>ERZ791907.2151-NODE-2151-length-10738-cov-2.904989_pt1 | contig 10738 bp, 6 predicted proteins | sample MGYA00510145_ERZ791907 | MGnify/ENA primary metagenome ERZ791907 (study PRJEB30046, sample SAMN00792089) | human gut metagenome | study: EMG produced TPA metagenomics assembly of the A metagenome-wide association study of gut microbiota in type 2... | reverse complement strand
GCTCCTTTGGAATACCTGCTTTTGCCTCCATCGTCTGGATCAGTTTCCATGCGACGGCCGCACCGCAGAGGCCCGGAAACGGATAGGAACAGTCTTTCTGTTTCGGATTGACAACCGCGTCCGCCGGCGGCAGGATGTAGCGGCGTTCTCCGTTTTCATCCTCCTCAAACGGAACCTCGTGGTGGTCCGTCACAACAACCGTCATGCCAAGCTCTTTTGCCAGACGGATCTGACTGCCCGCCGCGATGCCGTTGTCACAGGTGACGATCGTGTCCCGCCCCTCATCCGCGGCAAACTGCACAAGATGCTCATTTAAGCCGTATCCGTCTGCAATCCGGTCCGGGATACGCACATCCACATCGGCACCGAGATCTTTTAAGCCGGTCAGCAGAATATACGTTGCCGTAACACCGTCGATGTCGTAGTCCCCGATGATGCGGATCGGCTTTTTCTCCCGGATTTTTTCTGCGATCAGATCTGCCGCGCGCTCCATATCCTTCATCAGCAGCGGATCGTGGAGCTGCTCCAGATCACCGAAGAGATACTCTTCGATCTCTTTCTCCCCGGTCACATCCCGGTTCCGGATCAGGCGGGCGATGACGGGATCGATGCCGAACCGGTCCGCAATTGCCTGGAAATCGGCGCGTTTTGCCGAAACTACCCAGCGTTCTTTCTTCATATGTTCTCCTCTTTCCTGTTAGCAGGAAACGCCGGACTTTTCCGGTCCGGCGTTTCTCTTTTTATGGTTTTTGCTGCTTTTATTTATTTTTTGTCTTATTCTGTACTGCTTTGGACGGCACATATTTGTTTTTTCCAACGTGCTTCATCACATACCACAGGGCACCTGTGATGCAGACAGAAGTGTAAGCTCCGCATACGATACCAACCATCAGAGGTGCTGCAAAGTCGCGGATGGAAGAAACTCCCATCACGAACAGAACAAAGATGGTGATAAAGGTGGTGAGGGAACTGTAAATGCTTCGGGTCAGGGTGTCCGTGATGCAGCGGTCAACCAGGGACTCGATCGGCTCTCTCTTTAACTCCGGCAGATTCTCACGGATACGGTCGAAGATGACGATCGTACTGTTGATGGAATAGCCGAGGATCGTCAGCATACACGCGATAAAGGTGCTGCCGACCGAAATACGGGATACCACATAGAATCCGAATACAATGGCGATATCGTGCATCAGTGCAAGGATGGCACTCGATGCGAAACGGATGTCGCGGAAACGTATCCAGATGTACAGCAGCATGCAGACTACAGCGATGATAACTGCTTTCATCGCATTCTGGCTCATTTCTTTACTTACAGTAGAAGAAATGTTGTCGAAAGTGATTTCAGAAGTATCGACACCGAAATTGTCTGCCATTGCCTGGTAAACCTGCTCACGCTCTTCCAGAGTCAGAGAACGTGTTTTGATGATGACATTGTTGCCTCCGACAACCTTTGTCATCTGAATATTGGAATCTTTTGTCACGCCTTCCACAACCGGCTCTACCTCTTTGTCCAGCTCTTCGATGGAGTAATCCTCGTTGAACGGAACGTTGATGGAAGTACCGCCCTTGAAGTCAAGGCCGAAGTTCAGTGCGCTTCCCTTTGTCTGATGCATGAAAATCATGCTGGCCGGAACGGCAAGCAGCAGAATGCAGGAGATCGTGAAGAAGATCTTTCTCTTTTCCACAAATGGAAATCCCTTGCGTTCTTTCTTGGTTCCGTAGTATTTCGCATCCTTCAGTCCCATACCGTACAGGCTGTTGACCAGCAGTCTGGAAACAACCATGGCGCTGAACATGGAAAGAACAATACCAAGAGCAAGTGTCATGGCGAATCCGCGGACACTTCCGCTTGCGAGTGCATACAGAACGGCTGCTGCAATCAGAGTCGTTACGTTTCCGTCCAGGATGGCGGAAGCTGCCTTCTTGAATCCGTCGCGGATTGCTGCATGAACTGTCTTTCCGGCACCGATCTCCTCCTCGATACGGGCGTAGATGATAACGTTCGCATCGACTGCCATACCGATCGACAGGATAACACCGGCGATACCAGGCAGAGTCAGGGTCAGGTCAAATGCATTTAAAGAAATCAGGTTCAGCTCAACGTAAATGAGCAGTGCCCATCCGGCTGCAATACCAGGCAGGCGGTATACAACTGCAAGGAAAATGATGATCAGGATAATGCCGATCGCTCCTGCTTTCACGCTGGTGGAAACAGCTGCAGATCCAAGCTGTGCTCCAACGACGCTGGAGTTGATCTCCTCAAGTTTCAGGGAAAGGGAACCGATACGGAGGGTGGATGCCAGGCTGGTTGCTTCATCCCAGTCCATGTTTCCGCCGGAGATGACTGCAGTACCATCGGAAATCACAGCGTTTACACTCGGTACACTGACGAATTTCTCATCATAGTAGATACCGATGCTCTTTCCTGCGCTGTAGGCTTCTTGGGTTGCGTCTGCAAATTTCTGTTTTCCTTCGTCGGTCATTTTCAGCTGAACGACGCTCTCGGTTGCTTTTGTGGTGGAGTTCTGCTGATGCATGGCTTCTGCGCTCTCCACATCTTTACCGGTCAGAACGACGGAGCCGTCCTCCTCGAGCTCTTCGATAGTTTTTCCGTTCAGAACGTACTCGCCGGTCGAGCTGTCGTAGGTGTAGTTTTCTGTTCCGTCATCGTTGGTCTGTTTGATGAAATACAGGCTTCCCGGTTTACCCATCTCTTCCAGAATGGTGGTTGCATCGGTTGCACCCGGGATTTCAATGGTGATACGGTTGTCGCCCTGCAGATATACCTGTGCCTCTTCGCTGTACTGCTGCGCACGCTGTTCCAGCTTGTAGCGGGTATCTGACATTTCTTCGTCTGTCGGGTTGTCCTTTACGGCCTGATAGGTAATGCTGACACCGCCGGACAGATCCAGACCCAGGTTGATGTTCTTCATCGAACCGGTTCCGGTAGGACCCCATCCTTTGATCATCGTCCATCCAAGAAGCACTGTTACAATGGCTGCCAGGACGAGTGCGATGATACTCTGTTTCTTCTTCATCATGTCGCGATTTTCCTCTTTTCTTTAATCTTCGGCCAGAGCTGCCTTTATCATCAATGCACACTCGATCCGTTTCTGCTGCATCTTGCATCCGATCTCGTAAACATCGTTGATCTTACCTGTGAAATTGTAGGAGTTTGCCGCGCATCCGCCGCTGCAGTAGAACCGTGCAAAGCACTGGCTGCACTCCTTCTTGGAATAAACGTTGCATTTTTTGAATTCGTTGACAGTTTCTGTCTTTTTCACGCCTTCGTAAACATTTCCGAGGCAGAAATCTTCCTGTCCTACGAACTGGTGGCACGGATAGAAATCGCCCCACGGTGTTACCGCAAGGTACTCGGTTCCGGAACCGCAGCCGGAAAGACGTTTATAAACACATGGTCCGCCGGTCAGATCGATCATAAAGTGGAAGAAATTGAAGCCTCTTCCCTCTTTTTCCCTCTTGATCATCTCTCTTGCCAGAATGTCGTACTGTTCGAAGATCACCGGAAGGTCTTCCTCACGGATCGCATAGTCCTCGGTCGGAGGCGCTACAACAGGCTCAACCGAGATCTGCTTGAAGCCGAGGTCTGCCAGATGGAGAACATCAGCTGCAAAGTCTGTGTTGTAATGCGTGAAAGTTCCGCGCACATAGTATTTATCCTGATGACGAAGCTCAGCGAATTTCTGGAATTTCGGCACGATCAGATCGTAGCTTCCGGCACCTTTGCGGAACGGACGCATGTGATCGTGAACTTCTTTTCTTCCGTCGATACTTAACACGACGTTGCCCATCTCTTTATTGCAGAACTCCATGACCTCGTCGTTTAAGAGAACACCGTTGGTGGTCAGTGTAAAACGGAAGTTCTTGTTATGTAACTTCTCCTGTTCTCTTCCGTAGGCTACGAGCTGTTTTACAACATCCCAGTTCATCAGCGGTTCACCGCCGAAGAAATCTACCTCGAGGTTTCTTCTGCTGCCGGAGTTCGCGATCAGGAAATCAAGCGCTTTTTTGCCGACTTCCAGGGACATCAGTGCACGTCTTCCGTGATACTCGCCCTCTTCTGCGAAGCAGTAACGACAGGCAAGGTTGCAGTCGTGTGCAATGTGGAGGCAGAGTGCTTTTACGACGGTCGGACGGTTGGAAAACTGATCAATTGCGTTTTCGTAGATGTCTTTTGTAAAGAGCATGCCGTTGTCTGTAAGTTCCTGAATTTCTTCTCTGGCTTCGGTGATGTCCTGCTCGGCATATTTACTGCTAAGCGCCTCTGCTGCCTCTTCTGCATTTTTTCCTTCGTTCATGCAGGAAAGGACATCGTATACGCAGTCATCCACAACATGGACGGAGCCGCTGTTGACGTCCAGCACCATGTTGAAGCCATTGCTTTTATATAAATGTATCACTGTGGTATTCCTTTCTATAACTCTCTCTTTTTTTGATGTGCCTGGCAAAAAGAATGTTCCCAAATCCGGCGAAACCGGTTCTGGGAACACCTTTTACTCGTCCTTATGGATTACTTTTACTTATGCTCGCAGCTCTGGTTGCCTACGGTGCAAGAAGTCTTACATGCGGACTGGCAGGATGTCTGGCACTCACCGCATCCACCTTTTTTTACAGTGTTCTGTAAGCTTTTTGTATTTAAAGTTTTGATGTGTTTCATGGCACATTCCTCCTTCATTGTAGTTGACGCGCGACTTTTTTATAGTCTTCGGCCATTAGCTCTTCCCATTATAGCATAGGTTTTTCAAATTTAAAAGTCTGTTTTTTGAAAAAATGTTCTGTTTTGTCCGCTTTTATCTGCCGTGTGCCGTCATTCCGCCTGCCATTCCGCCGACGGCACAGACTGCTGCCGCCCACAGAAGTCTTCCGGCTCCGGCAAATCCGCCCGGCAGGAAGACTGCGGAGACGATGATCAGAATGGCAAAATACACGATTCCAAAGCAGATGCCCCAGAGAAACCGCCGTTTTCCCGCCATGTTTCCTGCCATTCTTCCGCCGGAAAAGCTTGATGCCAGATAGATCACCACAATGCCCGCCTGCACCCAGCTTTCCTTCCAGGAAAATTTCCAGAGCAGGAAAGACAGCAGCAAAAGAAGAAGCACCGAGATCAGATAGGAAACGAGAAGAGCCTTCAGCCAGCCAATCCCGCTGCCCGCACCCACCGCCCATGTTTTCTTTTCTTCCATAAGAAAAAGCCCTCCCATACTGTAAATGTATGGAACGGCTTTTTCGGATATGCCTGTTTCTTTATTCTTCGTCAAACGGATGATTCTTTTTGAATTCCAGCCATGCGGCCATGCTCTTTGCGCGTTTCGCCTGCATTTGAAGGAATGCCATGCAGAACATAACGGCTGCAGAAAGTGCGGAGCTGATCGCCAGCGGAAGCACCATCGTCTCATCGCCGGTGTTGACCGGGATGCTGCGGATGCTTGCAGTGGTCTGTGTCTTCTTCTGCGGAATCTTTGTGCTTCCGGTATTGGAATTGGAAGAGCTGTTGTTACTGCTGCTCTTCGACGGTGTGGCTGTCGGAGCCGGAGTAGATGTCTTATTCGTTCCGTAGTTGTCCGGTCCTACAAGGATCGTTCCTGCGGCACGCAGCGTACTTACGTCATCGGCTGCACTTGCTGTCATTTCACCGGCACTCAGGTTGGATTTCTGCTCTGCAGCTGCAAGCAGTTCATGCTCGCCTTCGTCCGCCGTCTCAGCTTCTGCTGTTTCCGTCTGCTCCTCTAATACAACGCTTCCGGACAGACTTACTGCCATCGGCTGGATCAAAAGAGAGACATCGGAGACCAGATAGCCTTCTTCTGTGCTGTCCGTACCGGATGGATTGGAAATTTCATCGAAATTTTTTACGGTTTCGTTTTCTTTCTGAATTTCATCTTTTACAAGGTCATCCAGATTTTCATCCTGTTTCCACTGGTCTGATGATGCATCATTTCCCGTTCCGTTCTGGTTATCCTGGTTTGTATCGTCCTGGTTTGTATCATCTGCTGCAGGATCGTCTTTTGCTGTATCATCCGGGGCAGGTGTCACGGTTGGATCTTCTGCCGGAGTTTCCGGATTCTCCGGATTTTCACTGTCATCGGTATTCTCGCCCGGTGCTGTCGTCGGAGTTACTTCCGGCGTTACGGTCGGTTCCGCATCCGGTGTCGGCGCTGCCGTTGGTGTATCCCCTGTATTTTCTCCGCGGTCCGCATCCGGTGTCGGAGTTGCCGTTGGTTCCTCCGCCGGCGTTACGGTCGGCTCTGCGTCCGGCATTTCCGTCGGTTCTGCGTCCGGGGTCACCGTTGGTTCTGCGGTCGGCTCTGCATCCGGCGTTTCCGTCGGACCCGGAGTTGGTGTTACGGTATCTTCTGCCGCATCCGGTGCCGGAGACTCGCCTGGCGCAAGCGTTGGTGTTTCCGAAACCGTTTCTTTTGCTTTTTCTGCTGCCAGAACAGCCTCATATCCGGCTTCTGTCACCACGATTTCATCTGCCGCAAAAACGGTATCTGTTACTCTTCCCCAAAAGTCTGTTTTCTGCTGTTTCTTTCGATACGTTTCCAGCTCTTTTTCATCCATGCCGACGAATACCAGATATTTTTCTGCTGCTTCCTCCGCTGCGGTTTTGCTGGTATCTGCAGCAGTGTTTTTTTCAGTTGTTTTCCCATCCACCTGCAGTTCTGCCGCTGCAACTGCAAGAAGCTCCTGTGCTTTTTCCACGGTTTTTACTGCTGTCTCTGCCGTTGTACCGTCTGCCGTATCATCGCCGGTTTTCAGATTCACATAAACGGCTGCCCGTTTTGTCTTTGTCTCTGTACCGTTCTCCGTTCCGGAGACAGTTTCGTTCTGTACTGCGCTTTTTTCCGTTCCTGCCGATGCGCTGGCACGAAGCGGAACTGCATCGGAAAATACCAGTGTGCCCGCAAGGACAACACCCATCACTTTCCATGCCTGTTTTTTCTTCATTGCGTTTCTCCTTATGTTCTCTTGGTCTATCTTAAAAAAATCTGTCTTTTTGTGTCATAATTTCGCATTACAGCATTATAGCACAAGAAAGAATCCCGCGCAAGGCTGAAGTCGCCTTGAAACGCGGGATTCGTGAATCACTTTCTTACGCAGCGAAACAGCAAGTGTTTCACTGCTGGGTGAACAGTAACGCGGGATTCTCATCTGCTTTTATCGCTTTTTAGTTTGTTTCTATTCTCGTTGTCGTGAGCTGATCCGGGGATAAATTCAGGATTTCCATAAACTCATCACCTGTGATCGTCTCTTTCTCATACAGATATTTTGCCAGCTCGTGGAGTTTCGGCATGTTATCTTTTAAGAGCTGCTCTGCTTTGTCGTACTGTTTTCTGACTGCTGCAACAACCTTCTCATCAATCTGTGCTGCTGTCGATTCGGAGCATGCCAGGGAAGTGTCACCGCCGAGGTACTGGTTCGTTACCGTCTCAAATGCAACCATACCAAATTCCTCGTTCATACCGAAGCGGGTGATCATGGATCTTGCCACCTTCGTTGCCTGCTCGATATCGTTCGAAGCACCTGTCGTGATGGAATGGAACACCAGATCCTCTGCCACACGGCCGCCGGTCAGCGTTGCAATCTTGTTTTCCAGCTCTTCGCGGCTCATCAGATTATGCTCATCTTCATCCACCTGCATCGTATAGCCGAGGGCGCCGGACGTACGCGGGATAATGGTGATCTTCGTAACCGGAGCGGAATGGCTCTGCAGTGCTGCGACGAGTGCATGGCCGACCTCGTGGTAGGAAACGATCAGTTTCTCTTTGTCGGTCATGATCTTATTCTTCTTCTGGTATCCGGCGATGACAACCTCAACGCTCTCCTCCAGATCCGCCTGGGTGACGAATTTTCTTCCATCACGGACGGCACGGAGTGCTGCCTCGTTGATCATATTGGCAAGTTCTGCACCAGAAGCACCGGATGCCATACGTGCGATCGCATTGTAATCGACATTGTCGCCCACGCGGATGTTTTTCGCATGGACTTTCAGGATTTCCTCACGGCCTTTTAAGTCAGGCAGTTCAACCGGCACACGGCGGTCGAAACGGCCCGGACGAAGAAGTGCCGGGTCCAGGGAATCCGGACGGTTCGTCGCTGCCAGAATGACAACGCCTTTCTTTCCATCGAATCCATCCATCTCGGCAAGCAGCTGGTTCAGGGTCTGCTCACGCTCGTCGTTTCCGGAGAATCCGCCGCCGTCACGTTTTTTGCCGACGGTATCGATCTCATCGATAAAGACGATACACGGTGCTTTCTCATTTGCCTGCTGGAACAGGTCACGCACCTTCGCAGCTCCCATGCCGACGAACATCTCGACAAACTCAGAACCGGAAATGGAGAAGAACGGAACATTTGCCTCTCCGGCTACTGCCTTTGCAAGCAGCGTTTTACCGGTTCCTGGAGGGCCGACAAGCAGTGCTCCTTTCGGCATTTTTGCACCAATTTCTTCATATTTTTTGGGATTATGCAGGAAGTCAACAATCTCCTGTAAAATTTCTTTTGCCTCATCCTCTCCGGCAACATCTGCAAATTTAATGCCGGTTTCGGACTGTACATAAACCTTGGCGTTGCTCTTTCCAAAGCTCATCGCATTTCCCATGCCGCCCATCATCTTGCTCGTCATGCGTTTCATCAGCCACTGTCCGAGCGCAACCATCACAACGATCGGTATTACCCATGTTAAAAGAAATTCCATGAGTGGCGACATCTGCTCTATGATCGGCGTTCCGAATTCGGTAATACCTGCCTCATATAAACGATCTACCAGCTTGTAATCATTCATCACACCCGTCTTATAATAATTCGCCGGGCTTGATTTGTCGCTGAAAATAATCTCATTTGACTGGATCTGGACTTCGCTGATTTCGTTGTTATCTACCATCTGCAAAAATTTTCCGTAATCAACTTCTGTTACTTTTGGCTCGAGAAGTCTCGGGAAAAGCAGAAGATTTAACAGCAGAATGACGATCAGCGCAATCACATAATAAAAAATTATGGGTTTTTTCGGTTTTTGCACCTGTTTCATCTGTATCCCCTCCTGTTTCTTGATTTTCTTTCTTTTTTAGTAGCATAAACTTTTCTTTCGCTAAAATCAATCAAATTCTGACATTTCATGAAACTTTTATACTTTTTTATATTTTCGCTATAGAAAGGTAAGTTTCTTGCTTTTCCATCTGTTTTCGGCTATACTTGCGAAAGACTGGGAAAGTCTCTTTTTGAAATTTTGCCCCGAAATGACAGGGTTCATTCGATAAAAAAGCTATAGAAACGGAGGTTTTGTGTATGGGACACAGGTTTACATATGTGGTTTCGCCGGAGGAGGAACGGGAAAATCTGACTGTGGAATGGTTTCTCCGCCGGCATGGATATTCGCGCCATATTATTACGGGCTTAAAACGCACAGAGGACGGCATTTTCCGAAACGGCGTCCGCGCCTGGACGAGCCAGGCCGTGCACGCCGGGGATGTGATCGAAACGCACCTTGTCGAAACAGAACCCTCCGACGGAATTCTGCCGCGGCCGGTTCCGTTTTCGGTTGTGTATGAGGATGACGACATCCTCGTTGTGGATAAACCCGCTGATACGCCGATTCATCCGTCGATTGGAAATTATGAAAATACGCTGGCAAACGGCATTGCATGGTATTTTGAACAGAAAGGTGAACCCTTCGTCTACCGCTGCATCAACCGCCTCGACCGCGACACCACCGGCCTTATCGTACTCGCCAAGCACGCCTTAAGCGCCGCCGTCCTCTCCCAGGCCATGCGCTCCCGCGAAATCCACCGCACGTATCAGGCCTTCGCCCTCGGCGAAACCGCTGCATCCGGCACCATCGACGCCCCGATCGCCCGCCTCGACGGCTCCCTCATCCAACGCACCGTCGACTTTGCCTCCGGCGAGCGCTCCGTAACCCATTACCGCACCCTCGCACACTGCTCCGTTTTCTCCCACCTCGAACTCAACCTCGAAACCGGCCGCACCCACCAGATCCGCGTCCACATGGCTTACATCGGCCATCCGCTGCTCGGCGATACCCTCTACAACAAAACTCCCGGCACTTTCCCCCGCCAGGCACTTCACTCTGCATCGCTCTCCTTTGTCCATCCGATCACCGGAGAACCCTTAAACTTCCACGCTCCACTGCCGGAAGATATGCAAAACCTGCTGACATAAACCAACCCCCGTGAGTTGCCGCTCACGGGGGTTTTGTTGTCCCTGATGGAACTGTCATGTCTTTTTGCCGGTGACATTGTATCATACACAAAATTTAGTTTCAATCATCATTTTCATACAGTTCTGATTCTCGGTACTTCATCGATATGCAAATATTTGCTGATGCATTTCACAATCACATCATGATCCGAAACCTGTCCCATGCCGGACACTGCTACGGTTGCCACAACGCCGACTTCTTCCACGCAGATCGGAAAACCTCCGCCCAGCATTGCGTATTCCTTCGGGTCCAGTACCATCTGTTTTACGCTCTCCGGCGCATTCGTCGCTGCCATGTAGAGCTGCAGCGAACTCCGCTCCGTCAGAAGCACCGAATTGCTCTTCCGTCTCATCAGCTCCACATTGTGCGGCGTAATGCCGTTATCACAATACTGGAATACAACTTCTCCATTGCTTCTGCGGATCATGATGCCAACCTGCGCTCCGCGCCGTCTTGCCTCCATCAGGATCATCGTTCCCAGTTCCCATGCGTCTGCATTTG
>ERZ791907.2149-NODE-2149-length-10754-cov-2.360314_pt1 | contig 10754 bp, 13 predicted proteins | sample MGYA00510145_ERZ791907 | MGnify/ENA primary metagenome ERZ791907 (study PRJEB30046, sample SAMN00792089) | human gut metagenome | study: EMG produced TPA metagenomics assembly of the A metagenome-wide association study of gut microbiota in type 2... | reverse complement strand
TTTCAAACTTTTTCATAAAAAATACTTGAATTTTATATAGTTAGCTCCCATATACAAAAGTAAAAAGGCACTTACAGTTCATGTATTTCATGAACTATAAGCACCTTTGCTTTATGTATGAACGTATTTTATTCCGCATGAAACAATTTGTCAATGTTTTTCTGAAACTTTTTGAAAATTTCTTTCCATGTGATAATAACTAGGAACCAAGATTATAACAGCACCAATCCATGCCAACACTTCTACAGGATATAGGCCAGCTTTACCAAAATAGATAGGTAGAATCAAAGCTCCAGAGATTCGCATCAATAACTCAAATAAGCCAGATACCATAGGAATAAAGGCATTGGATAAGCCCTGTATAGTAGAACGATAGGCGTGTAACAAATATAAAATTGGAAGCCAAACGGTTAAACATCGCAAGAAATTCAATCCATATGTCATTGCTTCATTAGCACCTTCACTTGTTTTTGATATAAAACAAGATAAGAAGAATGGTCCAAAAATCCAAAGTATGATAGAAATCAAGATGGAAGTTGCCAAAGATAATAAAACAACTTTTTTCACACCACTCTTGATACGATCATAACGATGTGCTCCATAATTTTGTCCCGTATATGTAACCATGGCATAGCCATAAGAAACAGCTGAAATTTCAAGCACTCCATATAGCTTGTTCATAGCTGTAAATCCAGCAAGGAAATAAGTTCCATATCGATTTACGGCACTTGTTAATACCATACCACCAATTGAAATCAAGACATTTTGTAGTGCCATAGGAATTCCTAATCTAAATTGATTTTTATAGTATGTTACGTCCTTACAAATTGATGTAGGCATATATTCTTTTAATTTTAATACATGATATAAACAGAAGCATCCAGCTAGAATTTGTGCAATAACTGTCGCAACACCAGCACCGATGATTCCCCACTCAAATCCCATCACGAATAGTATATCTAAGCCTACGTTAAAAATACTGGCAATAATCATGGCTTGTAGTGGTGTTTTAGAATTGCCAAAAGCACGTAAAATGCTGGCAAGTGCATTATAAAACATAGTCGCAAACAAACCGATATAAATAACGTGTGTATACGCTAGAGCTCGATCCATAATATCAGCTGGTGTTTTTAATAAAATCAAAATATTTGGCAGAAGCGGATAAATCACGGCTAATAAAACCACTGTTGATATAATCGCATTCACAACTAAAGTAGAAATACATTTTTGTACATTACTCTTATCATGAGTACCAAACGCATGAGCTATCGGAATTGAAAAACCTTGGGCAAGACCAGTCACGACTGCAATTCCCATCCATGTTAGCCAATCCGAACATCCTATGGCTGCTAACGCCTTCACACCAAGGTGTCTAGAAACAATGATAGTATCACAAACTGTATATAGCTGCTGAAATATATTTCCAAGCATTAAAGGTAGAGAAAACAAAAAAATCAACTTTAATTCATTTCCCTTCGTCATATCTTTCACTTGCATAAAACCTCTCCTATTAAACAAAAATAGTATATCATATACAATTAATTTCTTAAAAATGTTATTTACAACTAACTACCTTAGAGTTATACTAATAACAGTTAGTTGTGCCTAACTTTTAAGGAGGTAAAATCATGAAATATGCATTCGCAAGTCGTACTGGTAATGTGGAAGAAATTATCAGTTCATTAGGTATTGATGCATTACGCATCAATGATGGATCTGAGAGCATTGATGAACCATACATCTTATTTACTTATACAGATGGCTATGGGGATGTACCAGCTGAAGTCGAAAACTTCTTGATGGCCAATGGCACATTGATTCAAGGTGTTGTCTGCTCCGGAGATACAAATTATGGTGACGCATATTGCCAGGCAGCTGATAAAATCAGTGAAGATTATGGTTGTGAAATTCTATATAAAGTAGAAAATTCCGGTACACCTGAAGATATCGAAAACATCAAAAAAGCGATTGGAGCTTAATTATGCCGAAACAGCGTTTTGAATCATTATTGGCCAATTATTGTGCACCTGCACTGAAGCAATATAAATATGCCAATATGTTCCACCTTCCAAAAGACGATGATAGTATTCGATCATTTATCAAACAATACAATCAACAATTCAATTCAAAAGGGATCTTCTTTATCCTCATAGAACAAGAAACTCAATACACCATTTATGTATACAATTCCAAACTTAAAGACTATATTTCCTCAAATGCAGTTCAAAATTTTCTAAAATCCTATCAATACCCAAATACTTTTGAACTGTGTATACAAGAACTCAAAAAAAGACTTAACACAAAAAACTTTCCTCATGAAATAGGTGTATTTCTTGGTTATCCCTTAGATGATGTAATTGGATTTATTGAACACAAGCCCTATTACTTAGTCGGAGATTGGAAGGTCTATCAAAACGTGAATGAGGCTAAAAAGCAATTTGATTTATTTAAACAAACAAAAGAAAAAATGTTGAATCAAATCCATAATGGATATGAATTATGTGAAATTCTTTAACAAATATTTATTTTTTCTTCTTTCATCGACCATTTATCGTTTTTTGGTCTATGAATACGTTTGAAAATCATTTAGAATGTATATGGTTGAACAAATCCATTTCACATTTTAGTTCAACCAAAAAAGAGGTATCGCAAAGATATCTCTTTTTTCTATTCACTTAATACATAAGCCAATGTTAGACGTGCACAATCCTCAATAGCTTGAACACTCGTTCTTTCATAGCCATGCGAATTCATACAACCAACCCCAAATACAGCAGGCATAATATTGTTTCCAGCGCGAATCGCCGCTGTAGCATCTGAGCCAAAACGATAATATGTATCTACGCAATAGTTAATATTGTTCGCTTTTGCCAAATTGATGATTTTAGTTGTTAATCCCCAATCATAAGGAGAATAGTTGTCGCTAGCCCCAATAGAAACTTTCTTTTCAGATCCATGATTATCTGGCCCAATCAAGCCGATATCCAAAGCTACATATTCACTCACTTCACTAGGAACATATGCTCCTCCATGGCCAATTTCTTCATAAATAGGAAACGCAAACAAAGTATCATAAGCCGGTGTTAGATTCTCTTCTTTCAATTGACGCAACACATCAATCACGGCTGCAACCATAGCCTTATCATCAATATGACGTGATTTAATAAAACCAAATTCTGTACGTCTAAAACGTGGTTCTACACTAATCAAATCCCCATGTTCAATCCCTAAATCATATACATCTTTAGCACAACTAACATCTTCATCCAATAAAATAGCTTCATTAAATTTATCACGCTCACGACTTCTCGCATCATCAAATACATGTGTAGAGTGCGACTTACAAATTACCATACCCTCATATGTTTTTCCACTACGAGTGTGAATATAGACATTCTCCCCTTCCACATTATGGAAATTGACTCCACCCAAGTTTTTTACTTCGATCCATCCATTGTCCATCACATGACGAACCTGCATACCAATCGTATCTAAGTGAGCTCCTACACATACAATCTTACTAGAATCTTTACCTGGTACACGAACATAGGCAGTACGTTTATTATCAAACTCAAGTTCATATCCAAACTTTCCTACCATCTCCGCTAATTTTTTATGAATTTCAGGATAAAAACCAACCACACTCGGTGTATTGATCAATTCCTCTAAATTTTTTAACATTTCTTCAGTTTTCACCATAATCTTCACTTCCCTTTCTTGACACCTATTATACAATATTATTATGAAAATAATTATCTCACCCGCTAAGAAAATGAAAATGATCGATGATATCAACATAGAGTGTACAACACCCATGTTCTTATCCAAGACAACTGAACTTTTAAATCATATTAAAAGTTTAGACTATTCAGAATTAAAATCTTATTTAAAATGTTCAGACACAATTGCCCAAACTACATATGATCAATTCCAAAATATGAGTCTAGAAGAAAATACAACACCAGCCATACTGAGCTATTCTGGCATACAATATCAATATATGGCACCCCATGTATTTACAGATGATCAAATCAAATATATTCAAGGGCATCTGTACATTCTTTCTGGATTTTATGGTCTTTTAAAGCCACTGGATGCGATCACACCCTATCGTTTAGAAATGCAGACAAAATGCCCATTCTCCTTGTATGACTTTTGGAAAGACGATCTTGCCAAACAAATCGATGAACCGATTTTAAATCTGGCGAGTGAAGAATATGCCAAAATCATACGAAAATATAAGCCATTGATTGATGTTCGTTTTGTCGAAGAAAATGGTAAAGAAAAAGGTGTTTATGCCAAGATGGCAAGAGGTGCTATGGTTCGCTATCTTGCCGAAAACAAGATTGAAAACATCAAAGATATTACTCAATTTTCAGATTTAGGATACACTTTTGATGCGAGTCAAAGCACTGAAAAATTATATATATTCCAAAAAAAGCTATCATCATGATAGCTTTTCTAATAGTTCGACAACCATTTGGGTTTGTTCCTTATACATTGTATAAGCTTCTTCATCCTTATTTAGGATGATATCCATAAAGTCCTGACACTCATACAACATGTGATTTGGTTGTTCAATACTGATTTTTTCTTTAGTGTCTGTAGCTTTTTTTCCAATTTGATCCTTTTTAGGCGCATCAAAATACACATCTTTACATACACCACTGCTCGCACCAGAGACAATAATCGTTCCTTGATCCCCTTGTACATATACTGCATAAGGACTTGAACAATCTTTAGCACCCGTACAAGTTGCGATAAAATCGGGATACTGCATAATAATAATTCCGCTTGTATCGATGCCGTTGTATCCAACATTTTTAAAATAATGAACCTCATTCGGCTTACCAAACATTCCCGTCACAAAATGTAAATTATATACATTGATATCCATTAATGCTCCACCATTGAAAGCTGTATCAAAGGCATTTGTTTGAACATGATCTTTATACTTTTGATACTTCGATGAATATTGTGAGAAATTACACTGAACCATCTTGATATTTCCGCAATTCGACATATTTTCTTTAATAATTTTATAATTTGGTAAATGCACATTTGTGATGGCTTCAAAAATATAGACACCCTTTTTTTCTGCTATTTCAAATAGTTCATTACACTCTTTTAAAGTTGGCGTAAATGGTTTTTCATTAATAACATGCTTCTCATGTTCCAACGCCATTTTTGATTGTGAATAATGTAAAGAGTTTGGACTTGCCACATAAACAATATCCACATTTTCATCATTCAACATTTCTTCCATGTCCGTGTAATACTTTTGAATCCCATGTTTTTCGGCAAATTCTTTAGCACGCTTCTCCGTTCTAGAATATACACAATATAAATTGTATCGACCATCTAAACGCATAGCTTCAATCATGCGCTCTACTATAACACCAGAGCCAATCGTTGCGACATTCATCATGCTTTTTCTCCTTTATTTTTTACCCAGTTATTTTCTTTTTTCTTCTTTTGTTTTTTTGTTTTACGATAAATGATAAAGCGAACTCCATCCTCGCTATTTTCACCTTTCACAATATAGTGGTTGGCCTTACAAACCTTAGAAACAATGGATAATCCTAGTCCGAAACGTCCTCCTTCGCCTTTTTCATAAGGTCTAAATAAAGATTGAATGCGATCTTCAGGCATCTTTGGACCATCATTACTAATACACAACCAGTCTTCTCTTACTTCAATCTTAATGTAAGATTTCGCATAACGGAATGCATTTTCCATAATGTTTTCAATGGCTACACGCCACGCTTCAATCAAACCATCAAAGAAGACTTCTTCTACATCTGTAATCACTTGAATTTCAGGGCGAATCACGGCTGCATTTAATACAACCTGTTCCACAACATCCTTCATATTTGTGACTACACCCTCAGCATCACTTGCCACCAAGTATTCAACACGATTCATATACAATAAAGAATGTACTTTATTTTCTAATCTCTGTGCATTATCTAAGATGACATCAACACTGCTTTCCAAAGTTCCATAAGGATAGATACCATCTTTAATAGATTCAGCGTACGATTTAATTGTCGCAATCGGCGTTTTTAAATCATGCGAAATATTATGAATCATATCTTCTTTGGCTTTATCCTGCTTTTTCAATTCTTCATTCATCTTCACAATCGCAGTCGCCATTTCACCAATTTCATCATCACGATTTAAATGAAGTTCTACTTCTTTTCCATCTTTAATTTGTTCAATATAATTTCGAATTAAATTCAAAGGATGAATAATTGAGAATACCCACATTAAAATAATCAGGAATACAATCATAAACGCAATCACAATAACGTATACCGTAGAATCAATCAATGAATCTCTAAATTGTGTCGCGTACGTATCATCCATAAAACTTGCCAAAATTATACCGTCATGACAATAGATCAAACGATAATAATACTTCGAATTTGCGACTATAATCGTTCCCTGTAGTGCTTCTTCATTTTCGGAATTCATTTGTTTAGATTGATCTAATAAATATTCATATACTTTATGATTCACTGGTTTTCTTTTGGAACTCTGATTTGAGATCACATTCATTTTACCATCTTGAATAATACAGTTTGTTTGAACACTGTCACTCGCTAAGAAAGCATAAATGTCATCTATACTATCGGTTTGTTTCGAATCCACTAATCCAACGATCGATGTTTGTCGATTTAAGATCAGTTCATACATTTGTTTAGTAATGGTTCGATCAATATTATCGCTGACAAACACAAAGAAAAACATGATAAAAAACATCAAAACCGTCAAAATAATTGTTAAAATTTGTCGTGTTAATGACATTTTTTGAAAATAAAAGGAAGGTCCCTTCATAAAATATCACCTCATCATAAACATTTTACCATAAGAAAAAGAAAAGGGGATACATTTGTATCACCCTAAACGATATCCATATCCATAGATTGTATGAATGTTTAAATTTGGAAGTTTTTTACGCAAACGACGCAAAGTATCATCTACGACACGATCACTACCAAAGTAGTTTTCATCCCAAACATTTTCAAGAATTTTATCACGTGAGAAGGCAATTCCTTTGTTTTTGATAAACATCATCAACAAGTCAAATTCCTTTGTCGTTAATTCAATTTCTACATTGTCCGCATAGATTTTTCGTTGTTCTTCATCCAATTCATATCCATCAATGCTAATGCGATTATTATCATCACGATAAGCACGCTTAATAATATTGTTGACTCTTAATACTAATTCTTTAGGTGAAAATGGTTTTGTGATATAGTCATCGCAGCCTTTCTCTAATCCAATAATACGGTCAAATTCTTTATCACGCGCAGACATAAAGATAACTGGCGTTTCTGGTCCTTGAAGACGAATTTCTTCAATCAAGTCAAAACCAGATTTGTCATCCAACATAATATCTAAGATCCACAAATGCACATCATCATCCGCAACATGTGCACTTGCCTCTTCGTATGTATAGTAAGAATGAACCTCATATCCTTCTTTTCGTAAGTATTGGGCAACTAGATTATTGATATCCTTCTCGTCTTCAACAATACTAATGACTCTTTTCATTGGGCCACCCTCTTTCTAAAAATTATTTTCTTCTAAGAAATCTGTAACACGCTTAACATATTGAGCACATAACTCATCTGTCTTCGCTTCCACCATGACACGAATCAATGGTTCTGTCCCACTTGGACGAACTAAGATACGTCCTTCATTTCCTAAATCATTCGCAACTGCATCTACAACTTCTTGTAGTTCTTTACTTTCTAGACATGCATTCTTATCTTTAACAGTCACATTCTTTAATAACTGTGGATAAATAAACAATCCTTCACTCAATTCCTTCAATGATTTTCCTGTAGCTTTCATGATTTCTAGAATCTTTAAAGCCGTCATTAAACCATCACCCGTTACTTCATGTTCTAAGAAAATGATGTGTCCACTTTGTTCTCCACCAACCCAGTAGTCATTCTTCTGCATTTCTTCAAATACATACTTATCTCCTACTGCCGTTTGAATATAATCAATCTTATTGGCATCTAAAGCCTTATATAAACCTAGGTTTGCCATAACCGTTGTGACAACCATATTCTTGTTTAAATGATTGATTGATTTCATGTAGCGAGAACAAATATATAAGATGTAGTCTCCATCGCAAAGCTTTCCATCTGAATCCACCATGATCAAACGATCGGCATCGCCATCAAATGCCAAACCAATATCATAGTCCCCTTCACGCATCATTCTTTGTAGTCCTTCAGGATGTGTAGATCCACACTTATTGTTGATGTTGATTCCATTTGGTGAATTGCTGATGGCATCTACTGTAGCACCTAAAGAATCCAATGTTTCTACCGCTGTACTTGTCGCAGACCCATTTGCCAAGTCACAAAGAATCTTCATACCAGATAAATCTACAGGAACACATTCTTTTAACCAGCTCATATAGATTTCTAGTCCATCTTCCCATTCGAAATATTCTCCAATGTGATCTCCAGTCACTAGATCTAAATCGGTTAAGCCATCCATAAATTTTTCAACCTCAAGAAGAAGTTCTTCTTCCATCTTCTCTCCATTGTGGTTAAAACACTTGATTCCATTATCATAATACGGATTGTGACTTGCACTTACCATGATTCCACAATCAAAGCGTTCTTTACGAACCAAATAAGATATAGCCGGCGTTGGACATACACCTAATAAATAGACTTGAGCCCCCATGCTTGTAGCACCCGCCGCAAGACCTAATTCAAACATGTCTCCACTAAGTCTTGTATCTTTACCAATCAAGATTTTCGCATGTTTTTCTTTTCCATAATACCAGCCTAAATATTGTCCAATTTTAATGGACATATCTAAAGTTAAACCTTCATTCGCTCTTCCACGAACTCCATCTGTTCCAAAATACTTACCCATTTCTAAAAACCTCCATTTATTACATGTACTCAACTACTATAATCAAGTTAAGAATATTTCTAAAAACTATGTAGTATAATATACATCTTTCTGTAAAAGAATAACACACCATAAAGTATCCTACAAAAAAAGAAAGAAGGATCTTAATCCTTCTTTCCAATAACTTTAATTGTTTCACCAATCATTCTTTCAGCCCATACAGGATACAAATCCTGTATATAATGAACTCCATCCTGTTGATAATACTTATCCTCACCATGATTTGTGATATCTGAAATATCTACATAATTCCAACCATTTCTTTGACACATCTCTTGTAATTGACTATTATAATCATCCGTTTTAGACCACTCAGAATGTTCTTCAACCGCAGCCGGCGTAGTACAAACAATAGAATTAATAAATATCCTATGTTTCAGGATCAAATAAGCCATTGTTTTCCTTTTTTACACACTCCGCCTTATAAATCGTTTTCCCTTTATTTAAAGGATAAATTAAAGTCCCCAATGCATCACATTTACCAGTGATAACTGCAACATATCCCTCTGGGAAATATTGTTTTATGATAGCATCTTCAACTTCGTCATAAGTCTCATCCTGAGCCACTTCTACACTCACATCCTTATAGACACAATTCGAGTAAACATATGCCCTTTCTCATGAATGATCAATTGCACTATAATTATTTTTAGTGCAGCACGCTCATTCTCATTGGTTTTATTTGAAGCTTCTGCAATTGGAGTTATATTCTCCAAAGTTTCATCAACTTCTTCAGCAAATACTGGCGAAACCATACCATAAAATCCTTCTAACAAACTTTATTGCACTAGAATTAAAATATCATTAAAAGCGCTTTTGGTTAGATCTTGACGACAAATCATCACACATTAACAAATCTATATATAATAATTTCAAATTATTTTGATTATAAAAAAGAAGAGTTCACCTCTTCTACAAAATCAAAGCTACCATCTTAAACACAAATACTGCAACCAACAAAATCCCAAACCACTTAATGAACTTAAATGCGACTTTGATTACAAAATAAATTAAGGCTATTGAAACCACAAAACCAAGAATGTCTGACATCTTTCAACCTCCAATTTACCAAATATTTTAATTGATTTTTACCTTCCTTTCAATACTTGCCTTTGATATAATTTAAGTTACCAATAAAACAAGGAGTGATACAATGCGAACACCAGACTTAAACTGGATCAAAGACCCACGCGTCTTTCAAGTAAATAGACAACACGCTTATAGCGACCACATATATACAATTGGAAAGGACAAAAAGCCAAGCTCATTCTCACTAAATGGAACATGGAAATTCAACCTTTCAAAAAATTATGATTCATGCTTTAAATTCTTCTATAACACAGAATTTAATGACTCCAACTGGAACGACATCCAAGTACCCGGACACATCCAACTCCAAGGATTCGATAACCCCCACTATACAGACGTTACCTACCCTTGGGATGGGCATGACGTGGCAAAACCTGGACAAATTAATATGGACAAAAATAAAGTCTATCAATACCGTAAAACATTTGATTGTCCACAAGACTTTATCGGAAATAAACTCATCCTATCCTTTGAAGGCGTAGAATCCAATATCTACGTATGGCTAAATGGTAAATTTATCGGATACTCTGAAGATTCCTTTACCCCAAGCCGCTTTGACATTACGAAATACACACAAGAAAAAGATAATGTACTCTGCGTACGCATCTTTCAAAAATGCACAGGCACATGGCTAGAAGACCAAGACATGTGGCGCTTTAGCGGAATCTTTAGAGATGTCATGATCTACAAACAACCAAATCTTCACATACAAGACT
>ERZ791907.2146-NODE-2146-length-10765-cov-19.585621_pt1 | contig 10765 bp, 9 predicted proteins | sample MGYA00510145_ERZ791907 | MGnify/ENA primary metagenome ERZ791907 (study PRJEB30046, sample SAMN00792089) | human gut metagenome | study: EMG produced TPA metagenomics assembly of the A metagenome-wide association study of gut microbiota in type 2... | reverse complement strand
TTTTTTCACTTCATTATAGTTATTCATAAACTTTTACCTCGCTGTAAACTTCAAATTTTCATTTTATCGCAGTTCCAATATGCTTATCCAATCTCCATTGCGGAGCATCACTATCATCAGCCCAATACTCATCCAATGAAATAATCTTATCATTAACAATTCTAATAAATGACGTTACATGAAATGAAACACTCTTATCCTTCGGATATACATTAGCAACTGTTACCAGCAAATTACCCATTTCTTCTGTTCTTTCAACCACTCCATTCCATTCTCCGGGATATTCACAATTCGCAATAATATACTCGTCCAGATTGAAATGTTCATTCGTACAATGCCAATTTACATATGCATCCTCATGAAAATATTTTCTGATTTCATTCTCATCTTGAACGAGAACTGCTTTCCAAAATTCATGTATATTCATCTTTTCATTCTCCTTAAAATTTCGATTTGTATTTCTGTTTGTTTTAAAAATGGGCAATCCCGATTGGGACTGCCCATTCATCTTGAAAATTATGCGATTTTTAAGGCTCTGCACCGTTTCAAGCACCATTTGGTGTAAATTTGGTGTATTTGTGTATTTTCAGAGCTTTTTCACAAATGAAATACATCCCGTTTTGTAGGGTAAAACGGTACTTCTTAATAGAGCTTTGCACCTGCCGGAATATGGTCATCTACCATAAGGAGATGAAGCTTTTCTTCGCCTTCTTCTTCGTGTACTGCACTGAGAAGCATACCACAAGAGTCAATACCCATCATTGCTCTTGGAGGAAGATTTGTGATTGCGATAAGTGTCTTACCAACAAGTTCTTCCGGCTCGTAATATGCGTGAATACCGCTTAAAATAGTTCTATCTGTGCCTGTTCCGTCATCAAGAGTGAACTGAAGGAGTTTCTTTGACTTCGGTACAGCAACGCATTCTTTAACCTTAACTGCTCTGAAATCTGACTTTGAGAATGTATCAAAATCAACATCTTCTTCAAACAAAGGCTCAACCTTCACCTTAGAAAAATCAATTTTTTCCGGCTCTGAATTTGGTGTAGAAACCTCTTTAGAACTTACACCATTTTCAGATTTTACACCACCGAGGGTCTTCATCGTCGGGAGCAAAATTCGGCTCCCTTCATCCTGTTCCATGCCGCTCTGTAAGGGTTCAAAACCCGCACAATACTCGATTCGTGAAATTTTTTTCATTCGTCTCGTGTCCTCTTGTGCCATCCTTTTCGCTTCAAAAGTTGTAGAAAAGTTGTAGAAAGTTGTAGTGCGCCTGTTATGGCATATCGCTGGCATAGAAATGGCAAAAATTTGCTGCGTTACTCAGGATGCTATATCTAACATGATCTCTACACAAAGAACGGCTTGATCGTTTAACCGCAGACGCATACATTATTATATAATAACCTTCAATTCAATCTAAGTCAACGATTTTATCGAAACATTTTATTACTTTTATTGCCCCACCTTTAATACATAATACATAATAAAGAGGAGACTGTCATGCCAGAATACCAACTTCAAATTAAACAAGTGGTAGATTACCCACGATGCCGGATTTATCGTGAGTTCATCCACAAACTGATCAACGACCGGAGCATCCGCATAAACGGAGGCTCCGGCCTTTTTCATTTTACTGTACTTTGCAGCTATGCAAACTTCCGCACCTCATATCGCCGTATTGACGGGATCAGTTATACAGTCTCGCCCGGCGAATGGGTGTGCACCGTCAAGGAACTGTCTTGCTGGTTCCGCACCCGCTTTCATCGGCAGGCGCTGTCCATGCTGGATACCCTTCAGAAGCAGCACTTGATTTCCTATACACTGCTGGGCCGTGGCAATGTAGTAAAATATAAAATCCTCCACTGGGCCCGCCACAATTCCGCACTGGAGTACAATGCCCCATGCCAAAAGGATACCGGTTTTTTCTTCCTGCCAGTCTCTGTTGCCCTGGAACTGGTCAGCTCTGCCCGCTGCTCTGAAATGGACATCGTTCTGGATCTGTGGGTATCCGCTGTCTACAACGATACGCAGGTGCAGGGGTCAGAGGTCGGCCCGGTAGCCTACTTTCGCAATGGTACAGGAAACCCGTTGGTCAGTTATACCGAACTCTCCTGCCGCTGGGGGCTGTCACGCGCTACCGTATGCCGGATACTGAAAAAGCTGGACGGTCTTGGGTATATCTCTATCATGTCGTTTCCCGGCCGGCATGGAAGCGTGATCTACCTGCAGAACTACCTATCCACCATGTTTGAGATTTCCGATGTTTTAATCGACAAGGAGGAAGTTGCCATGACCTTAAACATTCATCTGGAGCTTCCGGAAACTGCTGAAACCGAAGAGAGCCATTCCATCTCTGAGCATGAGATCATTGTTTCGGATGCACTTTCCAGCGTTTCAAAATCGCACATTGAAACGATACTCCGCAAGATGGCTGACATCCTATCTACGCAAGGGATTTCCTGCTTTTCTTGCCCGCTCTCCCGCTATAAGTTATATCCCTTATCGGACGACTGCTGGGAAGAGTTGATTCCGCGTGCGCGAGGGAAATCCACAGCCCACTTTGGTCTGACCATCCTCTGCGGCACAAACACTTCAATCGCCACTTTTGAACTTACACTCACTCCCTTTGAGGAGCACGAAAATAGGAGGAACTTGAAATGAGAAAATTTGTTGAACCTGATGTTGCTGATAATCCCCTGTACCATGATACCTGGAAACTGCTGAAAAAATACCGGGATGTTGTGTGGAGTCTGGAGCTTTCTGTCCAGCATGTCCGCACCAAGTTTGAGATCGAGTATGGCACCTCCATCGAGGATTTTCTGGATTCAGTCTATCTGGCCGGCGCCGATCTGGCCGGAAGTGACATTGAGCATCATGCCAAGTGCATTGAACGCAGCCACAAAATGCTTAAGCTGCTGGATTCCGCAGTCGAATTGCTGCGTACCAAGCACAAAAACGGTGAGGCATATTACTGGCTGCTGTACTACTCCTTCCTCTCGCCCCAGCAGCTCAAAAATGTTGAGGAAATCATCGAGACCCTGCGGCCGCACATTCGTGACATCAGTTTCAGAACCTACTACCGCAAACGCCGGGAAGCTATTGAAGCCCTCAGTTCCGTCCTTTGGGGCTATACCTCCAAGGACAGTTTAGACATGCTGGAACAGTTCTTGCCAGAGACAAAATCACCTTCCGGACAATCGGGCAAATAATTGGCACATTTCGGGAACAAAATTGGCATGGTTCTGCTCTTTCAGTGCAAATACCGATGTGTTAAACTGAATATGCTCAAACTTGCACCCAAAACCGAACAGGACAGTAACGGCACCTTTCATCAGGGTGCTTTTTTGCTGCCCAGATGGCCGCCCGACCATTTGAAAGCCCACATTTGTTTTGACAGGTGTGGGTTTTTCTGTTCCCTATTGAGCATCAAAAAATCATTCAGAATTGGAGGATCGCAAATTGAAGAAAACGAAAACCCCTCAAACTCCGCAGCTTCAGGAGCCGGATACCCAGTCCAAGCGCAGGCTTTCGCTGCCCAAAGTGGCTTACAGCGCCTTCCTGTGTGTGATGATGTCCATGATGTTCTGTCAGCCGGCTTATGCGGCAACAGATGTATGGACCAAGGCCAAAGAGATCATGCAGGATGTATACACCCAAATCCTTGCCATCTCCACTATCGCCGCCATCGTCACTGCTTCGGTAGCCTTGCTGCTCATGAACTTCTCCCGTTCCGGACGGACGGTGGATGAAAGCCGCGCCTGGCTCAAACGAATCTGTATCACCTGGGCTATCCTCAATGGCTTGGGCTTTATCATGGCGTATGTGACGCCGCTCTTTAGTGGCGGACAATGGACAGGCTGATTGACCGTCTGATTGCTCGCCGGAAAGGAGGCTTGCATTTATGGGCATTTTAGACGGCATAGTGGAATGGATCGCAGAACAGGTAATGGCCGGTCTTGATCTGGTGACCACATCGGTTTTGGGTGCGCTGGGCTGTGATATGGCTGTATTTCTGCGTTATTTTCCCGCAGCAGAGACTATGTACTCTGTTTTCGTGGCTCTGGCAATCGGGATCATCCTGCTCAACTGGGTCTGGCAGTTATTCAAAAACTTCGGTCTTGGCGCAGGTGTGGAAGCAGAAGACCCGGTAAAGCTGAGTATCCGTTCCGTTATTTTTATCCTGCTGACGCTCTTTTCAGATGAGATCGTCAATATTGTTCTTACCATCGGCGGCACCCCCTACCACTGGATCATGGAGTCCGACCTTCCTGCATTAAGCTTTGCAGACTTCAATTCCGTGATGCTGGTCATCATCGGTGTGTGTGCCAATGGGGCTGTGGCGCTGATTACCTTGATTTTGGTTCTCATCCTGGCCTGGAACTACCTAAAACTTCTATTCGAGGCAGCCGAACGGTATGTGCTGCTCGGTGTACTGGTCTACACGGCTCCTGTGGCTTTTTCTATGGGCGCCAGCCAGACCACAGCAAACATCTGGAAATCCTGGTGCCGGATGCTTGGCGGCCAAATTTTCCTATTGGTCATGAACGCCTGGTGCCTGCGCCTGTTCACAAGCATGGTGGGGTCCTTCCTTGCGAACCCGCTTTCGTTGTAAGGAGGTCTTATCCTTGAAGAAACTCAAAAAATTTTTGTTTGCGGCCTTTACAGTCGCAATTCTCTCCTGCCTGTTCTGCCAGCCGGCTTTTGCCGCTATCTCCGAAAGCGATGTGCAAACTCAGGTAGACGCTGTGGGAAAAGAAGCCGTTTCCGGCAATGTGTTTATCTGGTTTCTCTGTGCTATCGGCTTTCTCAAAGTCGGCCAGAAAATCGATTCCTTCCTCTCCAGTCTTGGTGTCAATGTAGGACATACCGGCGGCAGCATGCTGGCTGAGGCTATGATCGCTGCCAGAGGCATCGGCGGCATCAAGAACTTTTCCAGTCACCACTTTGGCGGCGGGAGAAACAGCAGTTCCACCAATGTCAACGCAAACGGTAGTAAAGGCAGCGGCGGCTTTGGAGCAGGGTTTGCCAGCGGCGGTCTTGCTGGAGTGGTGAGCCGAAAAGTCACAAACAGCGCCATCAAAACAGCCACCACAACTCCCGGCTCCAAGCCTTCCGGTCTTGGCAGTCTTTTAGGCGATGCTGCAGCCGGAGGGATCGGCGGCCATATGTACGCTTCTTCCGTTAGTAAGGGCGGCAATTTTGCCAACAATGTAATCGGCAGCGTAGCCACGGGCAGTATCAGCCAGATGGGTTCCATTTCCGGTGAAAAAGCCGCCGAAGCCCTGCACTCTTACATGGGATATGCGGCACTGGAATCCGGAGCTGAAAATGTTCCGACCTTCCAAAATGTCGAAATTGGCGGCGGCCGCATCACCGGCACAGAAGTGACTGCGGAACATCCCGAAGGCATCTCCTTTGGTATGTACCACGCAGACCAATATGTTGCCCCGGAAGGCCAGTACACCACCATTCATGCCGTGGATGGCACAGCATGGTATAAACAGTACGCTGTGGATGCTGTTGACAAATCGCCCTATATGGCTCCTGACGGTTCTATCGCTTTCAACGAGTCCATTGTCAAAAAGCTGCCTCCATCCCCGAAGAGAAAGGACAAGATATAAATGCCAGAAGATCAAAAAAGCAGTTTTTCCGAAGCTGTGGAGACCGGCGCCTCCGCAGCGCATACCATCTGCGGCGCAATCAAAACCGGAAAAGCTATTTCCTCCGCTGCCAAAGGCGCTGCCGCAGGCGGTCCTTACGGTGCAGTTGCAGGCGCAGTGTGGGCAGGTCGGAAGCATATCGGAAAAATCATTGTGGCAGTCATTGCCCTGCTTATGCTGCCGGTATTATTTGTTCTCATGCTCCCTGGTCTTATTTTCGGTGGACTGACCAATGCCTTTTCGCCATCTGACCCCGAAATTCCGATTTTGAATAGCGAAACAGCGATTATTGAGAACGCCAACGAGATCACCTTTACCCTCAACGGCATCTTGGGTGAGGCACTGGATGATGTACTTGCCCGGATCGAAGCTGACTTTGCGGCATCGGGAGCCGACCATATGGAGGTCAAAAATGCCTATTCCGGCGGTCCTATTTATAACGCCAACCTGTTTATCTCTCAGTATTGTGCGGCCAAAGACAAGGATTTTGAAAGCATTTCTCTGAATGACCTTGCCGCCACCCTGCGGGAAAACAAGCAGCATCTATATTCCTACACCAGCAAGCAAGAGATTCGTGAGAGCACCGTGACTGATCCGGAGACTGGGGAAGAAACAACGGTGTCCGAAACATGGATGGTCTATACTGTCCGTTACAACGGTGAGTCCTATTTTTCTGATGTTGTATTCCAGCTTACCGATGACCAAAAGGAGCTTGCATCTGATTACGCTTCCAACCTAAGCCTGTTCTTGGGCGATGGTCTGCTGCAGAATCTGGAAGCGTGGACCGGAAACAGCATCACCGCTCTGGGCGATGTTACTTTCACCGACGGGATCACACCTGTTGTTTACTACAATCAACTGGATGAACGCTATGCCGGTAAAGCATATGGTACGGACAATATTGGCGGTTATGGCTGCGGCCCTACCGCTATGGCAATCGTGGTGTCCTCTCTGACAGACGATATGGTTGACCCTGTGGAGATGGCCGAGTGGTCTTACAACAACGGCTACTGGTGTAAAAGCAGTGGTTCTTACCATGCGCTGATACCTGCCGCCGCTGGGGAATGGGGGCTTCCGGTTTCCGGCTGTACCACTGCGGAACCACAGCGCATCACAGACGCACTGGCTAATGGTAAACTGGTAGTAGCAATCATGTCTGAAGGCCACTTTACCTCTTCCGGTCACTTCATTGTCCTGCGTGGCGTAAAAGACGGCAAGATCATGGTGGCTGACCCTGCCAGTTACACACGGAGCGAACAGCTCTGGGATCTGTCCATTATCTTAAATGAGGCCAGCCGGCGCGCTGGAGCTGGCGGTCCGTTCTGGATTATCGGCTGATGTGCCCGCCCGGCTTCGGAAACGAGGTTAATCATGAATCATAAAATCGACCGAGATACCTACATAATACCACCGAATTTCATCGAGTCAGGCACCTTCTTTGGTGGTATGTTCAAAGCCCGCAATGTGATTGAAGCCGGCATCCTGGCATTTGCCATTGGTGTGCCGGTTTTTTCATTGCTTCCTCTTGGCCTGACTGCCCGTATCATCGCTTTGTGCCTGACCGCACTGCCAGCAGCATTGGTGGCGCTTATCGGAATTTCCGGTGAGAGCCTTTCCTCTTTTCTGCTGATTTTCATAAAGTACCTGCGAAACCGCCGCATTGTAGGCGGTAACAGCGCAGAAGATGCGGTTCCTGCGGCAGAGCATGGCGGCAAGCATATTAAAAAGAAGGCACACAAGCCCGATAAGGCTCCCAGGCGGTCACGGTGCTCCGGCAGAGAGGGTTTCCCAGCGGAGTTTGATGAAGTTCGTAGCTACGAAATCCGCCAAAAACTCCGTCCTGTGAAAAAGCAGAAGCCTGCCAAGGAGAAGAAAGCCGCCAAGCAAAAAAAGAAGGTCTCCAAGGAGCGCAAAGTAAAACGCCCTATCCGCACTCAGGAGCCGAAGCCCGCCTGCCTTAACCCGGTAGCAGATTATCTGCCGATTTCCAAAATTGAAAACGGCATCATCTACACGAAGGACCACCGCTATGTCAAGGTCGTCGAGGTAGTACCCATCAATTTTATGCTGCGCAGTGCCCAGGAACAGCGGAACATCATCTATTCCTTTGTATCCTACTTGAAAATCAGCCCCATCAAGCTGCAAATCAAGGTACTGACACGCCGGGCAGAGATCAACCGCCATCTGGATACCGTTCGGAAGGAGATGGAACAGGAGACCAATGAACAGTGTCTGCTCATGCAGGAAGACTACCTCCAGTTCGTTCAGCAGATTGGTTCCCGTGAGGCAATTACCCGACGTTTCTTCCTGATTTTTGAATATGAGCCGTGGAGCAACACCAAGCGCTCTGATGAAGAAGGCGAGGCAATCAATGCCCTGCAAAGTGCAGTCCATACTGCTACCAACTACCTCCGTCAGTGCGGTAACGAGGTCATCGTTCCGAAAAACTGGGATGAGTTTACCGTAGATGTCCTCTATAACCTGCTCTGTAGAAATGAAAGTGCTGTAAAGCCACTCTCCGTCCGGGCACAGGAGGTTGTGGCTGAGTACCTTGCCAAAGGGCGCGACAGTGAGATCGACCATATCCCTGCCACCGAATTCTGTGCGCCAAAAAGCATTGACTTCACGCATGGTCACCATATCTGCATTGACGGTCTGTATTATGCTTATTTGCTGGTGCCCTCTGATGGCTACAAAACGCAGGTTCCAGCCGGCTGGCTCAGTCTTATCGTCAATGCCGGTGACGGGATCGATATGGATATGTTCCTCTCCCGTCAGCCCAAAGAAACCATCATCCAGAAAGTCGGACAGCAGCTACGTATCAACCGTTCCAAAATCAAGGACGCCAGCGACACCAACACCGACTTTGATGACATTGATGGTGCTATCCGAAGCGGGTACTTTCTCAAAGAGGGCCTTGCCAACAACGAGGACTTCTACTACTTGAATCTGCTGATTACCATTACTGCCTCCAACGAGGAAGACTTGGAATGGAAGGTCAGCGAAATGAAAAAGCTCCTGCTCTCACAGGACATGAACGCCTGCACCTGCCATTTTCGGGAGGAACAGGCGTTTTTATCTGCCCTGCCATTGGTGGCAATGGAAAAGAAACTGTATGAGCGGGGTAAGCGCAACCTGCTGACAGGCGGTGCGGCAAGCTGTTATCCCTTTACATCCTATGAGATGTGTGATGATAACGGTATCCTGCTGGGTGTCAACAAGTACAACAGTTCCCTTATTATCGTGGACATCTTCAATTCTGCGGTCTATAAGAACGCCAATATGTCGATCCTTGGCACGAGCGGAGCCGGCAAAACCTTTACCATGCAGTTGATGGCGCTGCGAATGAGGCGGAAAAATATCCCCATTTTCATTGTTGCGCCCCTAAAAGGCCATGAATTCCATCGCGCCTGCTCCAATGTGGGCGGCTCCTTTATCCAGATTTCACCGGCCAGTCCCCACTGCATCAATGTCATGGAGATTCGGCGGGTAGACCGCTCGGTGAATGAACTTCTGGACGGTCCAGGCATCCAGTTATCTGAACTTGCAGCAAAGATCCAGCAGCTCCACATATTTTTCAGTCTGCTGATCCCCGATATGTCTCACGAGGAACGACAGCTTTTGGACGAAGCCCTTGTTCGTACCTATAACACAAAAGGCATCACTCATGATAATGCCTCTTTGGAAGACCCTGCAAAGCCCGGCCAGTACCGTGAGATGCCGGTGCTTGGTGACCTGTACGAAATTTTGAAAACCTCCAAGGAAACGATGCGCATGGCCCACATCCTAAATCGTCTGGTAAACGGAAGCGCCAGCACCTTCAATAAGCAGACCAATGTTCGGCTCGACAACAAGTACACTGTTTTGGATATTTCCTCCCTCACCGGAGACCTGCTCACCGTAGGTATGTTTGTGGCGCTGGACTTTGTTTGGGACAGAGCCAAAGCCGACCGTACAGAAGAAAAAGCCATCTTCATCGATGAGTGTTGGCAGCTTCTATCCGGCGCCGGTGCTGCTGGTGTAAGATTGGCCGGCGATTTTCTTTTGGAAATTGCCAAAACCATACGCGGTTACGGCGGCGCCTCGATTTTTGCAAGCCAGGATCTTGCCGATTTCTTTGACCTTGACGGCGGCAGATTTGGTAAGGGCATCATCAACAACTCCAAGACCAAGATCATTCTGAATCTGGAGGACGACGAAGCCCAGCGGGTACAGGAAGCCCTGCACCTGTCCGATGCTGAAACAATGGAGATCACTCACTTTGAAAGAGGTCACGGTCTGATTTCTACCAATAACAACAATATTATGGTGGAGTTCAAAGCCAGCCCTCTGGAAAAGGATCTGATCACTACCGACCGCCGCGAGCTGCGTGAAATCGTAGAGCGAAAACGCCGTGAACAATCCACATCTGCCGAACAGCAGATATAACAATTTGAAAAGCGAGGTGATTCCCATGTGCAACTTTCCTTCCAGACGCCGCTATGCGTCTGCTTTGCGTCTGTATTACGCCTAAAAACCAGTTTTGCCAGCCAGATCATCTTTTTGGCTTACACTGACTGGCTTTCCTTCCTATTTAATGCGTCTTGAATACGCCTATATTACGCCATTGGAGGTGATACCCATGAAGACCAGGGCTGAAATCTATGGAAATGAAGCTGCGGCTCTGCTGCGGATCGTCACGATGTATCCCGGTCTCAATATGCAGCAGCTTCTTTGCTTTCACCCTGACAAAGAAGAAATCATCAAGACCCTGCTCTCCCATCTGCAAAAGCAGGGCCGTATTTTTCAAACTGATACAGGCGGTTACTTTCCGTCTGGTTGGGCAGCAAAATCAGACAACTCTCTGATACGGGCTGCCTGGGTACTCTTGGATTTTATCGGGCAGGTGGAATACCATGCTCCCGGTGATTTTCCGGCCAAGCTTATCTTCTTTGCAAACGGTGAACTATACGAAATCGTCTACGCAGCTTCCGGCCAGGAGGCCCTGATCAACCATGCGCTTCGGGATGACCGCAGCGGTGGACGCCGCATCATTTTGGTCGATAATCCGGAAGACATTCGCCGCATTGACTGCCCTGGCATTTCCGGTTTCTGCACCGTGGATG
>ERZ791907.2143-NODE-2143-length-10774-cov-2.326616_pt1 | contig 10774 bp, 9 predicted proteins | sample MGYA00510145_ERZ791907 | MGnify/ENA primary metagenome ERZ791907 (study PRJEB30046, sample SAMN00792089) | human gut metagenome | study: EMG produced TPA metagenomics assembly of the A metagenome-wide association study of gut microbiota in type 2... | reverse complement strand
GAAAAGAGAGGGATTCGGTTATGAAGAAAAGACTTGTGAGCGTAGCATTGGTAGCTGCATTAGCAGCAGGTACTCTGGCAGGATGTGGAAGTTCATCCTCAGGAGACAACACACAGGCTGCTGCTGGTGGAGAGACAGCAGGCAAAGGCGGCAGCTCTGATGAAAACATCACCCTTCGTTTTGCATGGTGGGGCGGTGATGAAAGAAATGAGGCTACCTTAAAGGTGATCGAGCAGTTTGAGGCAGCTCATCCAAACATCACCATTGAAGCTGAGTACGGCGGCAGCGATGGTTACCATGATAAACTGGCAACCCAGCTGGCATCCGGAACAGCAGCAGACATTGTTCAGGTAGACCCGGAAGTGTTCCCAACTTATGTATCTACAGGTGACTACTTCATCGATTATAAAGATTACGATATGGATCTTTCAAACTTCGATGAGAATTACATTTCCCTGGAGATCAACGGACGCTATGATGGAAAGCAGTTAGGACTTCCAACTGGTATTTCCGGTTCCGGTATGCTGGTAAACAAAGACCTGGCAGATGCCATTGGTATTGATTTCTCCCAGCCATATACCTGGAGCGATCTGATCGACATGGGTAAGAAAGTCCGCGAATATGACGACAGCATGTATCTGCTGTGCGCAAACAAAGAATATCTTGTAAACATGGTTGTATTCAACTATGGAAAGCAGCTTCTTGGAAAGACCTTCTTTGACGCAGACACAAAGACACTGAACTTAACAGAAGATGATCTTAAGACGGTATATGAATATGTAAAGCAGCTGTATGATGAAGAAGTAGTTGCACCTGCTTCCTATCAGGCATCTTATACAGGTGACAACCTGCAGTCTGATACCAACTGGATCGCCGGCAAGTATGTAGCAGCTCCAACTTACATCTCTACTATTGATGTTATGGTTGCAGCAAATCCGGAAGCAAACTACATGATGGGACAGCTTCCAGTATTAGACGGCGCTACTGAAAAGGGCTGGGCATCCAATACTCCTCAGGTAATTGCTATTACAAAGACCTGTGAGCATCCGGAAGCAGCAGTAGAGTTTATGAATTACTTCTACAATGATGATACTGCATTAGAGACCTTAGGGGCAACAAGAAGCGTTCCTCCAACAGAGAAAGCAAGAAAGATCTGCTCTGACAAGGGAATTTTAAGTGAGATCACCATGGAAGGTGCTGATATTGCAGCAGCTATGGGCGGAACTCCAAATGATAAGATTTCTTCTTCCCAGGAGTCCAAGACCATTCTTTTTGACTCAGTAGAGACCATTGGTTACGGCGCAAGCACCCCAGAGGAAGCTGCAGCTGATACCATCAACCTGCTGTCTGGTCTGGAGCAGTAATAAGCATTTGATCATAAACAGAGAGTGCCGCAAAAAGGACACGAAAGTATTTTGCGGCGCTCTTTTTCTGCCTATAGGAGGTCATTATGAACAGGAAAAAAACCATGAAAAGGGAATATCAGGCATACCTGTATATCCTTCCCTGGATCTTAGGCTTTGCCATTCTTCAGCTTTATCCTTTTGTTTCATCTTTTATTTATTCTTTTACAGATTATACTGTTGGTGCAAAGGCAACCTTCCAGGGCCTTGCAAACTACAAAAAGTTATTTACCCAGGATAAGGAATTCTGGAATTCTTTAAAAGTAACGATCCTTTTTGCGCTGTATACAGTTCCTGGAAAACTGATCATGGCCTTAGCAGTTGCCATGTTCTTAAACAGAGATTTAAAAGGTATCAACCTGATCCGTACTTTATACTATATTCCGTCTCTTTTTGGCGGAAGTGTAGCAGTAGCACTGTTATGGAGACTGATGTTCCTGGACAATGGTGTGATCAACGCTATTTTAAGCGCCCTTCATCTGCCGGTGATCCAGTGGTTAGGTGATACACGCTATGCACTGCGGACTATATGTATGCTGGAGATATGGCAGTTTGGTTCTTCCATGGTCATGTTCTTGGCAGCATTAAAGCAGGTTCCACGCTCCCTTTACGAAGCAGCAGAGATCGACGGCGCCGGAAAAGTAACACGTTTCTTCCATATTACACTGCCTCAGATCTCTCCGATCATTTTCTTCAACCTGATCAACCAGACCATCCAGGCACTGCAGAACTTTACTTCCGCACAGGTCATTACAGAAGGCGGACCGTTAAAGTCCACTTATGTACTGGGACTGAAACTGTACAAAGAAGGTTTCTCCTATTTTAAAATGGGATACGCAAGTGCTATTTCATGGGTCGTATTTGCAGCAATCATGATCTTTACCCTGGCGATCTTCGCATCTTCCAAGCTGTGGGTACATTATGCCGATGAATAAAAGGAGGTAAATTATTATGAAACAGTCAAAACACAGAACCGCTAAACTGGTTCGTGACTATCTGATCATATTTGTGATCGGTGCCGTTTTACTGTATCCGATCATCTGGATGTTCTTTGCATCCTTTAAGTCCAATGACGAGATCTTTGGTTCCATCCGTTTACTGCCTCAGAATTTCAGCTTTAAATATTTTATTGATGGCTGGAAGGGCAGTGGTAAGGCAACTTACACCAATTTCTTTATCAACACCTTTTTACTGGTGATCCCGACTACCATCTTTACTGTTATGTCCAGTGCTCTGGTTGCATATGGATTTGCCAGATTTCAGTTTCCTGGAAAGAAGATCCTGTTTGTACTGCTTATTGCAATGTTGATGCTGCCAAACTCCGTAGTCATCATTCCTCGTTATACTTTATACAACAAGTTTAACTGGATCAATACGTACATGCCATTTTACGCACCTGCGCTGTTATGCTGTAATGCTTTCTTCCCTTATATGTTGATCCAGTTCTTGAGAGGACTGCCAAGAGATCTGGATGAGTCCGCATACATTGACGGCTGCGGAACCTTCAAGACCTTTACCCATATTTTACTGCCTCTGATGAAGCCGTCATTATTCTCTGCAGGTCTGTTCCAGTTCTTATGGACCTACAATGATTACTTTAATTCACTGGTATTTATCAACTCTGTTAAGAAGTTCCCGATCTCTCTGGCACTTCGTATGTCACTGGATGCGGAGTCTGTTGTACAGTGGGGCAAGGTAATGGCAATGGCTTTCGTAGCAGTTGTTCCTGTTATCCTGCTGTTCTTTGCAGCACAGAGATATTTCGTAGAAGGTATTGCAACCAGCGGTTTAAAGGGTTGATGTATTAGTTAAAAAGTTTAAGAAAATGAGCATGAAAAGGAGAAGCAGAACATGAAAGTAATAAATCCTGTACTTCCCGGTTTTAATCCGGATCCATCCCTGGTGAGAGTGGGAGATGATTATTATATTGCTACATCTACATTTGAATGGTTTCCGGGCATCTGTATCCATCATTCAAAAGATCTGGTAAACTGGGAGATCCTTTCCTATGCTCTTACAGATGAGACTAAATTTGACATAAAGGGAATGGACACTGCCTGCGGCATCTGGGCGCCAAACCTTACTTATGATAATGGTACTTTTTATCTGATCTATACCATTGTATATACTAACCGCCATCGTTTTAAAGATACCCACAATTTTATGGTAACTGCCACAGATCCTCAGGGTCCATGGTCAGCTCCCATCCCTCTCAATAAAATGGGCTTTGATCCCTCTCTCTTTCATGATCCTGATGGTACCAAGTGGCTGGTGAACATGCTTTTTGATTACAGATTGGATCACAAACGTTTTGGCGGCGTAGGTGTACAGCAGTACGATCCAAAGACCCAGAAGCTGGTAGGACCGATCTATAATGTATTTAAGGGCAGCGATAAGGGAACCACAGAAGGTCCGAACATTTTCTATCATAATGGCTGGTATTATCTGGTAACAGCAGAAGGAGGCACAGAATTTAAACACTGCGTGACCATGTGCCGTTCCAGGAAACTGACTGGTCCTTATGAGATCAGCCCTTATGCGCCGGTCCTTACATCTTTTGGAAAAGATGTACAGTTAAAACGTGCCGGACATGGCCAGATTATCCAGGGAAAAGATGGAAACTGGTATATGGCTCATCTCTGCTCCAGAAGTCTGGATGACTGCAGTATTGTTGGCCGTGAAACAGCCATCCAGAACATGACTCTTACAGAAGACGGCTGGTTTAAGCTGTCTGCAAATGATACCGCATCTCCGGAAGATTTCTTTGAGGTGCCGGAAGAGGTGGAAGTAAAATCTGCAAAGTCCGGATTTACAGATTTTGGAAAAGTTACAGAGATCCCGTTGGAGTATATGACATTGCGGCAGAGTGCTAAGACCTGCGGCATCACCATTTCTGACGGAAAGCTGCACATTCAGGGTGGAAATTCCCTGGCTTCCAAATATAACCAGGGATTATTAGTCCGCAGACACCAGCATCATTCCTATGATTTTACAGCGAAAATGGAATTTGCTCCAAGAGATTACTGTCATATGGCCGGACTTGTATGCTATTACAATTATGACAATAATTACTATCTGAACATGTCTGTAGACGATGAAGGAAAACCTTATGTAATGGTAAATGTTTCTGTGAATAAAGAGATCTCCCAGAGTGAAAAAGTATATCTGGGAGAAAATAAAGATCCGGTATACTTAAAAGCAGAAGTAAGAGAGCGGAATGTAACTTTTTTCGTTTCCCAGGACGGTACTTCCTACACCCAGGTAGGAGAGGTACTTGATATGAGAAACCTTTCGGATGAACGGGGGGACGGAAATGGATTTGCCGGAGCTATGGTCGGTGTGACCTGTCAGGATCTTCATGGGGATGGGATCCAGGCAGACTTTGAATGGCTGGATTACAGCGTGTGCAGAGAGTAATTAAGAACATGAAATGAAAATGTGAGATAAAAAACACATACCAGCGGGATGGGAAAGTCTCTCAGGTATGTGTTTTTGTTTATTTCTGGCTGTCCCGGTACTGGCTGGGAGTACATCCAAAGTATTTTTTAAACACTTTCATAAAATAAGAAGGTTCCTGATAGCCGGAAAGCAGCGCTAACGGGAACATTGCTGTTTTTCAGCAGTTTTTCCGATTCACGCATCCGTTCTTCTAAAACCAGGGCTGTAAAATTGCTTCCTGTGATCTGGCGGATCAGGTCGCTGGCATAGGGAATGCTGATGTGAAAATAAGCGGCAACATCAGGCAGAGTGATTCCTGCTAACTGCTGACAGATCAGCTTGCGCAGCTGGACTTCAAAAGAAGCCTGGTCAATATGTGCTTTTTTATGATCCGTATTTTCCAGTAAAAAGCTGGCAATGTCTTCTGTAAGCTGGGAACGCATATTAGAAAAATAATGGTCCGAAGAGACACGCAGCCATTTAAAACAGGAAGGGGAAAAATGTTTTATTTTCTTTATATAGGGATAGGTTTCTTCTGCTTCAGAAACTACCTCATCATCCGGACTGCTGATCCAGAGAATGGATTTTCCAGAGATAGCCTGAAGACAGGAGCCAATGGAAAGCCGTCCGGCACTGCCTTTTATTTCGTTGGTGAGAGTTTCTTCATCTGTACCGTGGATATAAGGAATCCCTTCTTCTAACAGATCATTTAAGTGTTCTCTGTAATCCTCATTTTCAAGTCCAAGAAGATAGATACGCCACAGATCGCAAGGGGCTAAGAATACACCGCCTTTTACCTGAGGACAAAGGGCGATCATACGGGCCGCATTGACACAGCCTAAACTGTGACCGATAAAGAAAATGTGGTTTTTGTCAAAACCATACTGGGTATCATTTAATACAAAATCCAGGACGGCTTTTGTGTCTTCAAAACTTCCCTCAAAGGAAAAATCACCTTCACTTCCCCAACAACCACGATAGAAGAAGATAACAGAAGAGAAGCCGGTCCTGCGTAAAGACTGTGCCAGATCCAGATTTTTCTCATGTCCCGGATAGCCATGGGTGAAGATAAGAACAGGGTGCGGGCCGTTTCCTTCCGCCGTATACACGGTACACAAAATACGTCCTGCCGGTCCATAGACGGCAGGTGCATATAAAGACGCGCCATTTACTGTTTTCATCTGCATTTCCCCTTTGGCAAAGTATATGGGTATTTTAGCATGGGAGAGGAAAAATGTCAAAAAGATGTCAAAAAGGGAAGAGAAGTACTTCAGGCGACAGCAGGAGAGCAGAAACAGAAAATTCCCCGCTGCGTATCAGCGGGGAACCATAAAGAAATCATATTATTTTGCCAGATCTTTAAAAAACTCTGTTACAACATCAGAAACCTCCAGGCGGTAATCTGAGAAGAAGTGATCCGTAGGATATTCAAGAACCTGGATATTTCCACCGCCCAGGGCATCGATCCCGTCTAATAAAGGCTGTAAATGATCTTTTTTCGGTGTACAGATATCCAGTGATCCGGTGATACATAATAACGGCTTTTTGGAAAGAGCAGCAGCCTGATATTCTAAGGCATATTCTTTCTCATGCTCGGTAGCCTCTTTGTAAAGGCATCCTTTTGTAAGGCCTGTCAGCCAGTTTACACTGTCATTTAATACATCTTCCAGGACTTTTGCGTTTTCAGGGTCACTTTGGGCGATCTTTCCGATCCGTCCTACATTACAGGGCATTAAAAGAACAGCACCTTTGATCTCCGGTCTTCTTGCTGCGATCTGTCCGCAGACAAAACCGCCCAGGCTGTGGCCTGCTGCATAGATCTTATCTTTATCAAAGCCATAAGTTGTGTCGTTTAAAATAAAATCAAGAACTGTTTCAGCGTCATCCAGATCATTTTGCAGGGAATAATTTCCGCTGCTTCCCCAACTGCCGCTGTAGTGGAATGTCATTACGTGAAAGCCGGCCCGTCTAAATGCCTGTGCAAGATCCAGGTTCTGTTCACTTCCGGGAATACCATGGAGAAGGAGGATAGTAGGATGGGGACCTTCACCCCCTGCCGTGTATAAGGTAGCAAGGAGCTTTCCATGTTTTCCGGGAATTATGATACCATAAAGATCGGGCCGGCTACAACAGGCGCCGAAATGAGTTTCTTTCGCATTCGTATTTTTACAACACATATAAACGGTCCTTTCTGACGTAATTCATGTCTTTAAAAGAACAGACCTAAAATTTGTTCTTATATCATTCTTTGTTCTGTTCTGCTTCAGCAAGTTCTTTGTTTAAGTCTCTCTTATACCAGTCTTTTCCATACAGGAAACGGGAAACCAGCATAGAAGCAACTGTATCGCCGCAGGAGTTGATCAGAGTACAGCCTGCATCAAACAGCTGTGTCATCATCATCAGTACCGGAAGAGCAATAACAGGGAAACCAAAGGAAGAGATCAGCATGGTCTCCATAGCAGCACCGCCGCCGGGAACAGAAGATACAGCAACAGAAGCACATACAGCAATGGTCAGTGCAAAGGCATAATCACCAATGCTTCTGAATGGATGTCCAAATAAGGTACAGCAAAGTACGATCTCGTAAATAGTAGCAAGGCAGGCACCATCCATATGGCAGGTAGCACCAACAGGTACAACAACGGAACTTACAACTCTTGGAACACCTAATTTATCGCAGGCATCCAGCTGCATCGGAAGGGCAGCAGCAGAAGAACGGGTACCAAGTGCAGTCAGTGCAGGTGTTAAGATTTCTTTGAAATAATGTTTTACGCCCCATGGACCGGCAGCGATAAATGCATAAAGTCCAAGAAATACAAAGAAATAAACAAAAACAGTAGGATAATAAATTAAAAGTCCACGTCCATAGCTTTTTAACAGATCGGAACCATATGTACCGGTCAGGTTTGCGAAATAAGCCATCAGACCTAAAGGAGCAGCTTTCATTAAGATTGCTACCATTTTGTAGAATACCAGGGACATGTTGTTTAACCAGTTTGCAATTTCACGGCCTTTTTCACCAAGGGAAGAAACGGTGACACCAAAGAATACAGTAAATACGATCAGTGCCAGGATATGTCCTCTGGAAATGACATCCGGGAAGTCACCAACTGTAAAAGTATTAACGATCTGGTCACCGATACTGGAAGCAGCTGCCTGTGCAGTAGCATCACCAGCGCCTAACTGAACGGAAGTATCGACACCAAAGATGCCCAATACTACAAACATAAAACTTCCGGCAATGGCTGCAGTCACTACGAAGATCACCAGTGTAAATCCCAGCAGCTTTCCAACGCTCTTTGTATCGCTGATATTAGCGATAGAACTGGAAATTGAGAAGAAAAGTAGCGGAACCAGCAGTACAAACAGCAGGTTCAACCAGATCTGGCCAATTGGATACAGGAATGACGCTTTTTCTCCCATCACCATTCCGATGATGGCGCCTAAAATAACAAAGGCAATAAGGATCAGTGGTTCACGGTAGGCAGAAGCCTGTTTCTTTTTTTCACCCATAGATAATTCCCTCCTTAGAATATTTATGTTACACACACTATAAGAGTTTTCAGACAACTTTTCAATCAACAATTATAGCAATTGAACTGTAATATTTTAAGATATAATGTGTCCAAAAGAAAAATAAGCGACACCGAAGGTGGCATTTGTTTTTCTTGGACCATTAACGAACAAATCGTCTGTGTAAGCAGACAGTAGAGCGCAAAGTGCGGAATTTGTGAGTGCAGTTTGAAATTTTATTGATAATATCAGAATTTTCTGAATGTTTGAAATCCTATTGACTTGAAGTCAACTTCAAGCTGTATACTTAAACCAGATACAGACTTTATGTATAAAAAATGTATAGTAAAAAACGTATATATAATAGGAGGAAACACTTCATGAGCAATGTAAAACCAGTACCTGGAACAAATGGAAACCAGTATATCCCTTACGATCAGAGAACAGGGGAAGAGTCTGTGGTATATTTCACCAGGGACCTGTCTGCTGCCGGTTTAAAGAAGATCTATGACCGTATCCAGTCCCGTATTACCGGCAAGACCGGCATAAAGCTGCACACCGGCGAAAAGAATGGCCCAAACATCATTCCTCGTCCATGGGTAAAAGAACTGATGGCAGATAAGATGGATGACGCAGTGATCGTTGAGACCAATACTTATTATGAAGGCGACCGTTATACTACAGAGCAGCACAGAGAGACCTTAAAGGTAAATGGCTGGACCTTCTGCCCGGTAGATATTATGGATAAAGATGGAACTGCCATGCTTCCTGTAAAGAACGGAAAGTGGTTTACAGAGATGTCTGTGGGTAGAAATCTGTTAAATTATGAGTCCCTTCTGGTACTGACTCACTTTAAGGGCCATGTAATGGGCGGTTTTGGCGGATCCAACAAGAACATTGGTATCGGCTGTGCAGACGGACGTATTGGTAAGGCTATGATTCATACAGTAGAAGGTTCTGACAATATGTGGAGTATTGCAGAAGAAGAACTGATGGAACGTATCACCGAATCCACCAAGTCTGTTGTAGATCATTTTGGCGAGCATATCGCATTTATCAATGTAATGCGCAACATGTCCCTTTCCTGTGACTGCGAAGGTGTTGCAGCTCTCCCTGTTGTAACTCCTGACGTAGGTATTGTAGCTTCCTTAGACATCCTTGCAGCAGACCAGGTATGTGTAGATATGATCTATGCAATGAAGGAAAATGACCACAAAGACCTGATCGAGCGTATGGAAAGCAGACACAGCTTAAGACAGCTTTCTTATATGAAGGAAATGGGAATGGGAAATAACCGCTATAAACTGATCGACCTGGATAATGAAGATGCAGTGATCGATGCAGCAGCTGCTGTAGACGGTGTGGTTCCATTTGGACAGGTGAGAAAAATTCATTATGCAAAATAATCATAAGATAAATTGCGGTCGGGAAATAAAGACAACAGGATCAAAATGTGCTATGATAAGTGAAGTCTGAAAAGATGGGCGTTAAAATCTGAGATGAGGTTAAAACAATGGATTATCAAGCATTAGAAGAGCATATTAAAGATTCTGTTATGGAAGAGCAGGCGAAGCTGGGATTTCGCAAAGAAGTGATCCGGTTGTATTACCCTGTGGGCATGTTAAATAATCTGTTTGGCACTGCCTGTGATGCAGAAGAAATGCAGCAGGCTCTTGCAGGATTTACAGATTTTGCAAAAGAGCGGCTGGGAGAAGTGACCATCACCCACAAGAAAGACCGTTTCTGTCTGCTCCTTCCGGAAGAAACAAGTATTTATGTTCATGAACATAAAAAAGAAAATGAATTTATCCACCAGCTGGTAAACCTGATCGCTTCCCATGAAACGGATATGGAACAGGTGAAAAAGCTGTTTGAGCAGCAGCCGTTTCCAAGTGTGGTGGAACAGACGACAGGCGGGGAGTTTGATACAGTCATCCACTTTACACAGGGAGATGACAGATATTATTACTGCTTTAAAGATGAGGGCTTTCATATTACCTATCATCGTTTTCTGCCGGCGGACTATAAAGATTTAGGAGTGTAGCGAAAACTACACTCCTTTTTTGCATAACTTGATACAGTCTTTTAACCATTTGCAGTTTGTTTCTTCCCTTAAAACAGCCCCATGAAGAACCAGATAATCGGCAAAGTCATTTTCATCTTCCGGTGGGATACTGGAAAATTTTCCCATATTTCCTTTCAGATGGGCCAGCCTTTCTTCATGTTGTTTTAACTGGTCTGTCAGCAGTGCCATTCGTTTTTCCGGGGATAATGCGCCTGAAAAGAAGAGCTGCAGGCGGAATTCATCCTTTGGCACAGGCTTTAAAGGATTTAAACTTTCTTCCCATTTATAAAAATCTTCCCGTCCTTTTTCTGTAATAGAATAAACCTTCTTTTCCAGCACATTTCCTGTGATCTCA
>ERZ791907.2130-NODE-2130-length-10856-cov-3.168781_pt1 | contig 10856 bp, 3 predicted proteins | sample MGYA00510145_ERZ791907 | MGnify/ENA primary metagenome ERZ791907 (study PRJEB30046, sample SAMN00792089) | human gut metagenome | study: EMG produced TPA metagenomics assembly of the A metagenome-wide association study of gut microbiota in type 2... | reverse complement strand
TGCACCGCGTCCAGACCGCCATAGCTGATATATGGATGGGTATGATAAAAATCCAGAACGGAAGTGATCACGTCTCCCACTGTCATTGAGATTCCATCTTTTGTTTTCGGCACCGCAATCGTCTGAACCGGAGAACCATACACTATTTTTTCTGCCTTTTCTCCCGGCGTCACACCGCTGACGCCGTACACGTCCCGCTCTCCTTCCCGGACACCCCGGTCAAATACGCCGGTATAGATACTGGAATATGCATTTTCTCCTGCTCCCGGTGTCCTCGGTGTTATTTTCGCATGTCTGCGGAGTACCCGCTCGGCTTTCCCTTTCAAATAACAAAAGTCATCCACATCAAATATCTTTGCCAGCTTGTCCGCATTTTCTTCCTCGGTCATTCCCGTTTCTGCCTGCAAAAGAACTGATTCCACTGTCTCCGGCACAAGTTCCTGCACCCGGACCTGGCGCATCCACCCCGCCGCATACTCAATCGGAACCTTTTTATTCATCGGCGTGCCATCCGCATTGTACTTTGGATACTGATAGTTGTTCTCTGCCACTGCCAGTTCCCCGGTATAAACTTTTTCATACTCACCTGTCCCAGCTTCCACCGAAACCGTTCCTTTTCCCTCGTCTTTTCGATAAAAGCTCACGCCCTCCGGCAGCCCTGACACCACAATCTCATAAACTCCCTCTTTCGTGTTCTTCGACTCTGCCGAAAAGAAAATTTCATTCGTATCAGCTCCGCCATCGCCTGCCTGCTCTTCCCCATACATCTGCATGGAAATATGGGCATATCCTTCTCCCGGTTCCAGGACCGCCGCCTCCAGATCCTGTCCCAGGTTTGTAACTGCGTGAAGTTTATTTCCAATCGAAAGTTCAAAGCCCTCGGATCGGCTTAATTCCTTAACATAATATTCCCCCATCAGAAGTGGGCGTCCAATCCAGGCATTTCCATTCTTTGACGTATTGTTATAATAAATCCGCTCCCAGGCTTTATCTGCCGTATAATCATCGATCGCCGCATCTTGTGTATACAGATTTCCCGGCGCTTTCTTTCGCCATCCATCTGCTGCATCCACAATCGACCCTTTCGAATAATCATAGGTTCGCCCCGGCGCCTCTGTACATGCCAGAAACGAGGCATCTCCATTTTTGTCTGTCGTCGCCACCGCCACCAGATGATTGGCCCGGTAAACTACCCCTGTTTTCCCATCCGGATGCAGCAGATCTTCTGCTGCAAACAAGCCATACACTGCACCTTCCAGCGTTGCATCCCCCTGTGAGTCCCCAAGCGCATTGTAAGACTCATTTTCGCCCTTTTTCAGATCCAGATCCTTTTTATTGATATGTACCTCGCCCTCTGTCCGGTGATCATAGATCCTCCAGGCATCTTTCTCGCCGTCTGCCCCATTGCAATGGCTGAAATTGCCAGCACTTCCCGGCTCTATCACTGAACCCACACTCGCGGAAACAAGCGCCGATTCATAGGCAGGGAAAAATAGTGACTCTGCTGCCGCACCCGCCAGTGTTTCCGTTCTTTGTGACAACTGCGGATTTTGATACAACAAAGAAGGTGAATGCCAGCTTGTATAAAAACCTGCCTCGGTTGTCAATAAATCTGAGCCGGTTGCCATATATCGCCGAATACTTTCACGTTCCGCTTTTTCTGCTTCTTCTAAATCATCATCCGCTTCATCAATAAACACAAACCCTTTCTGGACACGATTTACCAGATGGTCCGAAATAGATACTTTCATCTCCGAGGCAGTTGCTTCCTTCTTCTCCTGTGTCAATTTTCTGCCTTTTTCATTTATGTCCTGTTTGTTTTCACTTGTCTTACTCCTATTTCTCCCCGCTTTGCTTCCTGTATCTTGCGGTTTTTCTCCTATCTCCGCCTCCGACGGTGTCGCTTTCCCCAGAAGCGCTGCATCCAATGCCGTAAACAGAACCACCCTCTGCGGCAAAACACGCATTTTTAGCGGCCCTGGAAATACAGGACTCTCCCCCAGAAAAGCCGCTAAATTTTCCCGGATCGTCCAGCCAGACGCACTTCGACGATCCCAGCCATTTTTTTCAGAAATTCCTGCCTTCGCCTCACTTTCTCCATTCTGATTTCCGGAAGCCTCTCCGATGCCCTGACTCCTTCTCACACTCTTCGTTCCCAGCACCACATCACGCGAATATCCGCCTCCAAAGGCTGCATTTGCCCCATGCTCAGATGCATCGGTTGTGATAATCTCAATTGGCAGGTCATCTGCATGTTCATCATGCAGAATATATCCATCCCGCGCTTTAAATTCTTTCCAGGTATAACTGTACTTCATGGAAATGAACTTCTCATACGTCTGCCCACAGTCCTCTTGGCAGCCAGACTTTGCATACGAAGTTTCCCCGTCTGCCCCTGTCGTCGGTCCCGCATCGGGTGTTTCTCCCTCGGAGCCGCCGTCTGACGCGATACCTTCTATCTCCCCTGCATCGACCTCCTCCATTATCCAGTGGAAATGGACGCCCTCAAAGTCTCCGCCCGCCTTTCTTTCACATTCCTCTTCGCACAAAAGCCAGCTATTTGCCAGGCGGATATTTTCTGCCTGCGCCGCCTCAATCTCATCCTCATTGATGACTTCTCCCTCTTCGTCCTCCTCGTCCTCTGGAACTGGTACAAAGGTCGGTGCCGGATGACCGTCACAGAACGTCTTGTCATAGTGATAACCATGCTCCACCGTCTGGGAGGCGTAGCCATCGCCATCCGTTACCGCCGAACCCACTTGTCTGAAACCATCCCAGAGAACCGGCTCATCCTGATAATGACTGGCATATGGTTCTCCGCCCTCATACAATTCGGCAGCTCCATCCCGCTCAGTATTTACCCTGTTCTTATCGTCAAAGCGCTCAAAGAAGCCAAACCGCGCCCCTTCCAGCGCTTTCCCTGTCTCATGATCGTATTTATACATCTGCAGATTATAGGTGGAAGTAAAATCCTCTTCATGCCTAAATACCTCAAACTGAATGCCTCCCTGCTCCGGTACCGGGGTTGGATCGCCCGCCAATTCAGCAAAATAATTGACCGGAACCATTCCGAGCTCCATCCATGCCATCCGCTGATGAATCCACGGATCACTTTTGGCAGGCGTTCCGCCTCCGTGTGTCCCCGAACAGGTCACACACTCCCAGATTTGAAGCGACTGGTCAATCGCCTCCTCCGCCGAAGCATATCCCCCGCCGCCCAAAGCGTATGGGGTTCCTTCCACCCGGAAACGAATCAGGGCTTTCGACGGTTTTGGATTTGGATTTTTAAATATGATCTGCGAGTCGGTTTTTGTATACGTCCATCCATCGGTCGGAACCGGGCTGAATGAAACACCGTCATTGTTTGAAAATTCAAGCGGTACAGAACGGATAAAATCCCAATCCGAGCCATCCGGCGCAAACGACAGCGTCAGAGTCGCCGCATCTACCTGTTTTGCCGTTCCCAGCGAGGTGCTGGAAGCTATCACATTAGGAATCTTTCCGCCGCCGACACCGGTATTTTCCTTTCCGCTGCCTCCGCCAGACAGCATTCCTCCCATTTGCATGTACGCCTCACTATTTGACGCAGCTGCCTCCAGCCACGGATATTTTGCCCGCACAGCTGGAACATAGAGGATTGTTTTCAGATCTTCCTCGGACACCATCTTGATAATTTCCGGTTTTCCCTGTGCTTTTGCTGCCACATTGATCGCCCGGATAAATGTATTTGCCTTTTCATCCCCCAGCGCTGCTCTGAGCGAGAGCATCGCCCAAAATACATATTTCTGTTCCTGACTGCTCAGCGGAACAGATGCCTGGGAGGGACGGTGTGCTTCATAGAGATCCCCTTTTTCTGCAATTCCCCAGATCGCATAACCGCCCTTATCGATACAATAAAGCTTGTGTCCCAGCAGCGTATCGCCATGGGCTGTCGTCAGTGTTGTCTGCTGACCGCTCGCAGGTGCTGCTTTCACCGGAAAAACCGGGAATCCTGGCAAAAAAGCCATTCCTCCCAATATAATTGCCAGTACAAACGCCATCCCCCGTTTCGCATTCTCTCTGTACCGATACTCCCCCATAAACTTCCTCCTCGTTTTTACTGCCCCGCGCCCCTTAACACCGGCAGTCCCTCGTTTTCTTTATTTTTCAGTTCCCCAAACTGATTTCAGCAGCGAGATAATCCCCTTTTCATACTCCTGTCTTGATATTTCCTGTCGTCCCCACTGTTCTTCTATCTGCCCCATCGGTGCCTGTATTTTCTCCCAGGCAGCCTCGGAAATCGTCCCTTCTCCCCGCATACTCAAGGTCAGCGCCAGCACATTGGCAAGACTGTCCGGATCCGCTTCATACTCCTTTCTTCTCTGCTCCCGCTCCTTATTCTCATAGCGGTAAAACTCCGTCTCAAAGTCAACCGGATATGTTTTCGCATTTGAAAATAGCGGCAGGCTGGAGGTCGGATCCGTCGCATACCACTGCGTGCCGATCCGCACCAGGCACGCATCATGGAGATATTCCGGCGTGTAGGTCACACACTCCAGCCCTACGATCTGGCATAGGAACTGAAATTCTTCCGCGAAATCCCGGCAGACGCCAACGCCTCCTTCCAAAACCGGGAAATCCTTTGCCTCTTCCGGCGAACCGTAATGATTCTGGTTAAAACCTCCCTCTCCGTTTGCAATCCGGTTATGCACATACAGAAGACGCGTTTTTTCATCCAAATGAATCCAGTCAAAACTATTGACAAATTTCTGCAATTCTTCAACCGAAGCCCAGCTATAATTTGCTTTCGGTTCTCCCTTCATATTCCACCCTGGATTTGCTTCCCCCGGATAACGGACTGCCTCTTTCAGGTAATATTCCGGATCACTGATCTCTGGGTGCTGCTCTGAAAAAATACTTCCATTTCCATAAAAACTCATCTCTCCATTCTGCCACTCCCATCTCAGACTCTCTGTGTCCTTCCATTCACCGCCATGCGTCCCCTGATTGCCCGCATAAGCGCTGAAACCTCCGGCTGCGATCATGGCTGCTGCCAGTACGGCTGTACATCCCGATTTATTGGTTGTTTTCTTATCCTGTTTCATTTTTATACCCCCATTTTTTATTCTTTTCGTGTCATTCCACTTCATTTTCCTGTTTGCCTCTGTTTTTTTCTCTCCTCCTCTCTCAGCTTCTCGTCTGTACTATTCCGTCCAGCACCCAGGAACCATCCGCATTGACTAAATTCCCATCGGGGGTGTGCATATTTCGATACAAACGTCCCCTCATTCCATCAGATTTTTCCTGAAAATAGTAACAATGAAACACTCCATCGCTTCCCGGCAGCCAGTTCCAGCCAGTCAGCATACGCCCCTGTGTTCCATCCATTTCCTTCCAGAGATAATATGTGTTTCCATCCACATCCGTATACCAGCCGTTCACCATCCTGCCATCTGCATCAAATCGGAACCAGTCAAACGTACTCTGCCCCTTTGCCGGATCGGCATATGGATTGTGGACAGCCGCCCACTCAGAAGCATAGCTTCTACCGCCCGCTTCAAACTGCCAGCTTCCATCTGCATTCTTCCGCCAGTTTCCAGCTACTACATATTCCGGTATGGCTGCCGCATCCGCATTCTGCCCGGGGCATGCCTGTCCTTCTGTCAGATTTCCAATACCCGCTCCTGTCAAATCACTGAACCCCGGTCCGGTTGCATTCGCTGCACTGCTTCCTGCCGCTGCCCCCTTTCCAGAAGAAGAGCCTCCACCCAAGCCGCCGCCCGAATGAGAACCTCCGCCCGAATGGGAACCTCCGCTGTATGTCTGATCGACCGCCTCATACTGAATTGTGACTGCCGCACGGTCCGTGAAGCCACCATCCTCGGTTTTCACGGTCACATATGCCGTATGGCTGCCTGATTTTAAGTATTGACGGTCAAGCTCCTGTATCCAGGAAGCCGTCGTATTGACCGTCACGGTTCCATCCGATGATACATACAGCGAATCATCACTTGCCTGATATGTCACTTTCTGGTTAAACGCCTGCGCCGGAAATACCGACACTGCCAGCTTTTTCGCACCGGTTCCCGTCCATGCCTCCACCGGACGATAACCTGCCCCCGTCCGGGTGCGTTTGATCTCGTATTGCAGCGTTTTCGGTATAAGGCTGATGCCTTCCACACAAATCTTCGATTCGTCCACTGTCCGGAAATCCACCTGTACTCTGCACGATGCCGTCTGCCGGTTTCCAAGCATATCATCGCCGATCACTGTCACCTTCGTCGTGCGGCTGCCGGAAGCTGTCTGTATTTCATACGGTGTATTTACATGTCTGCCCTGATCTGCCGCGATCAGATCCCGGATCCATTTTGCATCCTTTTTCGCCTGCACACCGGCAGACTTGTTCTCTCCGTCCACCGAAATCAGTGCTGCGTCACCGACAGTCCACGATATATCTTTCCGGTCAAAATAATCGGGTGTAAAAGACGCACTCAAGACCTGCGGTGCCGTAACCCGGATCGTTTCATCTGGATGTTTCCGATTTCCGTTTAATGTCCGCACCACCTCAAATTTCAACTGATCCTGATTTAGTGCCGCACCCTCATTGGCTACATAGGTCTGATCCTTGATCTGGAACGTAACCTCAATCCGCGCATTTCCCCGGCACGGCTTCCCATCAAAGCTCGCCGCCGGTTTCGTCTCTGCCGTCAGCACCGCTACGCCGCCGTTCTGATACCCTGCTCCGTATATGTCGCTTCCGATCGCATACTGGTATCCGCGGTCTGCCTGCTCTTTTTCCAGTTTCCGGACTATATCAGTGATAAACGAACTATTTAAATTTACCTGGACTGACGCGCTCTTTTTCGTATAACCACTTTCCTCATCGTCATTTGGAAGTAACGTAATCAAATCTGAATCATCGATACTCCAGCGCACCGATGCATCCGCCACATCATTATTCCGATCCACAATCGCCTGCACCGTCACCGGCTGCACCTGTGTTCCCGCCTGCAGATTTCCATGGATGTACGTCGCAATTAATTTTCCATTTCCATCCATCACGCGTGTGACTTTCGTCGGATGTTTCCGGTTTCCGGTCCGCTCCTGCACCACCTGGAATTTCGTCACGCCCGGCGTCAGCCCGACCGAAACTGCCACCTTTTTATAAACCGCCGACACCTGCGTATTTTCCTCCGGCATCGTAAAACAATACTCGCCACCATTTACATAAGTAGTATCTTTCCTGCTCTTCCCACGCGTATACGTCGGAACTCCCTCCATCTGAAAGCGCGCTTTTTCCGCCTGCTTTGCCGAGGTGCTGACCGTCACCGTCTTTCCCGGTGCCACCGCACCTCGGTGTTTTTTATCGAGTGTCCGGTAATACGCGCCATTTCCCCGTGCTTCCAGCACTGCCACATCGTAATAATTCGTTCCATTGGAGACGGTATCGATCTGCGGAATCGTAATCAGATAACCACGGACCGGGCGTCCCGCATCATTTGGTGCAAAATGGTCAAGATCATACCCCACCGACTCCGCATCCATCTCCCCGCCTAGCTCTTCATCCACAATCGAGAGAATCCCCTGTTCCAGTTCTTCATAAAAATATCGCTCGTCCACATCCCGCGTGACACCGCCGGATACCAGCGTGAAGAAATTGTCCTTCGCGTGGGAATATCCGATGTGCGCCGCATATGTATACTGATTATCATCTGAAATGCCGCTTCCACAGACATTGTTTGCGATTTTCGCCTCCGTATCCGCAAACAGGTACGCGATGTCATCCCCATATTTAAAATAATTAGCTGGTGCGCGGTATCCGATGAAGGTTCCTCTGTGTCCGGCAGCCCCGGTTCCCGACTGACCGATCATTCCCTCAAACCGCCCCACTTTCAAGTCTCCGCTGATTCGTTCTCCAACGAGTCCTCCGACATTCTGGCTGCCAGAACCGCCGATCGTGCCATTTACATAGGTATTGTAGAGAGCCGCCCCATTCTGAAGCCCCACGATTCCGCCGACAGTCGCATCCGTTCCCTGAATCCGCGAGGTACTGTTATCCCCGGTGCGGACCTGGCAGTCAATGATACGAGAATCATCCGCCGCTTCCCCGGCGATTCCGCCCGCAAGTGCCTGCGCTCCGGCTGCACGTCCCGTCGTTCGGACCGTTACCTGTGCCGTTCCATTTTCCACCGTGCTGCCTTCCATGTGCCCGATCATTCCACCGACCGCTCCGGTTCCTTCCACATCGCCTTTTACCTGACAATTAAAAATCTTGGAATCCTTCGCATTTCCTGCCAAAATTCCCACCTGACGCACTCCTTTGACCGGCTTTCCTGGTTCCAGCGTTAGATTTCGGATCTCCGCCCCTTCCAGCGCTCCAAAGAATCCAACATTCGGCGAACTGCCTCCTGCAAACCGGAAATTTGAAATCTTATAACCGTTTCCATCCAGATTTGCCGTAAACGGGTGCGTCACCTCCCCTGAAAATTCCGAATCATCCCGGTAATAACCGATCGGATTCCAGTCCATTCCTCCCAGATCGATGTTCGCCGTCAGCTCAAACCATGCGCCCCGGTAATCCCCCACGATCTCTTCTTCCACCTCGCCGTAATCCGGCTGCATGCCAAACGCCGCCAGGAAGCTAAGTCCCATCAGCTGATGTTTCGTGCGTATCTGATACGGTTTTTGTTTCGTTCCAAGTCCATGTGTTCCATCCAGAAAGCTCAAATCCGCCACATCCCAGTTTTCCCAGAGATTTCCGAGGCTGGCGCTGACGCTAACGCGCGGCATGATTAATTGTGAAGGAGTTGCCTCTATGACTTTGGAAGAACGTAATTCAGAAGGAGTTGCCCTCACATCCGCATTCATAAGCTCACTGGACGATGCAGCCCGTTTCTGCCATTCTTTCCGCCTTTTTATGGCATCGTCTGTATCATCCAACTTTTCCTTCCTTTCCGAAACAATCCCCAAATCCCAATCCTCAAACACAAACCCGCTCGCCGCAAACGCCGGCAGCGTCGCCGACAAAAGCATCGTCGTCATCACCGCAAATGGAATCACTTTTTTCATCTTCTTTTTCCCCATACACGTTCCCCTCTTTCCCCAAACATTAGATTGATTAATCTCTTTCCTAATCAAACTGCCAAACAGCTTCACTCCCGCTTTCCAAGCTCAACAAGTATTCTTTTTTACATCTGTGACAGTGCAAATGCCGGACGTACTCCATATGTCTCACTGTCCGTCCTCACCGGACGCAGACAGCCATTTACCAGATCAACGCCATAAATCTGCTGATTATAAATGAATTTCCCGTTTTCATCCTGCAAATAAAAAGGCGTCCGCAGATAATATCCCTGTGAATAGGCACTGACCTGACTTTGTGGGTTATCATCCCCGGAATCAAACCGCCATAGATATTCCCGGTACGCAAGTGCCTCTTCCAATGACAGGCAGAAAAGCTGGTCGTTCATAAACTGAAAACCAATATCATGACGCGCCAGTTCCCGCCCGGACGTCTGCGAAAATGCACCAGCCGCCGTGCTTCCCGTGTACGCGGTCTGGATTCCCGTATGGATCGGTTCCAGACAGAAACTGCTGTTCTGACTGTTTTTCTGCAGCCATGCGCGCACCTGCGAAGTTTTATAATTATTGTCTTTGCCAAACGAGAAAATCTTCATCTTTTTTCCCGGTGCCGTGTCCACATCCGCCCGGATCACGCGGTCACAGAGAAACAGCGCTGCTTTCCGGTGTTCATTCTGCCAGTCATGGTAATCGTCGTCGATACAGGTAAATGACAAAATCTCTCCGCCCACCTCGCGCATCTGGACATCGCCCTCCTTCCAGATCACTTTTTCGGGCATTTCACTTTCACTCCAATCCACGCTTCCACAGCGGTCACAGATTTGATCCCCGTTTTCATCCAGGTGCCCCAGCGCCGGAAGGCGCTCTATCTTTTCTTTCTGACATCGTCCGCAGACATACACTGCCCGCCCATTCTTTAAGCAATCATTTTCCTCCCACTCCCATTGGCTCCACTGATGCGTACAAGTACGGTCATCCCAGTTTCTCCGCACCCGGATGCGCGTGATGATATATTCCTTTCCATCCACCGAAAAGGAATCCTCTTCTACCTCAGAATAAACTGCGTCGTATTCCACCCCGATTGTTTTTGCCGACGGTGTAAAATCCTGACCAATCAGATAAAATTCATGCCACGCTGCATCCCCGATCGCAGATACCAGATTCCGGATCCTGGCATCATTTTCCGACTGATTTTGAACGGTCAGACCGGAACCGCTGCCCGATACCGCCGCATCCTCGCGCCCAAATATGGCGCACTCCGCCTCCCATGCACTCTGTTTCCATCGTTCCAGGCGTTTCCGAAGCGCCAGCATGGCGGCATCCTCCTCTGCTCCCATTTCTGGAACCTTGCCGCCTCTTTCATATTTGATATAAATTTTTTCAGTTCCTGTTCCATACAGTTCAAATATTTGCGGTGACTGTACCGCTGATTTCCAGATATGCCCGTCGCTCCCTATGATTTGCTCTGGGAAAGATACGTTCAGGGAAGTTCCTTCCAAAACTTTGCCCGTCTGCGTATGAAATATAAGATGATTTGCATTCTCAGCATCTATAAATGAAACGCTGTAGCCGACTATGACAGCTTTTTCTGCCTGTTTCACTGCATTTTCAGCTGCCAGCGCCATTCTACCGGATGAAAATATCAATATCAGTGATATTCCCAAAATGGTACCATTCCGGCAGCGACACCCTTTATGAGCCCCCATGTTTATTTTTAACAACTCAAACCTCCCCCCTCAAATCTTTTTCACATCCCTTTTCTTATCCTCTTTCGCAAGTTATATAAGGTTACTGTT
>ERZ791907.2097-NODE-2097-length-11024-cov-4.323001_pt1 | contig 11024 bp, 9 predicted proteins | sample MGYA00510145_ERZ791907 | MGnify/ENA primary metagenome ERZ791907 (study PRJEB30046, sample SAMN00792089) | human gut metagenome | study: EMG produced TPA metagenomics assembly of the A metagenome-wide association study of gut microbiota in type 2... | reverse complement strand
CTTTGTAGGGGCCGATGGCAGAGTTGAACTGCACACGGTAGCCGCGGTTGACCTGCACCTTGCCAGCGTCATCCACCCAAGGCACACGGAACATGATGATGCGCTCCGGCTCAACCAGGCGCTCGATCAGGCTTGCCTTTTCATATTCAGGATGGGCCTCAACAACGGGCTCCAGGCTTTCGAGAACTTCCTCAACAGCCTGCAGATATTCCTTCTGTTCAGCATTGCGCTTAACAAGGCCCTGGTACACTTCGTTCAGATAAGCATTTTTGATAGACATGGATATACACTCTCCTTTTTTGGTGGGCTGCTGTTTTCCGCTTCCGGCCGCACTGCCGGACCCCTTGAAACTGGCGGAAAGCGCGCGGTCCTCTATTTCTTTCACCGGTATTTATATTAGCACGCTAAAGCGCATTTGACAATATTTTTTGAAAAATTTTGTTTGTGCAATAGCGGCAAGTGTATCCCATTTGCATACAAATGATAGTTTTTTACGCTTTTACCTCGTTTTTCAGTTCTTCACCGCGGGCAAAGGCACGGGCATTTTCCAGCGTGATGGCCGCAATGCTCTGCAATGCCGTGCGGGTAAAGAACGCCTGGTGGCTGGTAATGACCACATTGGGGAAGCTGAGCAGCACCGGCACCACCTCGTTTTCCAGCACATCGTCGGAGAAATCCTGGAACACCTGGTCATCCTCATCCTCGTACACATCCAGGCCCACGCCGCCGAACTTGCGGGCGCGCAGGGCTTCGATCAGGGCATCGGTGTCGATCAGGCCGCCGCGGCTGGTGTTGACCAGGATGGCAGAATCCCTCATCATGGCGATGGTATCCTTGTTAATCATGTGATGGGTACCCTCGGTCAGCGGGCAGTGCAAGCTGACCAGGTCGGCTTTCTGCAGCAGTTCTTCCAGCGACACATAGCGGGCAAACTTTTCCACTTCGGGGTTTTTGTACATGTCATAGCAGAGCACATTCATGCCAAAACCGTGGCAGATGCGCGCCATGGCGGCGCCAATGCGGCCGGTGCCCACAATGCCGGCGCAGGCGCCATAAAAGTTTTGGCCCAGCAGGCCGTCCAGTGCAAAGTTGTTATTGCGCACCTTGATATATGCCTTGCAGATGCGGCGGTTTGCGGCCTGGGCCAACGCCATGGCGTGCTCGGCAACGGCTTCCGGGCTGTAGCCCGGCACACGCATAACGGTAATGCCGTTGGCTTTGGCGGCGGCAAGGTCCACGTTATTGTAGCCCGCGCAGCGCATCAGCAGCAGCTTGATGCCCGCTTTGGCCAGCACGGACAGCGTTTCGGCACCGCAATCACTGTTGACAAAGGCGCAGACGGCATCGCCGCCCGCGGCCAGCTGGGCGGTATCCGGATCCAGGTTGGCCGCCAGGAACTTGATGGTGCAGCCATAGTCCGGGTCAGCGGCCAGAACGTCAAAATACAGGTGGTCGTAATCACGGGTGCCATAAAAAATGATCTTCATACTTTTCCCTTTTCTGCCCTGCGGGCGTCCTCTTGTTGCGGCGTACCGGAATTCTTTTGTTTTCCGGATCGGTCGTTAATATTTTATCATGTCCGACGGTTTTAGTATAGCCAGTTTCCGGCATTTTGAATGTTGCCAGGGCAACAAAACGTGGCAAAAAAGGGGGGCATGCCCTGTTTTTCTTTTAGGCAACACCGCACAATTCCCGCCTTGCGGCTTAAGCACCGCTCCGGCAGCTGCGGCACGGCATCTGCCGCACCTCGCTCGCCGTATCGGCACTTAGAATTATGCGGTATTGCCTTTACACGGTTTTCTCGCTGCCTTCGTTCGGTTTGGCGGTTCCGGCAGAGTGTTCCACGTTTTTCAGCAGCTCTTCCGCCGAAATACCATACAGCTTGGCCAGCGCGATCAGGTTGGAGGTGTTGGGGTCCGAGGTGCCGTTTTCCCACTTGGATACCGCCTGGCGGCTGACACCGATGGTTTCCGAAACAAACTCCTGGGTCATTTTGCAGCGCACACGGTTCTCCCGCAGGGCTTCGGCCAGAGACTTGCGGGTGGCTTTCTTTTCTTCCCGCATTTCGTGGGAGTTGATGTAAACCCGCAGCGCCTTGATGACCAGCCACAGCAGGTAGATACCGACAATGCCCATAACCAGCATGAGCGCAAGATTGAATACCATCCAAAGAATGCCAAATACTTGATATTTCATTTTATAATCTCCTATCAACAGCTTGCAGTGGGCGGTGCACCGCCCGGCAAAACCCGGCCGGATGGTCCGGCCCCTTGTGTTTTGCTGGCCTTATTATAGCGAAAGCACCCGGTTGCCGCCACCAACTGGGGCGATACTTTGGGTTGCAGCCTGCTATTTTGCCGGTTTTGGGGCCATTTTGCAGCAAAAAGCACCCACCCGCCGGAAAAACCTGGCCAGGCGGGTGCAAAACCATGCGATCCGATTTTGGCAGAACCAGCGCAACAAACTGGGCCGCCGGGCGGCGGTTCTCTGCGCGCAGTGTTATACAATTTGTATTATTTGTTTAATATATCCAAGTCAAGCATTCTTTTGTTCGATCTCGACCATCACCAGTTCGGTCTTGCCCTCGGTACGAATCTTGTAGCCCCAGGTCCCGGTGCCGCCGCTCACAATGGCGGCGCAGGCGGGGGTGATCTGTTTCATGCCGTAATTCAGTTCATTATAGCGGAACAGCTTTGCCACAAGGCCGGTGGGCCAGATCTGACCGCCGTGGGTGTGACCGCTCAAAATCAGGTTTGCACCGGCTGCGGCATCGGCTTTCAGCTCGCGCGGCTCGTGGTCCAGCAGGATGGTATACACATTGTCCGGGCCGTTCGGCATCAGCTGGGCGGGGGTAAAGCGGTTACCCTGGGTGTACAGCCAGTCCTTGCGGCCCACAATGCGCACTGGGGTAGCATTCTTGCCCACATAGGCCAGCTGGGAAACATCCTCCAGAATGCGGATGTGTGCCCGCGCAAAAGCGCCCTCCAGGTCCGCGCGGCCATAGCTCGGCTCCCGCCAGTGGTGGAACAGATCATGGTTGCCCAACACGAACCACTTGCCGCCGGGCGGGTCCAGCGTGGCAAAGAAGGCATTGAAGGAATCAAAATCCGGGCGTTCCACATGCTCGTCAAAAATATCGCCGGTGAAAAGGATCATATCGGGGTTCAGCTCCCGGATGCGGCGGTTCAGCTCCGGGATGCGCTTGCGGTCCACGGCACCTTTGCCGGGGTGCAGGTCGCTGATTTGCAGCACCCGCAGTTTGCCGCCCGGCAGGGGCTTGGTGGTTTGCAGGCGATAGTTGGTGGTAACCAGGCGCATAGCCTTGAAATAGCTCCAGAGCATCATGGCGGCCGTGCCCACCCAGGCCAGCAGGCCGCCCATCCAGATGGTCTGCCAGACCGTCAGCACCGTTCCGCCGATTGCACGGGCCAGCAAGCCCACAACGTCCCCGGCGATATACAGCCCGGTCAGATGGGAGTTGACGATCATGCCGGGGCCGAGCGGGTCCCGCCCGATCCAGGACATAACAGCCAGCAGCAACAGTGGCAGCAGCAGATACACCGCCGGATAAGCACCCGCAAAGCAGGCCACAAACGGCAGTTTGAGAAAATTCAGATACAGCACCACCGCCACAAGGGCCTGGCCAATTTTGGGGATGGTGAACTGGATAAAATGCCCGTACATTGCAGGACCTCCGTTCTTTAGTTAGGAGTTAGGAGGGAGGAGTTAGGAGTTGAGAGAATTAGAAATGAGCAATGAGAAATTATCCCCTAACTCCTAACTCCTAGCTCCTAACTGATATTGTATCACTCGTGCCCGGCAAACTCAACAAACACAACAGGCAGGCTGCCTGCGGGGTTGCGGGCAGCCTGCCTGGAAAAAGCAGGGATAAGTCTTTATTCAGTTATGCCTGTTCTTTTGCCTTGATGGCTTCGTCAATGGCCTTGGCGGCTTCCTTACCGGCGCCCATAGCCAGAATGACGGTAGCGGCACCGGTAACAGCATCGCCGCCGGCATAGACGAACGGGCGGCTGGTCAGGCCATCGGGGCCATCGGTGATGATACAGCCGTGCTTATCGGTATCCAGGCCGGGGGTAGTGGAACGGATCAGCGGGTTGGGGCTGGTGCCCAGAGCCATGATCATGGTATCCACATCCAGCTCAAACTCGCTGCCCTCCTTGACGATGGGGCGGCGGCGGCCGGAAGCATCGGGTTCACCCAGCTCCATCTCCACGCAGGTCATGCCCTTCACGCAGCCGTTTTCATCGCCCAGAACCTCGACCGGGTTGGTCAGTGTCTTGAAGATGATGCCCTCTTCCTCGGCATGCTCGACTTCTTCCTTACGGGCAGGCAGTTCGGCCATGCCGCGGCGGTATACAATGTACACCCGCTCGGCACCCAGGCGCTTGGCGCAGCGGGCTGCGTCCATGGCGACGTTGCCGCCGCCCACAACGGCAACGGCACGGCTCTTCATGATGGGGGTGCGGCTGCCGGGCTGGTATGCTTTCATCAGGTTCACGCGGGTCAGGTACTCGTTAGCAGAGTAAACGCCCTTCAGGCTCTCGCCGGGGATGCCCATAAAGCGGGGCAGACCGGCGCCGGAAGCGATATAGATTGCCTCAAAGCCATAGTCGTTCATCAGCTCGTCAACGGTCAGCACCTTGCCGATGACCATGTTGCACTCAATATCAACACCCAGCTCTTTCAGGCCTTCCACTTCGTGCTGCACAATATCCTTGGGCAGACGGAACTCCGGAATGCCGTACATCAGAACGCCGCCTGCAACGTGCAGGGCTTCGTATACGGTAACCTTATAGCCCAGCTTGGCCAGGTCGCCGGCAACGGTCAGTCCGGAAGGACCTGCACCGATAACTGCCACCTTATGGCCGTTCGGCTCCGGCTTGGCAGCCGGGGTATGGACGTTTTCACGGTGCCAGTCAGCCACAAAGCGCTCCAGGCGGCCAATGCCGACGGGTTCGCCCTTGATGCCGCGCACGCACTTGCCCTCGCACTGGTTCTCCTGCGGGCAGACACGGCCACAGACAGCGGGCAGCGCGCTGGACTTTGCGATGACCTGGTAAGCAGCTTCAAAATCGCCTTTTGCCACTTCGGCAATAAAGGCAGGAATATCGATCTGAACAGGGCAGCCGGTGCGGCAGGCGGGCTTTTTGCACTGCAGGCAGCGCTTGGCTTCGTTCACAGCCATTTCAGCGGTATAGCCCAGGGCAACTTCCTTAAAGTTTTTGTTGCGGACGTTGGGGTCCTGGCTGGGCATGGGGCATTTTTTCGGGTCCATATTCGGCATGTTACTCAACCTCCTTTTTCAGCAGGTTGCATTCCGCTTCCCGCGCGTGGGCTTCAAAATCGCGGTACATGGTGCCGCGGTGCATGGCTTCATCAAAATCGACTTCAAAACCGTCGAAATCGGGGCCATCCACACAGGCAAACTTGGTTTTGCCGCCCACAGTCAGACGGCAGCCGCCGCACATGCCGGTGCCGTCCACCATGATGGGATTCATGGAAACAACGGTCTTAACGTTATAAGGCTTGGTGGTCTTGACAACGAACTTCATCATGATCAGCGGTCCGATGGTGATGACCTCGTCAAAGTTGGCGCCAGCCTTGATCTTTTCTTCCAGCGGCATCGTCACAACGCCCTTCTGGCCGTAAGAGCCGTCATCGGACATGATGATCAGCTCGTCACAGCAGGCGCGGAATTCGTCTTCCAGGATGACAAGGTCTTTATTACGGAAGCCGATGATGCCGGTAACCTTGGTGCCCTGGGCCTTGAGGGCCTGGGCAACGGGCAGGGCAATGGCGCAGCCGACGCCGCCGCCGACCACGCAGACATTTTTGAGCCCTTCAATTTCAGTTGCTTTGCCCAGCGGGCCGACAAAGTCATGCACATACTCGCCCTCTTTGAGGGAGTTCAGCTGCATGGTGCCTGCGCCGACAATCTGGAAAATGATAGCCACAGTGCCTGCTGCGGCATCATAATGGGCAATCGTCAGGGGGATGCGCTCAGAATCCTCCTTGGCGCGGATGATGATGAACTGGCCCGCTTTCGCCTTTTTAGCGATCAGCGGTGCTTCAATGACCATTTCGGTCACTGTGGGGTTCAATTCCCGCTTTTTAACGATCTTGAACACTTGTTCTAACCTCGCTTTTTCTCCGTTTTATCATTCCGTCCCCCGCCTGCCAAATGCGCACAAGCAGGCAAAAGGGTAGATGGTATCATTGTACCATACTTACTTTACCAGCTTTTTTCAGGATTGTAAAGCGGTAAAGTGTGGTGTTTTATCATCGCAGTGTGTCAAAGAATGCTCTGTCGGGGCGAACATTGTTCGCCTGCAGTCTTTCTCCGTGTATGCTGTTTCCCGGAAAAGCCGCTGCATCATCAGGTTGGTGGGCACACAATGTGCGTACCTACGGCCTCCACAGAATATTTTGGCATGCCAAGTTATGACATGCGGTACCGTCCTGTCTGCGCTGTTCACACCGTCAAAGCGTCAATGGCGGCTTTGCATGCCTGCAGGGTCAGGTAGGTGACTGCACAGTCTGAGCCGATAAACCAGCGTTCTTCGCCGTTACAGACAATTTTGCGGATCAATTTTCCACGGTACTCCGCCTGGATATAAATGCCGTTTGCCATGTTGCTGCCCCCTTTTCCGGCCGGCTAAAAGTAGCCTTACTTTTTATTGTGCCATCTTTTGGAGCAGCTTACAAGGGCAGGCAGTGTAAAATTTCGCCCATGCTGCGTACAGAAAATTCAGCAGTTGCACCAAAACTTTATCCATGCGCGGCAAACTGATAATATTTGACGGCGTTTTCCAGTTTTTTCACTGGAAAACTGTAGCTTTTTATGCTATACTGTACCAAAATATCTGCCGTTTTATTTTTACAAAATTATTGCGTCCTTTTGCAGGGCGTGTATAATATAATAGTAGATAATACGGGTGCAGCTGCACCCGGCTGGAGGAATACGGATATGACAAAGCAAGAGATGCTGCAGTTAAAAATGACTGCGACCCGCGTGCGCATGGGCATTATTGAAGCGACCCATGGCGGCAAAAGCGGGCACCCGGGCGGCAGCCTTTCTGCTGCTGATGTGCTGACTTACTTATACTTTAAGGAAATGCAGATCGATCCGCAGAACCCGCAGGACCCTGACCGTGACCGTTTTGTGCTTTCCAAGGGCCATGCAGCGCCGGGCCTGTACTCGGTGCTGGCAGAGCGCGGGTTCTTCCCCGTGGCTGACCTGCCTACCCTGCGCCGCTCCGGCAGCTACCTGCAGGGCCACCCCAACATGAACACGGTTCCCGGTGTTGATATGAGCACCGGCAGCCTGGGCCAGGGTGTTTCCGCCGCAGCCGGCATGGCACTGGCCGCCAAGATGAAGAACCCCGACATCAACGTGTACACCCTGCTGGGTGACGGCGAGATCGAAGAGGGCGAGTGCTGGGAAGCATTTATGTTTGCCAACCACTATAAGCTGGATAACCTCTGCATCATGATCGACGTGAACGGCCTGCAGATCGACGGCCCCACCGCCAAGGTCATGAACAGCGAACCGCTGGACCAGAAGATGGATGCCTTCGGCTTTAACACCATCATCTGCAACGGCAACAGCCTGGCTGATCTGGAGCAGGCATTCATCTTGTTTGACCGCTCCCATGGTTCTGGCAAGCCGACCTGCTTCCTGCTGCACACCACCAAGGGCCTGGGCGTGAGCTTTATGGAGAACGCTGTGGATTGGCACGGCAAAGCCCCCAACGATGCCGAGTATGACAAGGCGATGGCCGAGCTGCGCGCCAGCTATGAAGTGATGGAAAAGGAGGCTGAACGGATCAATGGCTGATAACAAGAGCATTGCCACGCGCGACAGCTACGGTGCTGCGCTGCTGGAACTGGCCGATGCAGGCCATGACGATATCGTGGTATTTGATGCGGATTTGTCCGCTTCGACCCGTACCTCAGTATTTGCAAAAAAATATTCTGAACGCTTTTTTGACTGCGGCATTGCCGAGTGCAACATGGTCGGTGTAGCCGCCGGCATGTCCACCTTTGGCTATGTGCCTTTTGTTTCCTCGTTTGCCATGTTTGCTGCGGGCCGCGCTTTTGAGCAGATCCGCAACAGCATCGGTTACCCCGAGCTGAACGTCAAGATTGCTGCCACCCACGGCGGCCTGTCCGTCGGCGAGGACGGTGCTTCCCACCAGTGCTGCGAGGACTTTGCGCTGATGCGCACCATCCCCGGCATGGTTGTGATCTGCCCCTCTGACGATCTGGAAGCCCGTGCCGCTGTGCGCGCCGCTTACGCCCACAAGGGCCCCGTTTACCTGCGTTTCAGCCGTCTGGCCACCCCTTCCCTGCATGATGCCAATAACTATACTTTTGAAATCGGCAAGGGCGAGGTTCTGTGCGACGGTTTTGATCTGGCCATCATCTCCACCGGTCTGATGACCAGCGAAGCTCTGAAGGCTGCTGTCACCCTGAAGCGTCAGGATGCCATCAGTGTGCGCGTGATCAACATGCCCACCATCAAGCCGCTGGACGAAGAGATCGTTCTGCGCGCTGCCCGCGAGTGCCACAAAATCATCACGGTGGAAGAGCACAGCGTGATCGGCGGCCTGGGCGAGGCTGTTTGCAGTCTGCTGAGCGAGAAGGCCCCCACGCCCGTGCGCCGCATTGGTGTGCAGGATAAATTCGGCCATTCCGGCCCCGCATGGGAGGTTCTGCGCGATTACGGCCTGACCGCCGACGCCATTGCCGATGCCGTGCGCAGCTTTGTGAAAGAGGATCAGTAAGCTCTTTTCCCCGCCTCATTTGATTCAATAAGCAACACCCCGCCATCCGGTTCAAACGCCGGGCGGCGGGGTGTTTTGGTTTGTATGGATTTAGGTCAGAACTGATTGCACGCAAACACGCTGGCTCCGGTGGCGCGGGCGGCGGCAAGGCCGGGGGCGCTGTCCTCAAAGATCATGGTGTGGGCGGCATCCACGCCAAAGTGGGCCATGGCTTTCAGGTAGCCCTCCGGGTCCGGCTTATTGTTGACCACATCTTCCTGGGTCAGGATCAGGTCAAACCAGTCAGTGCAGTGAAAGTGGTCCAGCATTTCCGTTGCGTTCTGGCGGCTTCCTGTGGTAATCACGGCCAGGTAATGGGTGGGGCGCAGGGCTTCCAAGATAACAAACAGTGCCTCGTTTTTGCGGGCTATGTCCATGCTGGCGGCGTAATACTGCTTTTTCAGGTCATGCACCCGCTCCACATCCTCGGCAGAAGGGCTGCCGCCCATCAGCGGCTGCAAAAAGGCGCGGTAATGACTGCCGTTGCAGTAAGCGGCATAGTAATCATAATCCACCGTAAAGCCGAACGACTCCAGCGCACGGCGGTAGCTTTCAGCGTTGACGGCAACCGTATCAAACAATGTGCCGTCCAGATCAACGGCGATCAGTCCTTGCTTTTTCATCAAACTTTCCCTCGTTTTCCCATGTGTTCAGGTCGTTGGCCACCATGACAAGCCCAGCATAGAACATGGGGGCACGCTTTTTATCTTTGTTGAGCTTGTAGGGCATCAGGCGCAGCCAGTGGATGAGCTCGTGCGCCAGGATGCTGTGCAGCCCTGCCGCGCCGCAGCGGGCACGCAGGTCATCGCAGACCGCTTCAAACAGCGTATCATAGGCGGCGGAGCGGGTCAGCTGGAAGTCAATGTGGTTTTCCTGCACAGTGCAGCGCGGGGTCATCATCATGAACTCATAGCCGCCGTGCAGGCTTTGCAGCAGTTTGCCGTAATCCAGGTAGGGGCTGTCGTGCAGGTTGCCGGTGTTGGGGTCAATGATGTACCACGCTTTATCGGGGTTTTCCACATCGGTGCGGCAGATGATGTTTTCCACCGTCAGATCGCCGTGGATATCCGCCACGGGGTCTGCGGCAAACAGGGTACGCAGCGCATTGTGGTCAAACAGGCGGCCCAGCTCTTTCAGGTTGCGGTAGCTGCGGCCATTGATCCAGATGCGGTCATAGTTCCACAGTTCTTTCAGGATGCGGGCATCCCGGATCTTTTCCAGATTGGCATCCATCTTTTTGTTCAGGTATTCCTCTATTTTTTCGGGATCCGCCGGGCGGGCTGTGGGGCGGTAGAGCTGTTCATCCAGTGCCCGCAGCACACTGCGCAGGATGGCTGCGCTTTTTCCCGGCGGGTTGGAATGGATATAGCGGAACAGCCCCACCGCGCTGCCGGAATAGGTCATATCATACCAGCAGTAGCCTTCGCCGGTGCCCTCGCGCAGAATTTCGCACAGCGGCAGGCGGGCGGCATTACGGCGCAGCCAAGCCAGCTGTTCGGCCAGTTTGGCACCGTCCGCGCCAAAGGCGTATTTGCGGTAAAAGGTCGCGGCACCATCGGTACACAGCATGGTAGTTGCGTTGGAACCGGCGGAATAATCCTGCAAAATGGTAATGTTCTGGTTGATCTCAATGAACTTGGCCACATAGGCTTTGTTCTGCAGGCTGAAATACTGGTTGAGGAATGCGCCGCGGTCCCGCGGGTCCACCTGGGGCAGCAGGTTCAGGTAGTTTTCCTGCCCGGCTTCCCGGTTGGCGATCGGCTCCGCTGCACCGTTCAGGGCGGCGCGCAGATGTTCCGGCAAAAGAGGTGCCGCAAACATAACCGCCAGCGGCAGCAGGAACCAGGCGATCACCAGCCCACGGGCGGCATCGCTCAAACCGAGGGAGCCCGCCACGCCAAGGCTGGTCACATCCACGCTCTTGACGCCGAACAGCATGTTGAACACTTCCACCAAGCCAAAGCTGCCGCCAGCGCCGCCGCAGGCAATGATTGCCTGCCCCAGCACCGCGTAAGAAGCAAGGTAGGCCCCCCACATGAGAACCGTGTTGAGCAGCAGCCGCCACAGGTTGATGCGGCGCAGATCCTTGAAGGTATTGATGAGACTCCAGCAGAACACAAGGCCGTCCAGCTTGATGGTATCATTGAAAATGCTGCACACGGCCAGGCAGCACCGCTT
>ERZ791907.2085-NODE-2085-length-11079-cov-2.717253_pt1 | contig 11079 bp, 10 predicted proteins | sample MGYA00510145_ERZ791907 | MGnify/ENA primary metagenome ERZ791907 (study PRJEB30046, sample SAMN00792089) | human gut metagenome | study: EMG produced TPA metagenomics assembly of the A metagenome-wide association study of gut microbiota in type 2... | reverse complement strand
GTTGGCTGTCCACCTTCCATAACGGCAACACAGCTGTTTGTTGTACCAAGGTCAATACCAATAATTTTTCCCATGATAAATTTCCTCCTCTATCTAATCTCTGAATCTTGTTAAAAATCAAATTAGTTTGCTACTTTTACCATGCTGTGTCTCACAACACTTTCACGGTACATGTAACCTTTCTGGAATTCTTCTGCGATGATGTTCTCACCGAGCTCATCATCTTCCACATGCATTACTGCGTTGTGGAAATCCGGATTGAATTCCTGACCAACTGCCTCAATTGGTTTTACTCCAACGGATTCCAGTGTAGTCATAAGCTGTTTGTAGATCTTCTCCATTCCTTCTACGAACGGAGCATTCTTCTCCTCCTCCGGTACGGAACCAAGTCCACGCTCGAAGTTATCCACAACCGGAAGAATCTTTTCTATGATATCTTTCGCTCCGATCTCGTACATCTGGGATTTCTCCTTCTCAGATCTCTTGCGGAAGTTATCAAACTCTGCCATCTGACGAGTAACGCGGTCTGTGAGTTCCTCGATCTTCTCGTCTTTCTTGTCCTTCTTCTCTTTCTTTCCGAAGAACTTTTTCTTACCTTCTGATGCTGCTTCTGAATCTCCTTCAGTCTCAGTTGCTTCCTCTGTCGCTTCTTTCGCTTCAGTCTCAACTTCCTGGGCATCTTCTGTTTCTACTGTCTCTTCAGCTTCTGCCTGCTCTTTCGCAGCCTTTGCTTTCGCCTCTTCAACAGCTTCTTTTACCATATCTTCTTTGCTCATGTTCTCTGTCACCAGCTTTCTACCTTCCTATTCTTTTGGTTCTTTATTATAAATCGCATCCAACTCACATTGTAAAGTCTTCAGCGTCTTCATGACATGTTCATAATCCATTCTCTTCGGACCGATGATTCCAATCGTTCCTTTCATGCCTTCTCCCAGTTCATAAGTGGCGGTAACAACACTGCAGTCTTAACCGGAGTTTCATCTCCGATGTAAACCTGTATGCCGTTGTTCTCCTCACTTGCCAGCGTCTCTGTCACCAGATCAGCTAACTGCTGTTTCTCTTCGAATGCACTGATGATCTCCTGTGCACTCTGCTTATCACTAAGCTCCGGATATTTGAAAATATTCGTTGCGCCGCTTGTGTAGATCTCCATATCATTATCGACATGAATAATCTCTGCCACTGCGTCAAGCACATGACCAACAACCTCACTGTGGATACCGGCCTGTTCTTTTAATCTTGCGATCAGACCTAATGTGATCTGATCAATAGATAATCCATTCAGTGTCGTATTCAGAAGCATGTTCAGCTTCAACAGATTCTCATTACTTAAGGTTTCTCCAACTTCGATGATCTTATTCTTGATCACATTACCACCAAGTACGATAACTGCTACAATCTGTTCTTCATCCACCTGTGACAGCTGAATAAACTTCAATGTGTTCCTGCTGTTGACCGGTGCGGAAACCATCGTCGCATAATTGGTGTTAGAAGCAAGAACCTTTGCTGCCTGTTGGAGTACTTTCTCGACCTTATCTGTCTTCTCGAGAAGTGCATCCTCTCGTCTGCTGATCTCCTGCTCCTTGTTCTCCATCAGAAGATCTACATAAAAGCGATATCCCTTATCTGATGGAATTCTTCCTGCTGATGTATGCGGCTGGAAGATGTAACCAAGGTCTTCCAGATCTGCCATCTCATTCCTTATCGTTGCGGAACTTAATTTCAAATCTGTGTATTTTGAAAGGGTTCGTGATCCGACCGGTTCGCCAGTCTCCAGATAATTCTGTATGATGGCTTTCAATATCGTAAGTTTTCTTTCACTTAATTCAGCTTCTACAGACATCTCTGTGTTCCCCTTTCTTCTCATCTTTGTTTGTTATTAGCACTCTTTGTTTTTGAGTGCTAACACCTTACAGATACTAAGATAGCACCTCGATTTCTGTTTGTCAACACTGATTGTTATTTTTATAAGTTTTTTATTTTCTTCTTATTTTATTAATAGGATGCTTTTTGGGGGAGGGAATGTGATTTTATAGAAATGTTATTGACTTGGATTGTAATTTTGTGAATTCCAGGCAAGCTTATAGCCAAATCATAAGTTGACTTGAATTATGATACATAAAATCCAGGTCAAAGACAAGTTTATTTAACTTACACTAATTGACCTGGATTTTAAAACCTGCTATCTATACTATCCCCTGATCTGTCCGTTTCCGAAGATAATATACTTTGTTGTTGTCAATGCTTCGAGTCCCATCGGGCCTCTTGCATGAAGCTTCTGTGTGCTGATTCCGATCTCAGCACCGAATCCGAATTCGAATCCATCTGTAAATCTTGTTGATGCATTTACATAAACTGCTGCCGCATCGATCTCATCCTGGAATCTCAATGCATTATCATAATCTTTTGTAATAATGGATTCTGAATGTCCTGTATTATATGTATTGATATGTGTGATTGCCTCATCAATGGAATCAACAATCTTCACGGAAATGATTGCATCCAGGTACTCTGTTCCCCAGTCTTCTTCTGTTGCCGGGATGATCTCAGAACTGATTGCCTGCGCTCTCTCATCTCCACGAATCTCTACTCCATGTTCTTTCAGTTTTGTTACGATCTTAGGCAAAGCTACCTCTGCAATCTTGGAATGAATCACAAGTGATTCACATGCATTACACACACCAAGGCGCTGTGTCTTCGCATTTTCAATAATATCTGTTGCTATCTTAATGTCTGCTGTCTCATCAACATATACATGACAATTTCCGGTCCCTGTCTCAATTACCGGAACAGTGCTGTTCGCAACTACATTTGCAATAAGTGCTGCTCCACCTCTCGGAACCAGAACATCGATCCAACCATGCATCTTCATCATCTCATTTACAACTTCTCTGCTTGTATCTTCTACGAGAAGAATGAGATCCTGGGATAACTTTGCTTTGCGAAGACCTGTCTTGATTGCACGCGTGATTGCCTTGTTAGAATGGATTGCATCACTTCCGCCACGGAGAATTACCGCATTTCCTGTCTTGAAGCAAAGGCCAAATGCATCTGCTGTCACATTCGGTCTGGATTCGTAGATGATTCCGACAACGCCAAGCGGTACGCGTTTCTTTCCGATACGAAGTCCGTTCGGTCTTGTCTTCATGCCAAGTACTTCTCCGATTGGATCATCCAGTGCAGCAATTTCACGCAGACCTTCTGCCATATCTTCAATTCGCTGTTCCGTCAGTGCCAATCTGTCGATCAATGACTGTTTCACGCCCTTATCTTTCGCAGCTTCGATATCCTTTGCATTCTCCTGTAAAATCAATTCTCTCTCTTCCACAAGTTCATTTGCCACTACGAGAAGTCCTCTGTTCTTTGCTTTTGTTCCAAGCTTTGCCGCTCCGCGGGATGCATTCTTTGCAAGTCTTCCAAGCATTTGCATGTATCTCTCCATTTCTGTTACTCCTTTCATCCGCATGTCTCTGTCAGTTTGTTTCTAGAAATCTGTTTCTATCTGTTTCTGTTATGTCATTTCTTAACTATGTCGAGAGTATACCACATACCTTTTCTTTTTTCTATATTATATAATGATGTGAGTGTCAAAAGTAAATTTTGCCACTCACTGATGTAACCGGATTGCTCCATTGCTATGCAATTCTCGCAATCATATAATATCTTTCATCCAGATATCTCTTAAGAATCCACCATATTTCTCCTTCGTAAGCATCTTCTTATATCCTTGTTTCATGACATTCGTTCTGCTAAAAACATTTTCCGGATGTACGGTACAGAGCAGATACTGATATCCCAGCTGTCTTAAATCTTCTTCCGCATGCTGCATCATTTCATATTGTAAATGATGCCCGCGAAACTCCGGCAGTACCGCCGCTGTATCCATCATTGCACAAAGTTTCAGCTGCTCTTCTTCCATACTAAGATCATATCCAAGATTATCAGGATGCAGTCCCGGCAAAATTACGAAGAACATGGCTCCTACATTTTCATCTTCATCAACAGCAAGATACAAAAGTCCTCGTTCTTCTCTCATCCAGAAATCAAATTCCTCATACGGTTCTGCGACAAACCATTCCGGAACATTCATCCTCTGGTCTACCTTATTTACAATTTCATACGCTTCTTTCAAGCGTTCTCTTCCGACGCGAATTATATTTATCATAAATAAACCTTCCTTGTACTCACTTTTTTCCATCTACTTTTAAAATTATTGTAACTGTTCTTGTAGTCCTGCAAAAAACAATTCATAAGGATCATCCTCACCTATAAGTACCGGCGAATTCTCTCCGCCACCATTCGTACTGCGCTTCATTGCGGCATAAAATTCATCTCCTGCCTGCACAATATCCATCGGATAAAGTTCATAACCCGCCTCACGACATACAGAGCAGAATGCTCCAAGAGAATCTTCTGCATCCCTTGTCTTTATGAACTGTTCTCTTAGTTTATCATCATGTCTTGCTTTGCGCTGTAATTCATCTAAAGCTTCTACTGCATTCATGTTTTCCTTCTCCTTCTGCTCTACTATTTCTATATCTTAGCATAGCCAGTATCACCTGTAAATCCTCTGAAAATTCTTCAACATTTGTGAGTCGCTCTGCATCCACAAAATTAATCTTATAATTTTGGAAGGTATTTTTCTAGATCTTCTGGCAATGTCAACATGAAAAATGAGAGCCAGAACAGCTCCCACATATAGTAACTATTCTAGCTCTCATTTTTTATACTTTCAAACAGAATCCGAAGTCTAACGCTCACAAATTCCTCTGTAAATCTTCTCTGCTGTCATCGGCAGTTCTCTAATGATCACTCCTGTTGCATTTTGGATCGCATTGCTGATTGCCGGTGATGGTGTATTGATTACGATTTCTCCGATAGACTTCGCTCCGAACGGTCCTGTCGGTTCGTAGCTGCTCTCAAACTCAACACGGATTGTTCCGACATCGAGACGCGTCGGGATCTTATACTGCATCAGGGAATTGCTGAAGTTCTTTCCCTTTTCGCTATATACGATATCTTCATACAGTGCCATACCGATTCCCTGTGCGATTCCACCTTCTACCTGTACACGCGCAAGACTTGGATTAATAACTGTTCCACAGTCTACAACTGCTACGTAATCGATCAGTTCGAGTACACCTGTCTCTTTGTCGATCTCAACTTCTGCCATACCAACCATGAATGGCGGTGGAGATACCGGTGAGGAAAATGCTTCACTTGCGGATAGTGGTGCGTTGCTGAAGCACATTACGTTATTTCCGATCTGGCTTCTTGAGATCTGCTTTCCTGTTGCCAGCTCTGTTACATATTCTCCGTCGAAATCTACATCTTCCGGCTTACATCCGAGATACTCTGCTCCGCGTTCACAGATTTTCTTACGAAGGGACTCACAAGTCTTAACAACAGCCTGTCCTGTTACATAAGTTGTACTGGATGCGTAAGAACCACAGTCGTATGGAGAGATGTCTGTATCCACTCCGAATACAACAACTTCTTCCGGTTTACATTCAAGACACTCTGCTGCCATCTGGGCAAGGATTGTATCGCATCCTGTTCCCATATCAGTAGCTCCGATGATCAGACTGTAGAATCCATCATCATTTACTTTAATCTCAACCGCACCTGTATCTACTGCTGAGATTCCTGATCCCTGCATGGACATTGCAACTCCGACACTACGGACTTTTCCATTTCCCATATCACGGTATGGATACTTCTCATCCCAGTTGATCATTTCTTTTGCTCTTGCAAGACATCTGTCGAGTGTACAGCTGTTTGTAACTTCGCCATAATAAGCCGGCATCTTATCGCCCTGACGTACCATGTTCTTCTCACGAAGCACTGTCGGATCCATTCCAAGAACTTCTGCAAGTTCATTTACAGCTGATTCTACAGCGAACTGTCCCTGTGTTGCTCCGTATCCACGATAAGCTCCTGCTGACATTACATTTGTATAAACTACATCATATGTGAAGCGGAATGCTTCTGCCTTTCCATAAAGCGGAATAGATTTGTGACCGGAAAGACCTACTGTTGTCGGTCCGTGCTCACCAAATGCTCCAGTGTTGGAAAGTGTATAGAGATCAATTGCTTTGATATTTCCTTCTTTATCTGCTCCCAGACGTACATGAAGTTCCATCTCATGACGCGGTGAAGAAGCGATCAAAGACTCTTCTCGTGTATAAATGATCTTCGCCGGTTTTCCTGTCTTCCAGGTAACAAGTGCCGGATAAACTTCTGCAACTACTGTCTGCTTCGCACCAAATCCTCCGCCGATTCTTGGCTTGATCACGCGTACTTTGCTCTTCGGGATATCAAGCGCATGCGCAAGGATTCTTCTTGCATGGAATGGAACCTGTGTAGATGCAACAACATTCAGTCTTCCATATGCATCTAAATATGTATAAGTACGGAATGTTTCCATCATCGCCTGTTGGTTTGCCTTTGTATGGTAAACACGATCGATCACGTGATCGCATTTTGCAAGAACTGCCTCTACGTCTCCATCCTCACTCACATCATGTGCACAGAGATTTCTCTTGTTGTCTGCTCCAACCGGACAGAGACTTCTCCAGTTGTCTTCCGGATGAACAAGGATCGGATTGTCCTTCGCTGTACGGAAATCAAGTACCGGTTCAAGAACCTCATACTGAATCTTAACAAGCTTCATTGCTTTCTTAACAGCTTCTTCAGATGTTCCAGCTACGATAGCAGCTGCATCTCCAACAAAACGCATTCTCTGGTCAAGGATCAGACGATCATACGGACTTGGTTCCGGATATGTCTGACCAGCCATTGTAAATCTCTTATTCGGGCAATCTTTATATGTAAGAACACATTCGATTCCAGGTACTGCCTCGGCACGAGCTGTATTAATATCCTTGATTAATGCATGTGCATATGGACTTCTTACAACTTTAACGATCAGACAGTCTGACGGTGCAAGGTCATTCGTATAAACAGCTTTTCCTGTTACAAGTGCAGCCGCATCTTTCTTAACAACAGGACGGTTTACAATCTTCAGGGATTCTACATCTTCTCCTTTTTCCTGATTGCTGTGGACAAATTCCGGTTTCTCAGGAATCAGATTCTGAACTTTATCTATTCTTTCCATTCTTACTCCTCCCCGCCCATTTTCTTTACTGTAATATTAACTGCTGTATTTCTTACTTCCATATATTTCTGGATTGCACGAAGCTGTCCCATGTATCCTGTACAACGGCACAGATTACCTGCAAGATATTCTTTAATCTCTTCTATCGAAGGGTTCTTCAATTCACGGAACATTGCAAGTACGTTCATAATGAATCCCGGTGAACAGAATCCGCACTGTTCTGCACCTTCCTGTGCAAGAAATGAGCCGAATTCCGCAGCTTCTTTCTCTACACCCTCAAGTGTTGTCACTTCATGTCCGTCAATGCTTGCTGCAAGAACAGAACATGACAAACGGGATTTTCCGTCGATCCATACTGTACACAAACCACAGTTTGTTGTCTCGCATCCACATTTTACACTCTTACATCCAAGATCACGCAGAAGGTTCAAAAGGACTGTATCTGCTGCGATCTCTGTGCTTACTTTCTTTCCATTCAGAGTAAACTGTACTTCCATCCTATTTCTCCTCCGCATTATATTCATCTAAAATTGAGCGCATCTCTCTGCGAAGCAGAACCTCTGCAAGGTGCTTTCTATACTCCGCACTTCCGCGCATATTGCTTCCATAAGTAAATTCTGCTGCCACACGTTTTGCATACTCTGTAAGCTGCTCGTCTGTAGCATCTTTTGGGATCTCCCACTGCTTTTCAAGCAATGCCGCTTTCATCGGTCTTGCTCCTACTGAAAAGAACCAGGACTCCTGACCTCTGTAAATTCCTGTTACGACAGAACATGTCAGCACCGGGAAATCTGTCTTTGTCTGACGAATTGATTCGTAACGGAATTTTCTCTTACTCTTTCTGACAATTACAGATACAAGAATATCCTTATCTGCTTTTCTGTTTACAAACTCAGAAAGTCGAACAGTTCCGCCATTATATAATTCCACAAATGTATCCAATGCCAGTAATGCAGTCAGCACATCAGAAAATCCGTATCTTCCATAGATACTGCCTCCAACTGTTGCCTGATTTCTAAACTGAACTCCAACAATATGACGAAGGCTTTCTGCAATTCCGTCCCCATAGAATTTTCTCAGCCCCTCATGCTCTTCCAGCTGGCTCAGTGTACACATTGCTCCAATGCGGAAGACATGGTCTGTCTCCTCAATCTCATTCAAACCAAGATCCGACATATCAATGATCGTCTTCACTCTCGCATTTCCTAATCTCATCCACATCATGCCGCCCATGATACGACTGTTTCTTGCCTGATTCAGCTCGTAAGCTTCCTCCAGTGTCTTAACTTTCACGTAATTACCGATTGTTAACACAGTAGGTCTCCTTCCTATCCACATACCTTTTCCGAGGATCGCGGTTCTCATCCTCGCAATTCTCTCTTGTTATCTTATGTCGTTTCTTGCGATTGTTTTTCAAAAGACAAACATGCAAGCATAAAAAAAGTGCAAATGAAACAGCTTTGTCATTCACACATATAGCAGATTAATGATATCATATGTATAAGAAAAAAGTCAAAAAATCGGTTATACTTTATTATAATCAATTCTTATAAGATGTGCTTATAAACAGGGTATTATAAATAAGAAAGAAATCCCGAAACCATGTTGACATCATTGTACCCTCGGTGTTATTATTTGCTTAAACACGGAAACGTATAGTAACGTTAGATACATGATGTAATTTGGGGGCGGCGCATCTTGCCGTTTCTTTTATGTTTATTTACAGTTTACGCTTTCTTGCATAGATGTATATTAAACAGTTACCGTTCATGGCTATTATGATTATCGTTCGCAGGGAACTTATGAACAGTAACCAATAACCTGCTGTGACCAGTAATACATTGTTTCACCATGTTGAAGGAGGATAAAAAGAATGGCAATTTTTAAAGGCGCAGGTGTAGCGATCGCTACTCCGATGAAAGAAAATCTTGAGGTCAATTATGACAAATTAGATGAACTGTTAGAGGAGCAGATCGCAGGCGGTACAGATGCGATCATCATCTGTGGAACAACAGGTGAATCTGCTACTATGACAGAAGAAGAACATGCAGCAACAATCCGTTTTGCAATTGAGCGTGTGAACCACCGTATCCCGGTTATCGCCGGAACTGGTTCTAATTGTACAAGAACAGCAATTCAGCTGTCCAAAGAAGCGCAGGAAGATGGAGCCGACGGACTTCTGCTCGTAACACCATATTATAATAAAGCAACACAGAACGGACTGATCGCTCATTACACAGCTATTTGTAATGAAGTAAATATTCCGGCTATTCTGTACAATGTACCAAGCCGTACAGGATGTGGACTTCAGCCACAGACAGTTGCAACACTTGTGAAAGATGTTGAGAATATCGTTGGTATTAAAGAAGCTTCTGGAAATATCAGCACAGTCGCACAGATTATGCATCTTTGTGATGGTAATGTAGATCTTTACTCAGGAAATGATGATCAGGTTGTACCACTTCTCGCACTTGGCGGAATCGGTGTTATCTCCGTTCTTTCCAACGTAGCTCCGACCTATGTACATGATATGTGCTATAAATTTTTCTCAGGAGATATCGCAGGTAGCCGCAAGATGCAGTTAGATGCACTTCCGCTGATTGACGCACTCTTCTGCGAGGTAAACCCAATCCCGGTTAAGGCTGCTCTTAACATGATGGGGAAAGAAGTCGGAACTCTTAGAGCTCCTCTGACAGAGATGGAAGATGCACATAAAGAAGTTCTGAAAAAAGCAATGATCGATCTTGGAATTCTGTAAGAGAATTTTTTCAACCTATAAAAAACGATTCTACTTCTTAAAAATAAGACCATCGGCTGAACATAAAGCCGATGGTCTTATTTTTATTCACTTATTAATACTCTCTTTCCGACATCAGTTCCTGGATCAAATTCAGGTTCGAATCCGAATGCTCCAGTTCTCTCGAATAACGATACACAATTTCTATCACATCTTTTATGCTCAATGCTTTTTCATTCATTTTCCATTGCGCCATCAGAAGTTCATGGATCAGAAGTGTACTGACAACAGCCATCTGAGCTTTTGCAAATGCTTCTCCATCATATACTGCACCGCAGAAGTAAGTACTGATGAAATATACCAGGAGCTGTTCATATTGTATTTCATACTCCGGCATTTCTTTCTGAAGCCAGGTATGAAACTCTCCTAGCATCTCCATATAGTGCTTTTCGCACAGATTATCATTTGCATTTCCATATAATAGTTTCTCCGCTTTTTTAAGATAAGACTCCCAATCGCCTCTTAAATGTTCCATCTGATACTGATTTTGGAACATCTTTCTAATATACGTCAGATGATCTGCTTCTGCAAAATCAGTTTCAACTTCGTGAATCCCTTCTTCCGTCCGATAATAATCAAATACATCATCCATAGAAAATATATCTTCTTCATCAATACATTCCTGCACATCACGTGCAATTTCCAGAATAAGTGCTGCCCGTAAATTCAGCTTTTTCTCTCTGTCTTGTAAAATATCAATCAACACTTCTCTGGCATCCACAAGCTTTGAATATAAAAATGGATCAAAGTCACCATATTCTTCTTCCTCGTCTGTTTCATAAGAAAGAAAATGCACCGGCTCTTTTTTGTTCATCAGGATTCGTGCCACTTCCGTGCAAGATACAGAAAGCGTTACTTCCCGCACATCTTCAAATTCTTCGATATGTCTGGGATATAATTTACAGGTTCTGCACAAACTTTCTTCTCCTAATGCAGTATACATATCACATAGATTCGATCTATTAAGAAACACACACCTTTTGTCTTTATCCTGTTTAAATGTTCCTTCCTCCCAGTTAATAGATTCTTTCAGATGCTCCGCAAATACACCTGTCTCATTTTTATACTTTTCCAGCGCGGCTTCATCCGCAACGATCTGCCATCCTGCACAACAAGTGTCCTCGCACTTTCCTGCAACACAACGAAATTCATGATAATAATCAGG
>ERZ791907.2080-NODE-2080-length-11093-cov-2.077822_pt1 | contig 11093 bp, 9 predicted proteins | sample MGYA00510145_ERZ791907 | MGnify/ENA primary metagenome ERZ791907 (study PRJEB30046, sample SAMN00792089) | human gut metagenome | study: EMG produced TPA metagenomics assembly of the A metagenome-wide association study of gut microbiota in type 2... | reverse complement strand
GCATTTTTACCTGAATTTGATTCTTGCAATATATCAAGAATTGATTATTGCAGCAATGTGGAACTGAATGATCAGGCAGTAATTGATTCTTACATAAATTTATTAAAACGAGGATATTTCCCGAGCAAATATACCATAAAAAAATATAAAAACGAAAAATCTAAAAGAAATACCTTATCAAAGAATGGTATTACCATAACCGGAAATAACGGTATTGAAGTCACCTACTACAACAAATATCGACAGCTAAAAGAAAAAAATCCTAAATGTCGTTATATTGATAATTCAAAAAAAATTATAAGAATTGAAATACGTTGTTTTAAAAAGAAAGTCAGACATCTTACAAAGAAATTCAAATGTACTTCTGCATCTTCCTTTTTAAAGGAAAGTGATATTATAGGAAAATACATTTTCAAGCATTATGCAAATATCTTCTATGGCACAGGTGATTTTTATAAACTTACCGATATATATGCCATGATTGATAAATCATCATGCAAGAAAAAGTCAAAGAAAGTGATGAAAGAGCTTGTAAAGTCATCTGCTACTCACAGCAGTTTAGATAGGGCGTTTGATATACTTAATTTCAATAAATCTCAGATAAAAGCCATACTTAAAAAGTTTAATAAAATCGGTGTAAGTCCTGTCGTAATTCCAAGGCGCTACGAATTTGATACAATCAGAAATCCTTTAGACTTGGCATTGGAGTATTCCGATTATGATGATTTATGCGTATAACATAAAATTAATATTTTACGAATGGAGTTGACGCATAATGTCAGATAATTATGAAATATGGACCACTGACGAAGTTATGGATTATCTTCTTGTCGGAAGAAACACTTTGTATAACCTACTGAGGAACGGTAAAATCAAAGGCTTTAAAATCGGTTCGTGTTGGAAAATCCCCAAGAAAGCCATAGACGACTATATCGCTTCTGAAAGCGGAATAAATACATAGTGATATCACAACAGACACAAAATGGTGAGGTACGTCCTCACCATTTTTAATGTTTGGTGATACTTTATCTAATATTATTTACAAATTTACATTGTACTATTGTATTTCAAATAATTCTATGATATACTTCTTTTAAGATATTTTAGAATTAACAGAGAGGGTGTTTAAATGGACGCAGTGGCATACATCAGGGTTTCTACAAACAAGGAAGAACAAGAACTAAGTCTTGAAAATCAGCGTGAATTTTTTGAAAAATACGTCGGCAATCGTAACGACACGCTCATTCGCATATATAGTGACAAGGGCAAATCAGCCACCAAAATGAAAAACAGAAAAGATTTACAAAGGCTTTTGAGTGCGGCAAGACGTGGTGAGTTCCAGCGTTTATACGTCAAGGACATAAGCCGTCTGTTCAGAAACACTCTTGACTTTATAACTGTTTCAAGAGAGCTTGCAAATCTCGGTGTTCAACTGCACCTTGTAAACATGGGTGAGGGCAAGGATATTGACATGTTTACGCTCAACCTTATGGCTATGATTGCGGAAAACGAAAGTCAGAAAATCAGTGAACGTACAAAATTCGGCAAGCAATTCAGTAAAGAGCGAGGTATTGTTCCGAATTTTGTTTTTGGCTACGACAGAACAGACAAATACACTCTTGTACCCAATCCCGAAGAAAGCCGTTGGGTACAGAAAATTTTTGACTTATACACAGAAGAAGAATGGGGCATGGCGAAAATTGCAAAATTTCTTTATGAGTCACACGTCAAGACAAAAAAATTAAAAGACGGTCAACCGAATTATAATTGGAGTCAAATTTCTGTCGGCAGAATTTTAACCAATCCGATTTATATAGGCACTGTCATTAACGGTAAAGAGAGTATGAAAGATATATTTACAAGTCAGCGACAAAAAAATCCTAAAGAAGAATGGTATGTATCGGAAAGACCGGAATTTCGCATTATATCGGACGAGCAATTTGAAAAGGCACAACAGATAAAAGAAAAGAACGCAAAGCAATACTGTCAACGTGAAAAACGCAGTAACAAGCATTCAAATCTTATAAAATGCAACAGTTGTGGCTTTTCATACAGACGATACCAAAAGCAATACTCCCCCAACCGACCGCCTAAAGTTTGGTGGACTTGCTCAAAACGAAGCTCATACGGCAGCGGCAGATGTGATTCCGAATACATCCGCATTGATGAAGATTGGTTGAAATCGGCTTTGAATACATTGTTTAAATCATTGCTTGACGACCGAGAAAGCTTTTTTACACTTGTCGAAACAAGGTGCAACAGCATAATCAAAGAATACATCAGAAATACAAGCGGTATTGTGTTGGAGGAAGTCGAAAACCGTCTTGACGAATTAAAGCAAGAACGTGAACGATTGAAAACACTTGCCGTAAAAGCACTTATCACAATGGACGAGGCGGAACATGATATGATTCCTATAAACGAGGAAATCGAAAAGCTTAGCTTTCGTCTTAACGAAACAAACAAAACAAGAGAAATCACTCAAAAAATCAAAGCAAGTATTCAAGCATTTCTTAACACATTCAGTGCATTTGATTTTTCGGGCAACATCACAAACGAGGAATTGAAAAAGGTTGTAAAAGAAATTCGTGTTGTTTCAAAAAATGAGATATATGTTTACTTTAACATTGCCGAAGATATTGAGGGACTGAACTTCCCTATCAATATTTCAGACGTGGTTGAAATCGACACTAATAGTAACAACCGTGCACAAAGATGTACATGAACGACTTTATAAAATAAACCCTGCACTGTACAAAGAAGCACAGGCGGTTTTGGAGCAGAACAAGGCAGAACGTCACATTCGTGGGGGTATGGCAACAAAGGAAAAATATTTGCTTGAAAAATTAAAATAAGAAAAACGGTGTTCAAGACGAACACCGTTTTAAATTATACAAAAATCGAAACAAGAAATACGGCTGATATTATTATAAATACAATATGCAGCCAAAATATTAAATTAACCGCATTGTAGTTACCGTTTTCCATACATTGCTTTATTATTTTTATAAGCACAAGCGCCGCACCGAATATGATTGCCGGCAGAAAGAAAAATCCTAATAATCCGCCGCCGACAGATGTGTGTGACAGTATGAATTTTAATACTACAATATAATACGCACAACCGCTTAAAAGTGCAAATATGAGCATTCCCGCTGTGCTTTGCAATAATTGAATAATCTTGTTCTTCATAATCTAATCCTTTGTTAATATTTGTGTTTAAAACCCGCAAATTTCAATTCAAGTTAGTTGGTATAGATGTACAGTTTTTCACTGCCGACGTATGTTTATACTTCGAGCTTTTGAAACCGTACAGATATGTCGAAAATTGCTTGAATTTTAATTCAAGTCAGTTGGGGTATAGGTGTGCAATATTTTAAACGCCGACGTATGTTTATACTTCAAGTTTAAAATATTGTGCAGATATGCCCCAAATCACTTGAATTAGTCTTCTGAAGGCATATCCCAGTTGTGGTATACATCCTGTACATCATCATTGTCTTCAAGCATATCAAGAAGCTTGGTCATTGCATTGATTTGACCTTCTTCTGTAAGTTCAGTCATTGTTTGAGGAACCATACTGACTTCGGCAGAAGAAATAGTATACTTTTCCGCAAGTGCGTCACGAACAACACCCATATCAGACGGAGCAGTCACGATTTCCGCAACGCCGTCCTCTACTTCAATATCATCTGCACCGGCTTCAAGAGCGTCCATAGTGATTTCATCTTCGTCCATATCTTCATTTTCGATAATGATAATACCCTTTTGGTCAAACATAAAGCTTACGCAGCCTGTCTGTCCCATATTACCGCCGTTCTTATCGAATGCGTGACGTACGTCTGCGGCAGTTCTGTTTCTGTTATCTGTAAGTGCGTTTACGATTACCGCAACACCTGCAGGTCCATAACCTTCGTATGTGATACTTTCGTAGTTATCACCGTCTGTATCGCCTGCCGCCTTTTTAATTGTTCTGTTTATATTATCGTTAGGCATATTATTTGAACGAGCCTTTGCGATAGCGTCTTTAAGACTTGAGTTATTATCCGGATCCGGACCGCCTGCCTTTACGGCAACTATAATTTCACGAGCGATTTTTGTAAATATCTTAGCTCTTTGGGCATCGTTTGCGCCCTTTTTACGCTTAATTGTACTCCATTTTGAATGTCCTGACATAATTAAAACTCCTTTTAAATTTGTTCATACTAATTTATTTTATCACATTCTATGCGGTTTTTCAAGTTTTTTCTATAAATATTTTCTTTTTATTGACGTTTATACTGCACAGATGATATAATAAATTATAACCATTAAGGAGGCCGGAAATATGTGGGCATATGAAAGTGTATTTTATCAAATTTATCCGTTAGGATTTTGCGGTGCACCGTTTGAAAATGACGGTGTTTTAACGCACAGAATTTTAAAAGTAAACGATTGGATTGAGCATATAAATAATCTCGGAGCGAATGCAATATATTTTTCACCTGTATTTGAATCGGACACACACGGTTACAATACTCGTGACTACAAAAAAATCGACTGCCGTCTTGGCACAAATGACGACTTTAAAGAAGTATGCGAAAATCTACACAAAAACAACATCAAAGTTGTTCTTGACGGCGTATTCAACCACGTTGGACGAGGATTTTGGGCATTTCAGGACGTTCTCCAAAACAGGGAGAACTCACGTTACCGCGATTGGTTTTTCATTGATTTCAACGGTAATTCAAATTACAATGACGGTCTTTGGTACGAAGGCTGGGAGGGTAATTTCGACCTTGTAAAAATCAACCTTCGCAATGAAGAAGTTATAAATCACATCTTTGAATGTATCAAACTATGGATTGACGAATTTGACATTGACGGTTTACGTCTTGACGTTGCATACTGTCTTGACAAGGATTTTCTAAAGAGATTGAGAAGTTACACTGACAGTTTAAAAAATGATTTTCTTCTGCTCGGCGAACTTCTTCACGGTGACTACAATCAATTTGTCAATGACGATATGCTCCACAGTTGCACTAATTATGAATGTTACAAGGGTGTTTATTCAAGTTTCAACAGTATGAATATGTTTGAAATTGTACATTCATTGTTACGTCAATTCGGTCCCGAACAATGGACATTGTACCGCGGCAAGCACCTATTGAGTTTTGTTGACAACCACGATGTTTCAAGAATTGCAAGCATACTTACAAACGAAAAGCATATACCGCTTACTTACGGTATGATTTTCGGTATGCCTGGTATTCCTTGTGTATATTACGGCAGCGAATGGGGTGCAAAAGCACATAAAAACGAGGGTGATCCTGCACTTCGTGTATGCTTTGATGAGCCTTTGGACAATGAGCTTTCAGAATTTATATCAAAACTTGCTACGGCACACAAAAACAGTAAAGCATTATGCTATGGTGATTTCCGTTCGGTTGTTTTACAAAACAAGCACTGCATATTTGAAAGAAAATATGATGATGAACGTGTTCTTGTCGCTATCAATGCAGACGAAAATCCTGTTACAGTGCATTTTGACGCTGGTTGCGGTACGGCTGTTGACTTAATCAGCGGTAATATGCACGACTTCGGCGGCGGCAGTGAATTACCGCCTTACAGTGTACAGTATTGGAAAATGGAAAGATAATACAAAAGCTTGTCGACAAAATGTCGACAGGCTGGCAGAGGTCGAGAAATTAGTTCGGATTTTGTGAAAATGAACTCGTCGGCGTACATTGGTACGTTAGAGTTTATTTTCGCAAAAAGTGCACAGGCAAGCCGTAGGCTTGCCTGTTATTTGTTACAGCTATAAATTAAATTTTGAAATATAAAAATAATGTTTTGCACGTTCCAGACAATTTGTCGGCACTCTGTTATTCAACCAAATATACATCTTTGTATACAACACCGAGTGCCACTGCCATTGAATGAGTCGGCACAGCCATATCAATATGATATTCACCTATACCGCTGCCGGTATCTTCGGCGTGTCTGTAACCATAGCCGTCAACATACACCCAACTTAATTTAGGAATAATTTTAGGGTTCACCGCAATGGTCTGACCGGGAATAAGCTCACCCGCCCAAGCGGTATACGCTCCCCAACCGCCGTTACAGATTGCACAAGGGCAATAATGCGTAATCTTAAACTTACCCAAATATGTACCGAGTTGCTGATCATTGTCAACAGGCACATCCTCAATATCTATACTCGGAATTGAGTTGTCGGCAAGATTATCTGCGCTGTATTTACCGTTTCCGTGGTTCGGAATTATTGCAAGCCCTTCGGGGATATTAACTTCCGCACAAAGCTCATCTTGATACCATTCAATATCAAGTCCGAACATTTCCATAGAATCACGTATCGGTATCATAAGTGTACCGTCCTCTATGAAAACAGCCTGCGAAACCATTTCATAATCCTTGCCAAACGGCACATTATCGCCGTCAGAATCGGTAAAGTTATACCTAATAACAGCGTTGCTGTCATTAAGTCTTAAAGCTGCCGTTATACTTGTCGGCGTCATATCCAACCCCAAGCCGTCAATTTTATTAATCGCCTCTGACGCAAAACGTTCTATCGGTCTGTCCGAATTTGCGTCTGCTTTAAGCGTCAAAAGTGCGGTCTGAGTCGGCTGGTCCCATTCAACCTCCATACCGGCAGCCTCCGCCATTGCCCTTGCGGGCGTCAATGTTCGGTTATCGATTTGTATAGGTTTCGTATCCGTAAAATTTATGTAACTGACGTCATTCGACACAATCCCATTCATTCTTACACTTATATCACCGTCAGCGAACACTGCGTTAATATTTCCTACCACCAATACCGTTGATAAAACTGCCAAAACAGCTTTTTTTAATTTTTTCATTTTTAATTTCCTCCTACTCTCTTTCTACAATTTTACAATCGTATAGGATTTGTTGAGTTACATTAATTGTTGAGCCTGTCTACAAAACCATAGAGGGTTTGCAGACAATCTGATTAATCATTATAATTTTCGTATACAACTATATCCGTTGCCGTTCCGTCAACCACTCTTACAAGTGCGTAATTATAGCTGTAATCGTTTGTGAAATCTATTGTATTGTCCTTATCGAAAGTGCTTTTCGGAATTGTTGAAGTTATATCGCCAACTGACGCAATTTCAACTTTATTCTTATTTGATACATCGCAAGTATAGACTATTGTATCTTTCTTTGTATCAACTTCGATAACATTGTCTGTACTGCCGCTCTTGTTTATCAAAGTAAGTGAATTTGAACCCACCTTACCGATAAGTCCGAATGCGTACTGATATCTGTCGCTTGACGCTTTTTCACCGTACTTCATAAGCTTCCATTGATTTGCAACACTTGAGCCGTTTTCAGTAATTAACTTTTCAAAGTCAGTGCCGAAATCCTGACTGCCTGTAATTATATCTTCGTCCTGCGGTCTGTAAATAAAGTACATATGATTTATTCTTGTTCCGGCAACGTTTGATGTAAGGCTGATAACGTCACCCTCCTCAAGATTTCCTGCGTCTTTGCCTTTCATAAACGAATAAGCCTCCGAAGAAGTTTCAAATGTAACATCATTTTCAATCAACGTCTTTATTTCCTTGCCCTGTGCAAGCAAAGTAACGGCATACATATCTTCACCGTCTTTTGTAGTTGTTTCAACTTCCTTAACAACCGCCGGTGCATAAATTGCGTCTGTTACTTTTTCATAAATTGACGGTGTGTCCGTTGACGGCTTAGTTGTCGGTACTGTTGTTGCAGACGGCTTTTCTGTCGCAGACGGTGTGGCTGTCGGTGTTACAGACGGTGTGGCTGTCGGCTGAACATCATCACTTACACTGACTTCTTTTATCTCTTTTGAATTTACAAAGTAAACCTTTGTTTTCATCCCCTTATACTCTTTAGGTATATCGGCACTGAAATTGCCGTTCTCAGACTTATACATATTGCTGTAGCAAAGCTTGCCGTTTTCGTCATAGCACGAAACAACGGCAATATTTTCGTCTGTCTGTTCAAATGACAATACATTATCCGTATAATTTGCATTAATGTTTTCGGCAAAAGCAACTGTTGACATCATTGCCGAAACTGTAAGTGTAATAGCTATAATTTTCTTTTTCATTATAAACTTCCTCTCTGAATTTATTTTGCGATGTAAGACGTTACAAACTGTTTTGCACATCTTGCACTGCGGCCTCCGTAGTTCATCTGCCATACTACCGCCTCTTTTTCAATATCCGCATTCATTTGGATATTGTGCTTTTTAAGCATTTCGGAAACGATATTAAGATATTCTTTTTGGTTAGGCGCAGAGAATACAAGACTGATACCGAAACGTTCCGAAAGTGAAAGTGTTTCCTGCATTTGGTCGTTCACGTGGATTTCTCCGCCCTCTCTGTCTGACCAATTCTCTCTTATTAAATGTCTTCTGTTTGACGTTGCATATATAAGCACGTTTGTAGGATTAGCCTGAAGTTGTCCCTCCATTGCAACCTTTAACGCTCTGTACTCTGTTTCGTGAGATTCAAAAGTAAGGTCGTCAAGGAATATTATGTACTTATTCGGACTTTCAGCCAACACCTTTGAAAGTGACGGTATATCCTTTATACAATGCTTAGGCATTTCGATAATACGAAGTCCGTCATCACAGAACATATTTAAAAGTGCCTTTACAGATGATGATTTACCCGTACCTCTGTCACCGAACAACAATACGTTATTCGCCGCTTTACCGCTGACAAACGCCTTTGTATTATCAATCAACACTTGTTTTTGATACTCAATGCCGACAAGCGAATCAAAAGTAATATCATCTGTATTCGATACTCCGATAAGTTCGCCGTCATATCTAAACGCATTATACTTAGCCAAAATTCCGCTGCCGAACTTTCTGTAATGCTCGATAAGCAAATCAAGAAGCTCCTGTGCCGACTTTGACTCTGTTATCGCTCTGATTGACGCCACATATCCGTTACTGAATCCGATAGGATTACCTGACGGTGCGTACTTAATTTGAGTTGAAAACAGCTTTTTATAAATCTGCTCAATATCAAACTTCGCAAGTCTGTAAAGGTCGTCTCCGATAAATTTACCCGCCTGTGCAAGACGTGATAAAATATTATCATCATTCGCAAGACGTGTTGCAACGTATTCTTTTATCGCACTGCTTGTAACGCCCTCTGTTTCGGAAAATTCGATAATGTTTCTTAAAACGATAACATTATCCTTTTCCAATATCCCCTTTATACATAGGTCATCTTCTATTTTATTAAATATACATAATTCCAACTATGTTCACCTTCCAAATATCTATATCTCGTTTGATTATAGCACATTATCAAAAGAATTGCAACAGCCGAAGTTACCTCAAATTTGTTGGAAAAAATCTCTTTTTTATATTGCCAAACATAGATAAGTTGTTTATAATAATAGTTAAGAGTTTATTCTTTAAATAAAAAAGCAGAGGGAGAAAATTATGGAGCAGATTAAAAACGCAATTCAAAACGGCAAAACCGTACTCGGTATTGAGCTTGGCTCAACTCGTATAAAAGCAGTTTTGATTGACGAAAATAATAATCCTATTGCGTCCGGCAGTTACGAATGGGAAAACCGTTTGGAAAACGGTATTTGGACATACAGTCTTGAGGACGTTTGGACAGGTATTCAGACAAGCTACAAAAATATGGCTGACGACGTTAAAAATCAATACGGCGAAGAACTTACAAAAATCGGTGCAATAGGCTTCAGCGCTATGATGCACGGCTATATGGCATTTGACGAAAACAAGGAGCTTTTAGTTCCGTTCCGTACTTGGAGAAACAGCATAACAGGCAAAGCCGCCGCAGAACTTACAAGTCTTTTTGACTTCAATATTCCTGAAAGATGGAGCATTGCTCATCTTTATCAGGCGATTTTAAACGGAGAAGAACATATTTCAAAAATCAAGTATCTTACAACACTTGCCGGATATGTTCATTGGAAACTTACAGGTGAATTTGTACTCGGTATCGGCGAGGCGTCGGGTATGTTCCCTATTGACAGTGCATCAAAAGATTATAATAAGGGTATGATTGAGAAATTCGATAAGTTGATTTCAAATAAAAATCTTCCTTATACAATTTCAGACTTACTTCCAAAAGTGCTTGTTGCAGGAGAAAATGCCGGTACGCTTTCAGAAGAGGGTGCAAAACTTCTTGACACAACAGGCAAACTCAGTGCAGGTATTCCGCTATGCCCTCCGGAGGGTGACGCCGGTACGGGTATGACCGCAACAAACAGCATTACAAAACGTACAGGAAACGTTTCAGCCGGTACGTCCGTATTTGCTATGGTTGTACTTGAAAAACCGCTTTCAAAGGCTTATCCCGAAATTGATATAGTTACAACACCGGTCGGTGACGACGTTGCAATGGTACACGTAAACAACTGTACATCTGACCTTAATGCTTGGGTAAATATATTCAGAGAATATTCAACCGAACTCGGTATTGAAATAAGTACGGAAAAGCTATACGGCACACTTTACAGAAAAGCTCTTGAAGGTGACGCAGACTGCGGAGGACTTCTTTCTTACGGATATTTCTCAGGCGAAAATATTACAGGTCTTGAAGAAGGCCGTCAGCTTTTCGTTCGTACACCAGACAGTAAGTTTAACCTTGCAAATATGATGAGAACTCACCTTTATTCCGCACTCGGAACATTAAAGCTCGGTATGGATATTCTTCTTGACAAGGAAAATGTCAAGCTTGACAGAATGTTCGGTCACGGCGGATTGTTCAAGACAAAGGACGTTGGTCAGAAGTTTATGGCTGCCGCTATAAATACACCTGTTTCACTTATGGAAACAGCCGGTGAGGGCGGTGCGTGGGGTATCGCATTGCTTGCGTCATATATGCTTGCAAAATCAGAAAACGAAACACTTACCGATTTCCTTAACAACAAAGTATTCTCACAAAGTGAATCATACACACTTGAGCCGACAGACGAGGATGTTAAAGGATTTAACGAATTTGCTGTACGTTACAAGAACGGTTTGCCTATCGAAAAAGCGGCAGTTGAATATTTAAAATATTAGAGCCTGTCGACAAAATGTCGACAGCTCCAAA
>ERZ791907.2068-NODE-2068-length-11150-cov-9.924651_pt1 | contig 11150 bp, 10 predicted proteins | sample MGYA00510145_ERZ791907 | MGnify/ENA primary metagenome ERZ791907 (study PRJEB30046, sample SAMN00792089) | human gut metagenome | study: EMG produced TPA metagenomics assembly of the A metagenome-wide association study of gut microbiota in type 2... | reverse complement strand
GATCTATACGATTGTATACAAGATCACTTCGAGAGAATACTACAAGATCGTGAATAGGAAAGAAGTCCGCCAGTAAGTCATTTGCCAGAGGAGATACTGTTACTTATATCTCCAGAATGACGGCCTGGTATCCTTCCAGAAGGATCTCATTTCCTTCCATCTTAAGCTGAGGCAGGTTATTCAACACAATATTTTTGATCTGTGACGGAAGTGTCAGTGTCTGCGGCTGTGTTTTGTAGTTGCCGATCACGAGCAGAGTCAGGTCGTCTGATTTTCGATAGTATGCCATGACGCGATCCAGATCTTCAAAGGCAGGAATCAGATCACCATATATAACCGTTTCGGAATACGTCGGATCTTTGCGTAATGCAAGCAGGCGTTTGTAATACTGGTAAACGGAATCCGGATCATTTTTCTGGTTTTCTAAGTTGATCCTTGTGTAATTGCTGTTTACATTCAGCCATGGGGTGCCGCTTGTAAAGCCTGCGTTTGCAGAAGAATCCCATTGGAACGGAGTCCTTGCATTATCACGGCTGAACCGGTTTACTGCTTTTAAGGCGGCGTCCGGTGTCAGACCGGCATCTAAGGCTAGCTGGTATTCATCGAGTGTTGAAATATCATCGACTTCACTGATCGACCGGAATTCAACATTTTCCATACCAATCTCCTGTCCCTGATAGATAAACGGAAGACCACGGAGCAGGATATTCATTGTGGCAAGCAGCTTTTTGGAGGCAGGAGTACATTCACCCTCCGGAATATAATGCGAAACGCCGCGTGGTTCGTCATGGTTTTCAATAATGTTAGAGATCATGCCAATGTCACCGACTCTTTTCTGGCTGGCGAAGCAGCAGCTGCGGTAATCATTCGGGGTGATCGGTGTGTAGTCATACCAGCCTTTCTCACTTCCGCCGAAGATCGTCTCATTGAAATCGAACATCGTTGAGAAGTATCCGTTGTCGCCGATAAAATCAGGAAGCTCCTCCGGTTTCTCATCGAAGACCTCACCTGCAGTAAAGGCACCGTGAGGAAGGAAGGTGCGGTCACGCATCTCTCCAAGAAATTCGCCGACGCCGACTGCGTGTTTTAGCATCTCGCCAGGGCTGCACATGCCATCTGCACGGTCTGAGGGATAATCGTGCCACGGAAGAGCTTTTTTGATGTTGATGATCGCATCAATACGGAAGCCGGCAAGCCCTTTATCGAGCCACCAGTTGATCATTTTATAAATTTCTTCACGCAGCCTTGGATTTTCCCAGTTCAGATCCGGCTGTTTTTTATGGAACATATGCAGGTAATACTTGTCAGGATGACCAGGGAGCGGTTCCCAGACACTGCCGCCGAAGTAGGAACGCCAGTTGCATGGCAGCTTTCCGTCAGGACAGGTTTCAATGTAAAAATATTTGCCATACTCACCATCCGGATCCTCACAGGCTTTTTTAAACCATTCATGTTCATCTGAACAGTGATTGACAACAAGATCCATCAGAATATACATATCACGTTTCTTTGCCTCGGAGATCAGACAGTCCATGTCATCCATTGTGCCGAAACGAGGGTCAATATTATAATAATCGGAAATATCATAGCCCTGATCTGCAAGTGGGGAGCAGTAGATCGGAGAGAACCAGATAATGTCAATGCCGAGGTCTTTAAGATAATCAAGTTTGCTTATAATGCCAGGAAGATCGCCGATGCCGTCTCCATTAGAATCACAGAAGCTTTTCGGATAGATCTGATAGGCTGTTTTTTTGTGCCACCATTTTCTTTGCATAGTAAAAGTCCTTTCATTTAAAGAGTGAGTATTTTTGGAAAATAGTTCTGCTTTATTTTGTCTGCGGAACTGTAAAGGTGTAAATCGGGTTGCTTTTTTGAATTCTTTCATAAAATGCCCGAGATTATTAAATCCGCTTTCCAGACAGATCTCCGTAACGGGAAGTTCTGTTGTGCACAGCAGCGTTGCTGCATGTTGAATCCGGAAGCTGTTAATGTAGGAAACAGGTGTTTTGCCAAGTGCTTTTTTGAAAAAACGGCAGAAGTATTGTTCGTTCATTGCGGCAAGTGCAGCTAATTCTCCAAGAGAGAGTGGCTGCTGATAGTTTTGACGGATATAACTGATCACAGTTTTTAGAAGCTCCACGCGCGGGTTGCGTACCGGTTCGTTTGAGGTAAGCAAAGCGTGTTCTGCGAGAGTCCCGATAATATTCAAAAGCGAAGCTTTAAGCCGCAGCTGTGAAATAGGATTCTCAATTGTAAACTGATCCGAATGAAACCGGTTTTCGCGGAAGAAAATCGAGCGGATACGGAAGAATTCCTGCTGAACTTCCGAAAAGGCCGGATGATCAGGTCCAAGAAAAGACGGAAAGGAAAGTTTGTGTTCCGCTAATGGAAGCAGAAACTGTTCCTGCGTCGGATCAGGAGCAGCAAAAGTGAGCAGTTCCGGAGAGAAAACGACAGCCTGCTCCAGGTACTGGTCAGAATCAGAGGCAATTGCATGCAACTCACCGCTGTTAATAAAACAAAAGCAGGGACTTTTGAGATGAGTTATTGTCATATTGATATCAATCTGATAAGAGTCCTGTTCAAGATAAATGATTTCAATTGGTTCATGCCAGTGATGCTTGACTGTAAATGGAAGACCAGGTGGATTGGCTTCATGCGCTGCCTGGTAAAATGCACATGGAAAACTGAGATTTCCATGTTGTCTTTCTTCTTTTAAAGAAGAGGGAAACTGACCATGTTTTTCTATATTCATTTATGAAGAATGATGCGTGCCTTGTATGGCAGCTGCCTTTCGTATGTTTTTCCTTTTTCCACCATTTTACCTCCTATTTTGTTATCTTCTACTATATCTTTTGCAAAAGAAAAAATCTACTGCAAATATGATAAAAAACTACGGTATTTTGACTTTTTTGGATTTGTTACAGGCTTGATATAAAAAGAGAAAAGTATTCATTACATTTACTCTATTGACAGCACAATGCAAGTGTGATGCATTAGGGTACAAAGTTAATATGCTAAACCGTTGAAACGGAGATAACGGCAATAATGCCTTTACAGAGAGCCTGTGATGCTGAGAAGCAGGTATGAAACAAGTTGTCAAATGGATCGCTGAGGGCGCAGGTGCATCCCCGGAGACACTGGTGAAATTGGAAAATGGTGTACTGCATACGTTTCTGCTTGCAGGAACAAGACCGAGAGGAAAGACTGCGGAAGAAGACAAGGCACTGGAAAAAGAACTGCTTGCAGACAAAAAAGAACTTTCCGAGCACAATATGGCGTGGATCTGATCTCACTGATCGCCCCTACATCCGAAAACCGGATTTCCATGATCGCAAGGGAAGCAGAAGGCTTTATCTACATCGTTTCAAGTCTCGGTGTCACAGGCACACGGAGTGAGATCAAGACAGACCTTGCTTCTATTGTGAATGTAGTCAGGGAAAATACGAAGGTGCCATGTGCGATTGGATTTGGTATTTCCGCACCGGAACAGGCAAAAAAAATGGCAGACATTTCCGATGGTGCGATCGTCGGCTCAGCTATTATCAAGCTGATTGAAAAATATGGAGCAGATGCACCGAAGTATGTTGCGGAATATGTAAAATCGATGAAGGATGCCATAAGATTATAAAGAGATAGTATAGAAGAACCGGATATGATAGAATAAAGGCAGAAAAAAGTGGGAGGCGTCAGATGAAAAAGAACATCTTATTCGGACTGATAATATTATCATTTGTTCTTGCAGGATGTAAGCAGGATGCAAAAGAAGAAAAAGCAGCACCAACAGAAGTATCAAAAGAACTGTCCGGCGGGCAGGAAGAAGTTACAGAGACAGCGACAGAAAAGCTTTCTGATATGGAAGGTGTATGGACAGATTATGCAGAGTATTTGGACAGCATATCAGGTGCCACTATGGACATCCAAAAACAGATTGAGGTATTTGCACAAAACAGGGACAAGTGGGCAACTGATATTGATTTTGCTGATGAACAATATAAATTCACGCTGGCTGATCTGGATATGGACGGACAAGTGGAACTTTTGGTTTCACATTCTGGCGGCACAGGATTTTTTTCTTATACAAGTTTTTACAATGTAGATAAGGATGGAAAACTAAAAGAACTGAATACGACTTTTTCAGAATATGAATCCCAGCCGGATCTTATGGATCAGGTATCGGATGAAAGTGATGTGATGGTATATTCTAATATCATAAATGGAAAAGGATATTATAATTATATCGTGTACGATTTCATGAAGGAGTCACCGACCAGTTATGTATACCGGGTCAGTTCACTTGCGATCGTTGATGATGTTGTAACAGAAACAAAACTGGCAGTCGAATACGAAACATATGATGGTCCGGATTATGCAGCGACAGTCAGCTATAAGGACTATACCGGGGCAGAACTGACAGAGGAAGAGTATTATGCTTATGCGGCAGCCTATTATGATGCACAAAATGCAGCAGAACACCAGGCACATTTCCAATGGAAGGACGTCAGTGATATTGTAAATGTGAGTGACGAAGAGGCAGTCCAAATGCTTACGGAAGTGTATAACGCATACAGTTTTGATTAAAAAAAATCAAACGGCAGCAAGGTTAAGAGAAACGATTAAAAAAAAATGTCATATATTAAAGTGTACCTGAATATAGCACAATGCTTAAAAGGGACAAAAAAATAGGAAAGGAAAAAAAATATATGGCACGTTTTACAAACCAGGCACAATTGCGTTATGGAAGATCCATTGCCAATTCAAATATAGCAGTCGGTGAGATTCTGGAAGTTTTATCCGCTGCAAAGGAGGCAGTGCGGAACACTTACAGACAAAACGATACGATCACCTATGTGATCAGTATTGTAAATGCGGGAACGTTAGCGTATACAGGACTTACCATTACAGACAATCTGGGAGCATATCCTTATAATACAACAACACTTGTTCCACTGGATTATATGGAAGGAACAGCGAAGTATTATATCAATGGTGTATTGCAGCCGGCACCTGCAGTAACAGCCGGACCGCCACTTGTAATAAATGGGATCACAGTACCGGCAGGCGGCAATGCAGTGATCGTATATGAAGCAGAAGTGAATCCGTACGCACCACTGGCTGCAACCGGAAATATTGTAAATACAGCAACGATCACAGGCGGAGGCATTACACCGATCGAGGTGACAGAGACAGTGGTAACAGATAATGAGCCGCTATTAAATATCACGAAATCGATCAGCCCGGTTCCGGTAACGGAAAATGGAACGCTGACCTATACGTTCCTCATTCAGAACACCGGAAATACTGCCGCGGATGCAGCCACAGCAGCAGAGATCATCGATACGTTCGATCCGATTCTTTCCAACATAGCGGTGAGCTATAATGGAACAGCACTTGTGGCCGGAACAGATTACACATACAACGAAACAACCGGATTATTTGCAACGACTGCCGGAAGGATCACAGTGCCTGCAGCAGCCTATACGCAGGATCCGGCTACCGGAAACTGGATCGTAACACCGGGAACAGGAACCTTAACTGTGACAGGAACAATCTGATCACAAAGAATATAAAGAGAGAAAATGGGTTGCCACATTTTGTGGCAGCCCATTTTCTCTTTTTTGCATGGAAATAAGAGCTGATTGGAGCATATATGAAAAATCAAATGATTTTCGATTGACATGAAGAAATACCATGATTATACTTTTGAATAATAATTTCAAGAAGGCAGACGAGATATGAGTGATATCATCTTCAATAAGCCCGACAGAACAAACACAAGGAGGATTGCCCATGGAATTGATAAGAGTACAGGATTCTGATTATCGAAAAACATATGAGCTTTATATGACTTTTCCGGAAAATGAAAACGGATATATGAATAGCGTATATGGCTATAACTATGAACAGTTTCTTGAATGGATCGAGAAAAAGAGAAACTGGTCATTAGGAAAGGAGCTGCCGGAAGGATTTGTTCCGGATACTACATACGTGCTTGTTGATGAAGATGTATATGTGGGAGTATTTAGTTTAAGACATTGTCTCAATGATTTTCTCAGAGAAGGATCTGGACATATAGGTTATTGCATATCAGAAAAATACAGAGGAAGAGGTTATGCAACTAAGGGATTGAAGCTGACGCTTGAGAAAGCCGGACAGAGGTCTATTCACGAAGTTTATATGTCTGTAAATAAGGATAATCCGGCAAGCCTTCGTGTTCAGATGAAAAACGGAGCATATATCCATCATGAAAATGAGACAAAATTTTTTACAAGGATAAATCTGATGGAAACAGATGAATGTTAGCAGAACACGAAAATATTTATAATACAAGTGATTAGGAGAGAACAATGAATTTACAACAGATTTTTGACAATACGGATTTCGTGCATGCAAGCGGAACAAAAGAAGAGTTACAGGTTGCAGAATATTTGAAAATGCAGTGTGAAAAGGCAGGGGTTACAGCAAGACTGGAAGGATTCCGTGTCGCAATGGGCGAAATCGAAGATGCTCATTTATATGCAGACGGGGAAGAACTATCATGCAAGGCATTTACCTGCTGCGGAAGCGGAAGTGTGGAAGGAGAATTATACTATATGCCGGGAACGGATGCAGTTTCTATCGCAGGTGCGAAGGATAAAATCGTTCTCATGGATACGCAGGGCATTGGATTTTTTACCTATCAGGATCTGATGAAAGCAGGGGCAAAAGCCATTCTTTTCCAGTATGGCAATATGTATTATCCGCAGACGGATATTGATCAGCGAGATCTTCGTGAGGCAGTTGTCGGCGAGGAGCGGAAGGTGCTCTGTGCAATGTTGCATACCAGCGAGGCGGTAAAACTCGTGAAAAATGGTGCAAAGCAGATAAAATTAGAAATTGAGCAGAAAGAATATGACGGAGAATCCCACAATGTGATTGCTGAGCTTCCGGGAAAAAGAGACGAATGGATCGTATTAAGTGCACACTATGATACAACGTCACTTTCCCATGGTGCATATGACAATATGAGTGGCTGCGCAGGTCTTCTTGGAATCATGGAGCAGATGAAGGAAAAAGAATTAAATTACGGACTGCGTTTCATGTTCTGTGGAAGCGAGGAGCGTGGTCTGCTTGGTTCTAAAGCATATGTCAGAGATCACGAAGCCGAACTGGAAAAAATCGTATTGATCATCAATCTGGATATGATTGGTACTTACATGGGTAAATTTATCGCATGTGTTTCCGCAGAAGAGAAGCTTTCTCATTACATCAGCTATATGGCAGCGGAAGTTGGTTTTCCGGTCGCATCCAAAACAGGCGTTTATTCCAGTGATTCCACGCCGTTTGCAGACAAAGGCATTCCTGCAGTTTCATTTGCTCGGATTGCAGGTGGAAATGTTGCACCAATCCATTGCCGCTATGATCTGAAAGACGTGATGTCAATGGAACAGCTGCAGAGAGACATTGATTTCCTTGCAATATTTACAAACCGTTTTGCAAATGCAGCAGTCTGCCCGGTTGCAAGAGAGATACCGGAAGATATCAAAAAGCAGCTTGATGAATATCTGTTCCGCAAGAGAAAAGATTTATAAAAATATATCTGCAATAATAGTCAAGTTAATTTTTATGCAACCGGAGATTCCACACGGCATTTAATGTGGGCTATGCCTTTTTACTTGGCTCTTTTTTTGAAATAAATCAACACCACAGCAAGGCATTCAATGCAATACGCTACTCCAAAAATCACATGACGGACAGCAGCGGTTTGCCAAGCTTCCTGCAAATCATCTTCTGTGCAAACGGTGATGGGGAGAATGGTTCCATTCTTGGGAGTGTATCGAAGTGAAACTACTTTTTCGTTGCGGTCAATATCATTTGGATGGATGGTTTGCTTTCTGTGTCTTTATTCTAAGATTTCGGTAGTGAGAACACCACCCAATAGACTTAGAATCACTCTCGGAATACGAGAATTAGCGGAATATAGCTGATTTTGAGTTCCGTCAGTTTGGCTGCTGCTTTTCGATAGGCTCTCTACTGAACTACAGCATACATTAAGCTATTGAAATTTGGCATCGCACTTGTGATGCCTTTTTCAATGATTTTCAGTCCGTTTCTCAGCAGCTCGTTCTCAAAAGTACTGAATGAAACCATCCTGCAAGATGTTCCCGCAACCATCATTTTTCCAGATTCATGTTCTCTTTCCTGAATCTCAAAAGCGTTGCTGATATCGCTTTGCATTTCATAATTTCCGTCTCCCATTGAACAAATAAGAGCAATTCCATCTGATTTCAAATGGCTACGAATGAATTGATAAAACCCGTTCCTGTCTTCATCTAAAACGAACATATGAACAACCGCAATTGAATAAATAAAATCAAACTTTTCATTCAAATCACTTGATAAACAATCCAAAACCATGAATTTTGATTCAAAATCAGGCATTTTTTTCTTACAATAGTCTATTGCTTCAGGCGATATATCGGTTGCCATAAGGTGAAAGCCATTTTCTAAAACGGTGGCGGAGTCTCTGCCTTCACCACACCCAATTTCCAGTAATGACTGCTCAGGATGAAGGTGATATCGATTAATAATATCCATAACGATTGGAGTATTTTTCATTTGCTCCCAACTGACACCCTTTTCATGAGCGGTTTTATATCGATCTTCATAGGCTTCATAGTATTTTCTGTTCTCTTTTTGCATGGATGCCCCCTCATTAAATTTTGTATCCCATCCAAGGCGAAGCTTATTCTTCACCGAATGGCTTTTTATAGTGATAGTTTATCATACTATTGCAGAATATGTGTAGGTTTTCGAATCGGATACAAAATGGAAGAAAAAACAGAAAAAGATGCATAGAAGAATTAGGTATGATAAAATAAGAGAAGAGGAGTCAGATGACGTTATAGATACCGAGAAACGATAAAAGGTGGGGCAGTCAGATGAAAAAGAACATCATATTCGGACTCATAATAGTATCATTTGTTCTTGCAGGCTGTAAGCAGGAAGCAAAGGATGCAAAAGAAGCATCAACGGAAGTATTAAAAGAATTGTCCGGTGGGCAGGAAGCGGTTACAGAGACACCGGGACAGAACATGCAAAGCCTCAAGCAGAGAGTGATTGAGAATCAGACATTTGAGATTCAGCTGGATGACTGGGGAATGGTAACATTTACATCAGTTGCACCAGAAGATAATTCAAATAAGCCGGAATTCTTATTGATGAAAAACGATAAAATTATGTATGAGTTTCCGGAAATAACGGCAGCAATATCGGATTCATTTGGGCAGGTCAGTGGCGTCAAATTTTCAGATGTGAATATGGATGGGAAAAAGGATATTTTACTGCTGCTCCAATATAGTAATGACGGAGATTCATGGAATATGCCGGTTATATTTTTACAGGAAAATCCGGACAATATGATGTATCTGGATTATCCAAATCTGGAAAGCTATAAAGTAGAAGCGAAAACAGAAAATGGTAATCCGTTTTATCGGGATACTTTTTTGGAAGAATTTCTAAGCGAGCAGCATCTGACAGAAAAGCTTTCTGATATGGAAGGCGTATGGACAGATTATGTAAAATATGTGGACAGCATATCTGGAGCTACTAAAGATATTCAAAAACAGATTGAGATATTTGCACAAAACAGGGACAAGTGGGCAGTTGATATTGATTTTGCCAATGAACAATATAAATTCACGCTGGCAGATCTGGATATGGATGGACAAGTGGAACTTTTGGTTTCGCATTGTGGCGGCACGGGAATTTTTTCTTATACCAGTTTTTACAAAGTAGATAAGGATGGAAAACTAAAAGAACTGGATACAACTTTTTCAGAATATGAATCCCAGCCGGATCTTATGGATTCGGTATCGGATGAAAGTGATGTGACGGTATACTCTAATATCATAAATGGAAAAGGATGCTATAATTATATTGTGTACGATTTTATGAAAGAGTCACCGGACTGTTACATCTACCGGGTCAGCTCACTGGCGATCGTGGATGATGTTGTAACAGAAACAAAACTCGCCATTGAATATGAAACATATGAAGGTCCGGATTACGAAGCAACGATAAGCTATGAGGATTACAATGGGACAGAGCTGACAGAGGATGAGTATCGCACTTATGCGGCGCGCTATTATGAAGCACAGCAAGCTTCCGAACATCGGGCCCATTTCAAATGGATAGATGTCAGTGATATTGTGGATGTCAGCGATTCAGAGGCAGCTCAAATACTTATGGAATCTTATGACGCATATAGCTTCCATTGACAATCAAAAAATACAAGCTGCAGTGATGAAGAAATTGCAAGACTTTGCGATATTGCAATTTGCACCTTTGTTACAATCACTTCTTGAAGTGCAGCACGAAATATAATAGAATGACAATATACTGTTTTTCAATGACACGATGGAGCTTTGAGGAGGGAAAAAAATGGATATGAATATCGTATGTCTGGATCTGGAGGGTGTTCTTGTGCCTGAGATCTGGGTTGCATTTGCAGAAGAAACAGGAATCCAGGAGTTAAAGAAAACGACAAGGGATGAGCCGGATTATGATAAACTGATGAAATGGAGACTTGGAATCTTAAAAGAGCATGGTCTTGGACTGAAAGAAATTCAGGAAACGATCGCAAAGATCGATCCGATGCCAGGGGCAAAAGAGTTCTTAGATGAACTGCGCAGCATGACACAGGTGATCATCATCAGTGATACATTTACACAGTTTGCAGCACCACTTATGAAAAAGCTGGGATGGCCGACTATTTTCTGCAATTCACTGGAAGTGGCAGAAAATGGCGAGATTACAGGTTACAGGATGAGAGTAGAAAATTCCAAGTATTCAACAGTAAAAGCACTCCAGTCGATTGGATTCGAGACGATCGCAAGCGGAGACAGCCATAATGATCTTGGAATGATCAAGGCAAGTAAAGCCGGATTCTTATTTAAGAGCACCGAACAGATCAAAAAGGATAATCCGGAGCTGCCAGCGTATGAGACTTATGATGAATTAATGGAAGCGATTAAGAAGGCGTTATAAAAGCTACAAAAAAATACCGGGATGCTTCAAATAGAAGCAGCCCGGTGTTTTTTGTAGCAGAGATATTATTTTCGTATCGCCTTCACCAGCCCATACAACGTAATTAACATCGTCACAAACTC
>ERZ791907.2050-NODE-2050-length-11233-cov-6.658705_pt1 | contig 11233 bp, 10 predicted proteins | sample MGYA00510145_ERZ791907 | MGnify/ENA primary metagenome ERZ791907 (study PRJEB30046, sample SAMN00792089) | human gut metagenome | study: EMG produced TPA metagenomics assembly of the A metagenome-wide association study of gut microbiota in type 2... | reverse complement strand
ATTGTATCACTAATCGACGGAATGAAAAGCTCTCACTTTGACTTGTACTATTTATCTTCTAACACCACCCCAAGAAAAAAGAAGAACCAGGAGAACTAGAAAAGGAAAATTAAATTTCAAGAAAATGTATATATAGATAGCAACGAAAAAATAGACTTATTTACAGACATACATACATCTTTAGGGGTGAATATCTGACTGATGGGCTATCTATAGCAAGCCTCATGAAATATATATTGTATAATATGTATAAAACAAACACATAAATATGTAAAAAATACCAATAGTAATTCCTGCTTTAAAATGTTACACTACCACATACGAAACAATAAACACAGTGTATTCTAGGGAGGAGGAGATTATTATGGCAATGAAGATGAAGAAATATGAGGAACTGGAACTACGAGATGACTATATGTTTAGTCGGATCATGAGCGATCCTGAATTTGTGAAACCGCTTTTGGAGACAATCTTAGGTGTGAAGATACGAAAGATTGTTTATCCGCAAACGCAGAAAACCATTGATCTGTCCCTACGGGCGAAAGGCATCCGGTTAGATGTGTATGTGGAAGATGATCAGAACACGGTCTTTAACCTCGAGATGTAGACGTCAGATAATAGGAATCTACCGAAATGTATGCGGTATTATCAAGGCGTGATAGACCTTAATATATTGGACAAAGGTCAGGATTATACGACATTAAAGAAAAGTTATGTAATATTTATCTGTACGTTTGATCCGTTCGGAGAAGGCCGGCATATTTATACATATTGCAATACTATCTATATTCAAATCTCCGTTGCATTGACAATTACGCTATGCTATACTAATATTGTTGGCGATGAAAGATACGTAGGGAATAAATCACTTGCAGCTGAGGAGATTTGTTCCCTATCTTATTATAAATTTCTTATATTATTTTTTGACTGTCCAACATGGCTTTGTGCCGTACACAATATTTTATGTAAATTTATAAAGTCATACATCGGATAGATTTGGAGGTGTATAAACAATCATGGAACTTTTTTTTGCATTCAGAATATCAACCCACTGGTGACCGATCACAGGCAATTGATGCTTTGGTCATTGCGCACAATAAGACATTGGCGAAGCAGTTTTACGGCGAGTTCAAAGAAATTTTTCTGGAGAATGTGGTAGAGTATTTTGTCTACTAATGCTTGAGGTGAAAAGGGACCTGATAAATTGTGGCTTTTGTGCTGTTTTATCTATATATTGTGGGCGGGATGGACAATATGGACAGGATAATAGTACATGGACGAATAAGATTTGTGATTTTTATTCGTGTCGGGATAATTGAAATTTTGTTATAAAAATGACATGAGTATATTGGATTTTTATTACATATTATTTAACTTTAATAATATATATGGGAAGTTAAGAAGACTAATGGGAGGTTACAATGGAAGAAAAGTTGTTATTAGATATTTCACAAAAGATTATGTCTATGCTAGAAGAACGCGTAGGAAAAAATATTGATAGATCGAAAGAGAAAATAAAAAAGGAAAAGGTGTATGATGAGATTATATCTCAGATTGAAACAAATATAAAAACAGAATATGAACAGGAGTTTGTAAAAGATAAAATTTATAGGGAAAAAAATAGGATTAAGCAAAAAAGTTTCTTATATGATGAGGTGGGAAAAGAGAAATTTGTAAAAGAGTTCTTTCAAGAACATAAAGAATTAAGTGTGATAGGAAGTACAGCAATTAAAGATACAATATATGCTTGCTTAGATCGAATTAATGAGTTATATAGAAGTGTAATAAGTGAGGAAGGAGAGATAATTATAAGTGTTGTTAGGCAGGAGGGAGACAAACAAGTTAATGAATTGTCATCGAAAATAACACAAAATAATAAGATAATTGCTGATAAAATTGATAAGTTGCATAGTGATTTATCTCATGTTGAAAGGATTAAGTCCTGTTGTGGATATGGAAATAGAAAAGGGAAATGTGATAATCCAGTTATAAAAAAAGAAGGGTATTGTATGGAATGCCTTCAATTGGAATATTTTGATAATATTCTCAAATTGTATGAGGTTCAGGGTTATGAAATAGAAGTAGAAGATATTAGTTTTATTGCCACATCAAGAGTGGGAATAATGGAAGCAAAAGCAATAGTATTTCCGTTATATGGAGTTATTGGTGTTACAAATTCGGCATTTATTATGGATATTTTAGGGGAAATAAATTCAATAAATGATTGGAAAAAATATCAATTTATTCATGTGGTGAGTAATGGAAATATTAACGCTCAAAATAAAAAGTTATTACAGGACTGTGGAGCAGAAATTATCTATGATAAAAATATAATAAATAGAATTATGGATTTCACACCATATTTAGAAAGAGAAATAGAACAGTATAATAGAAGTGAGATTTCTGAACATTATATTGAGGCTTATACAGAATATCCAAAAGAATTATTAAAAGATTCTGTTGAAAATTTTCTAGACAATTCAACAAAAAATGTTTATTTAATTTTGGGGGATTATGGATGTGGAAAAACATCTTTTTTATTAAATTTAACATATCATTTGGCAAAAGCATATCTTAATGAAGAAGGTGAATATATTCCGTTATATATTCAATTAAGAGAATATACAAAGGCAATTGATTTTGATAATTTATTTTACAATTTTTTTACTAAAATTTGTAAAATAAAAAACGCTAGTGTAGATGCCTTTAATTATTTACAAAAGCACAAAAAATTTGTGATTCTCTTTGATGGATTTGATGAAGTTGCTAAGAGAGTGAATTACGATGTTAAATATGATGTTTTTTCACAGATATGTAAAAGTGCAGTAGGAAATACTAAAATAATTTTAACGAGTCGCCCAAATTATTTTCAAGAAACTTGTGAATATAAAAAACTTATAGAAAGTACTTATATTCAATTTGAACCAGTTGATATTAATTCCATTCGCTTCCAAGAAGCCTTTATAGCAGATTTGAATAGGAAACAGATTAAAGAATATATAAGTTCTTTTAAGAAAGATTTGGATAAATTAAATCTAAAAACAAAAGACATTGAGCTGATTATTAAAACTACTCATGATCTTACTGATTTATCGAGAAGACCTTTTTTATTAAATATTATTATTAAAACCTTACCTGAGATTTTACGAGATATCAGAAATAATGACAATTTTAATATGAAGGTAAGTGCAGGTGAATTATATAAACGTTATACAGATTTATGGTTAGAACGAGAAAATAATAAAGGGAAAACTTTGATAAGCAGTAAGGATAAATTGCTTTTTTGTAAATATTTAGCCTATAAAATGTTTAAGGATGATGAATTATATGTTCATTTCACAAAAGTGCCAGTTGAAATTAGAGAATACTTTTCTAATATTACAAACATGGATGAAATAGATTATTTTAGTCAGGATATTCAAAGTTGTTCTTTTTTGAATTCTGATGGCTGGGGGAATTTCAAATTTATTCATAAATCTTTTATGGAATATTTTGTGGCTTGTGTAATAGTTGATAATTTGCGAGAAATTGAAAATGGTAAAGAAATAATGATGCTTAATCATGCGTTAGATATTCCAAATATATCTACGGAAATTGCGCTATTTATAAATGATATTTTAGATATGAATTCTGTTCAGAAGGAAAATATTGTTGAAATATTGGAAAGAGCGGTAGAAGATACAGATTTATATGTTAGGGTAAATATACTTACAATCTTGGCAAAAACAAAACTTAATATGGCAAAGATAATAGTAGATAGTGGGGATTATAAAATGTCCGATTTTAGTCAAGCTACAATAAGTGATGTAGAAATAAGAAATGCTGATTTTTCTCAGGCTACATTTTATGGTGCTCTTATTGAAAATGTTAAGTTTGTTAACTGTGTATTTAGAGAAACTTCTTTTCAGAAATCAACTCTACTTAATGTAGATTTCTCAGAACAAACCTTAGAATATGCAAATTTAACATATTGCAATATTTTAAAGTGTAATTTTTCAAAAAGTAGTTTGGATGATGTTCAAATGTCTAAATCAACAGTAACAAAATGTGATTTTGCAAATTGTGATATGTCTGGAATCGATGTTTCAGAAACTATACTCAAAAATAATTTTAATTATGATAACGCACTTGGAGTGCCATATCAAATGCAATAGAATTTCAAGAAATTTATTAGAAGAATAAAATTGATACATTACTACTAACTCGATTGTTATGAACTTGTTAGGTTGTATTGATATAATAAAAATGAAATTAAAAATATTATACTACTGTTTTTTGTAAGAAATATAGAATACATTAAAGTATAGAATGTTACAATCTACAGATAGAAATATTTACAGATTTTTTATTAACATATTTTCACTTATTATAATAAAAATCTGAAACCTAATTTTCAGTACATAGCAGAGTGGCTTTTTTCGTTGGAATGGAGAGAATCAAAATGTCACATTGTAAGGTGATTGCGGTTGCCAATTAGAAAGGAGGAACAGGAAAAACTACGACTACAATCAATTTAGAGATTGAATTAATCAATGGCTATGTTTTCAGAAAGCTTGCTGATAGTATCAAAGTTGATCAGCTCAAGGACGGAGTAGACGATGGATTCAGACACGCCATTTTCTTCGGCAACAGCTCTGAGAGACTGCATTTTCGTCAGTGAGAGACAGATGTTGATGTAGAGAAGCTGTGTGATGTGGAGAGTTGGCTGAGATTCAGGCTGCTGAGCTTAAGAATCTCCCGATATTTGGTCATACTCATGACCTCCTTCAAAATGTATTTACATCAAAAGATGTATCATACATTCTAAAGGAAATATGACAGCGGTTTCCACCGTCGGAATGACGGTTTCCTCAAAAACGGATTTGCGGTTTCCGATTCCCAGACAGGCGGGACAGGGAAGCCGTATTATTCAATAAAGCCGACATCGCCGTTCTCGCTGTTGTGACCTGCAGAGAAAGTAGAATATTGTGAGATATGTACATAATAATCTTATAAATATGTGAATATTGCCAATGGTAATCCCTCTTGAAAGATGATATATTATCACGTACGAAACAATATGTGTAAATGCGTAATAAGAAAGAGGGGAGTACACTATGGCAAGAGAAATAAAACCATACGAAGAACTGGAGCTAAAAGACGACTTTATGTTTGGATTGATCATGCATGATCCCAAATATGTTAAACCATTTTTGGAGATGATCTTGAAGATCAAGATTCGAAAGGTCGTATATCCGCAGTCACAGAAGAGTATTGATCTGTCTGCAAATGCCAAAGCAATACGGTTAGATGTGTATGTGGAAGATGATCAGAACACGGTCTTTAACTTGGAGATGCAGACGTCAGATAATAGGAATCTACCAAAACGGATGCGGTATTATCAAGGCGTGATAGACCTTAACATATTGCAGAAAGGTCAGGATTACACGAAATTAAAGAAAAGTTATGTGATCTTCATCTGCACATTTGATCCGTTCGGAGAAGGTCGGCATATTTACACATTTTGCAATACCTGTCAGGAAAATACGGCATTGACATTAGATGATGACGCAGTTAAGATAATCTTAAGTACAAAGGGGACGATGGATGATGTGAGTCCCGAAATGAAACGGATTTTGGATTATATTGATGGAAAAGGTGCGTCGGATGAGTATACGAAGCAGTTAGAGGAAGCAGTGCGTTCGGCCCGCCAAAATGAGAGTTGGAGGTTGGGATATATGACGTTAGAATACGAATATCGGCAGCGTTATGAAGAGGGCCTGAAGGAAGGCGAAGAAACAGGAATAGCCAAAACCAATGAACGGTCTATTCGAAAGCTATATGAACGTGGAGAAAGTATAGCATCCATAGCAGAATTTGTAGAGCTGGATGAGGAAGCAGTGAAGCGGATTATTGATGCAATGGGATTAGAATAAGAAAGTAGGATGAAAAATTATTATGATTAACAAGTTGCACGCCGAAATGATTAAGTTGTATGCAGGGGATCCGAAAAGAATACAGCATTTTTGCAAAGTTCACAGCTATGCAAAATTAATAGCAGAACTGGAGAATGTGGATGAGAAGACTAGGTTTATTCTTGAGACAGCAGCATTAACACATGACATAGGCATTCATGTATGCGAACAAAAATATAGCGACTGCGGAGGTAAATTACAGGAACAGGAAGGTCCGGGACTGGCGCAACAATTGCTTGCCAAGTTGCGGTTCCCGGAGGATGTATCGACCAGAGTACAATATTTGATTGCACATCATCATACCTATGAGGATATGGATGGAATCGACTATCAGATTTTGGTTGAGGCAGATTTTTTGGTGAATATGTATGAAGATACATTATCACAGCAGGCAGTACGGCATGCGTATACGACGATTTTTAGAACAGAGACAGGGAAGATGATTTGTAGGGATATGTTTGCACTTACTTAAAATCGTACTTGAAGATCATGATTCGTCCTGCGGATGGATTACAGGGATAAATAACTGCTTGGGATATATGATGTTTTGACCATGCAGTATTTCAGGAAAAGGAGTAGTATGTGATGGATGAACGATTAAAAAAACAGCTTGCATTTGCATTGGAGATTGATAAGGAGAAGAATATTTTTCGGCAGACGCATCTTTCCGGACATGGAAGAAATGAAAATGATGCAGAGCATGCTTGGCATATGGCGATTATGGCGTATGTACTTCGGGAATATTCGAATGAAAAAATTGATGTTGCAAAGGTGATGTTAATGTGCTTGATCCATGATATTGTAGAGATCGATGCAGGGGATACTTATGCGTATGATGCAGAGAATCTGAAGACGCAGACAGCAAGAGAGAATGCTGCAAAGGAGCGGATCTTTTCGCTCTTACCGGATGAACAAAAGGAAGAACTGATCGCATTGTTTGATGAGTTTGAGGCGTTTGAAACGCCGGAATCGAAGTTCGCACATGCTATGGATAATTTACAGCCGTTAATGTTAAACAACAGTAATGGTGGTGCGGATTGGAAAGAACACGAGGTTACGGCGCAGCAGGTATACGGACGGCAGAGTAAGACGCGTCTTGGATCAGAAACATTGTTCGAAGTCGTAGATTCGATCATACAGAAAAACATTGCAAATGGTCAGATACGCGAGGATTGAGTCACATCTTGTCCAACTATTGCAAAATAAATCATCGTGATCCATGGAGGAAAGGTGTAAAGAATAGAATGATTATTTATGATGAGAAACAGCATATTTTCCAACTAAATACCAAGAGTACCAGTTACATGATCGGCATTACACCGGAAGGGTATTTGGGACATATTTATTATGGGGAGCGTTTACAGCACATTGACGGTGGATATTTGCTTCGGACGGAGGAATATCCATATACACCAGAGCGCAACAAACGCGAAAAATGCGTATTTTTGGAAAGCTTTCCGATGGAACTGCCAACCGGCGGCATTGGGGATTTTCGGGAAAGCTGCTTGGATATTCGAGATGAACATGGATGCCTGGGAACGGAAATTCTTTACAAAGAGCATCGAATATATTCCGGCAAGACACCACTAGAGGGTCTTCCGGCTTCTTTTGTTACTGCTTCACAGATGGATACGGAAGATGCCGGTACAGCAGTACAGACGTTAGAGCTTATTTGTCAGGATCGAGTGCTTGGTGTAGAAGTTGTGCTATCGTATACAGCTTTTGAGAGGGAGGATGTGATCACTCGTTCTGTGCGGGTACACAATCGGGGAGAGCAGACGCTTACCATTGAAAAAATATATAGTGCCTGTCTGGATATGGATTATGAGGAAGATTATGAGTTGCTGACTTTGCCGGGCGCATGGGCCAGAGAACGACGTATACAGCGCCGGAGAATTGGATATGGAAGACAGTCAGCGGCGTCGATCCGTGGGGAATCCGGGCATCAGGAACATCCGTTTATTGCACTGGTTACACCGGGTACAACGCAGACCCAAGGAGATGTGTATGCAATGCATTTTGTCTATTCCGGCAATTTTTTGGGACAGGTGGAAGTGTCGCAGCATGACATGATACGTATGACAATGGGAATACACTCCTATGAATTTGGATGGAAGCTGACACCGGGACAGAGCTTTCAGGCACCGGAAGTAGTTCTCACCTACTCGTCGGAAGGTCTTGGCAAGATGACACGTTCACTTCATGATTTTTACCGGGAGCATCTGATCCGCAGCCGCTACAAAAACACAGAGCGTCCGATTCTGATCAACAATTGGGAAGCAACGTATTTCGATTTTACAACGGAAAAGTTATTGGATATTGCGCAGACCGCGAAAGACTGTGGCATAGAGCTGTTTGTGATGGATGATGGCTGGTTTGGCAGACGTAACAATGATGAGTCTTCGTTGGGAGATTGGTATGTGAATGAAGCAAAACTTACCGGTGGTTTAAAATATTTGGTAGACAGCATTAATAAAATCGGCTTGAAGTTTGGCATATGGTTTGAGCCGGAGATGATCTCTCCGGATTCGGATCTGTTTCGCGCACATCCGGACTGGATGATTCAAATACCGGGACGTGAGCCGGCTCTTAGCCGGGCGCAGGGAGTATTGGATCTATCGAATCCGGAAGTTGAGGAGTATGCTTATGAATCGGTGGCACGTATTTTGCGCAGTGCACCGATCATGTACGTAAAATGGGACATGAACCGCCAACTGTCGGATCTTGGAAGTGCATATTTGAGCAAAGAGCATGGGCGGGAATTACTTCATCGGTATGTGTTAGCAGTATACCGTATGCAGGAGCGGCTGATCACGGAATTCCCGGATCTGTTGTTGGAAAATTGTTCCGGAGGCGGGGGGCGATTTGATCCGGGAATGCTATATTACAGCCCACAGATATGGTGTTCTGATGACACAGATGCCGTGGAGCGTTTAGGTATTCAGGAGGGAACAGCGTTAATTTATCCATTATCCACGATAGGGGCGCATGTTAGCGTCTGCCCAAATCATACGGTAGGACGCAATACTCCGTTTGTGACTCGTGGACATGTCGCATTGGCGGGAACATTTGGTTATGAGCTTGATGTGACAAAGTTATCCGAGGAAGAGAAGACGTTGATCCGTGAGCAGACAGAAATGTATCATACCTACCAATTATTGATCCGAAATGGGGATTACTATAGACTCGCATCGTATGCAGAAAATCACTACTATGATGCTTATATGGTTGTGTCAAAAGATCAGAAAGAGGCTTTAATGACATTTGTACAGGTGCTCGCGGAACCGAACCGCCGAAGCCGTAAGGTACATTTACAGGGACTGGATCCGGAAGCGGTTTATTATTGTGATGTGATGCAAAGGGAATATACCGGTGAAATATTAATGAAAGGCGGCCTGTTGATCGGTGATCTCTGGGGAGATGCCGTAAGCCGCCTGTACCATTTTGAGAAAAGATAGAAACAATATGTGATTCATAAACGAAACGCATAGCTTCTAAACAAGTGTGAATAAATAGTTTGGTGAATTATTGTACTGTGTCGAGTGCTTCCAACAGTGCGGTTGCAAGCTGGTCCGAGCAGGATGTGCTTTTGAAACCGCACGTGATGCCCTTGACTTTATCTACGACCTGTTCTACGGTCAGACCGTCAACCAAAGAGCTGATCGCCTTTAGGTTACCGTTACAGCCACCGACAAATTGTACGTTATGAACAACATCACCATCCAGATCAAATTCAATTTCACTGGAACAAGTTCCTTTTGTAGTATAAGAATAATGCATAGTTATCAATCCTTTCTTTCTTGTTAGTAATTAGTCTTTTTATCAAACTCGCAAATCTGCTCTTTCAGAGCTTTGTCGCTTGTTTCACAAGCTTATTTGCAACGCTTATGCCAAAGCGTTCACATAGCGACCAGTCATCTGCCAGGTATAGATACCGGCATCTGACTGATAGCTATATGCAATTTTGCCTTCGCGCACATTAAATTTCAATCCGGGAAAAGACTTCCCCAAGTCCACATTGTAACAAAAGATCTGCATCTGCATCCATCGGGGTGGCAGATTTATTGATCAATACCAAATGGTTTCCATGGAAATAATGCAGTAGTCCGGCGGCCGGATATACAGCGAGAGAAGTGCCGCCGATGATCATGAGATCGGATTCGCTGATCGCTTTGACAGCACCGGTTACTGTTGCATCATTTAATCCCTCTTCGTATAATACAACATCCGGCTTGATAATACCACCACATTCACAAGTCGGAATGCCTGTGCTTTCGGTAATACAGTGAATATCATAAAATGTATGGCATTTGGTGCAGTAATTGCGGTGCACGGATCCATGGAGTTCGTATACCGTTTTGCTGCCTGCTGCTTGATGAAGCCCATCAATATTTTGAGTCACAACAGCAGTAAGTTTGCCTTTTTGTTCCATTTCTGCCAATTTCAGATGAGTGATATTTGGCTTGGCGTCCAGACAGATCATCTTATCGCGGTAAAAGTCATAGAACGCTTTTGTATTTCGCATAAAAAACGTATGGCTGAGAATGGTTTCCGGTGGATAATCATATTTTTGATGATACAAACCATCTACACTGCGAAAATCCGGGATGCCGCTTTCGGTTGAGACTCCGGCACCGCCAAAAAACACAATACGTTTACTTTCATTGACCCAGCTTTGAAGCTGATCAATGCCTTCTGCCTGTGAAGTATTCATATACTGCTCACCTAACCTTTCTTTCCATTGTTTTACGATACATATGCCCACAGCAAATGCCTTACGATATATCATTTACTCAAACTGCCCATACCTCCAACCTCCACAACCACATATTGCTTATTATGTCGGCAATAAATTGGATATTTTGCAGCCGACAAACTAAATTGTTCTGTCATTCGAGAACTAAGATAATTGCCGCAGAACGCAATGTTTTTATGTGATTTCTTATTTTGTTAGGTCTCTGATGAATACATGCCTAGAGGAGTGTTTGAGACGTCCCGGTTTAGCAAGATATCATCCATTTTTGGACGGGACGCTTTCGCTACGATGCGCTACGTCACGTTACTTAATGTCTCTGAAATACGAGACATAAGTAACGACGAGCGCAAAGTCCCTTTCAAAAATGATGAATACCTTGCTTCCGGGACTTCGAGTTCTCCGTAAGGCATGTAAATCATACATCAGAGACAACAAAATTTAGAAATCACGATAAAAACAAAATGCGGCAAGGCAATTACTATAGTTCTCGGATGGCAGAAACCACTCTTTGGTGGCTGCAAAA
>ERZ791907.2045-NODE-2045-length-11251-cov-9.402465_pt1 | contig 11251 bp, 5 predicted proteins | sample MGYA00510145_ERZ791907 | MGnify/ENA primary metagenome ERZ791907 (study PRJEB30046, sample SAMN00792089) | human gut metagenome | study: EMG produced TPA metagenomics assembly of the A metagenome-wide association study of gut microbiota in type 2... | reverse complement strand
ATAATGTATGGATAATCCATGCTCTTGCAGTGCGATATGAGTACCGCGGTATGGGGCTTGCTACTCAATTTGTAAAAAACTTAATATCATATGCTAAGTTAGAAAACATAGAAGCCATTCATCTTGATGTAATAGATAAGAACACACTAGCCGACAAGTTATATATCAGAGCTGGTTTTAAATATGTAAGTACTGAAAACATTTTTTATGAGGTAGTTGGAAACAGGCAGTTTAGAATGTACGAGTATGTGATAGAGTAGAAAGTATTAGATATGCACATATAATGTGCATTATCTGTCTTATAGGAAGCTATAATGAAAAATCATAGTAAAGAAGGAATGGTTGTGAATATAAGATATGCAACAATGGCTGATTTAGACGATATTGCATCGGTTGAATCTGTATGTTTTCCTGTCTTAGAGGCAGCAACTAAAGAAGAATTTGAGCAAAGAATAAAATATTTTGGGAATCATTTCTGGCTTATGTTTGATGAGGGTAAACTCATTGCGTTTGTAGATGGTTTTGTTACGGATGAGGCCAATCTTACAGATGAGATGTATGAAAATGCATCAATGCATAATGAGAATGGTGCATGGCAGATGATTTTTGGTGTAAATACTCTTCCTGAATATCGCAGATGTGGATATGCGAAAGAGCTGATTAAGAAGGCTATCTTAGATGCCGGAAAACAGAACCGGAAAGGGCTTGTATTAACATGTAAAGAAAGCCTTGTTCCATATTATTCCAAGTTTGGATTCGTTGATGAGGGGATAACAGATAAATCCACTCATGGAAATGTTCTGTGGCACCAGATGAGATTGGATTTTAAATTAAGAAATAATGGAGTAAATCCTTCAGATAACAAAAATGTGACCGCGCATAAAACATTTAAAGCCGACAGAATACTATCATATTTTAAAGAAGAGTGGAAGGTGCTGCTTATAATAACCGTGTCAGGTGTTATATACAATCTTGGACTTTTGCTTGGACCATGGTTTGAAGGAAAAATGGCAGGCTGTCTTATAGATATATTGGCAAAGAATGCTGTATACAAGGATATGCTTATACTTGTTATTGCATATGTGATTTCAATTGGAGTAGTTCAGGTATCAAGATATATAAAACGTTTTTATGTTCGTAGATTCGCCAATAATGTTAATAGAAGAATGAAGAAAATATTATATGGAACACTTGTATTAAAGAGCAGGACAGAGCTTGAAGGTGAAGGTATGGGCGATATTATGACAAAGGCCATACTTGATGTAGATGATTGTGCTGAAGGCATGAGAAAGTTTACAACAGAAATATTTGATACAGGCGTAGCGCTGGCTGCATATGCAGGAATGTTGCTTGTATATGATGTAAGGCTGGCATTTATTGCAATGATATTTCCACCTATATCTTATATCATTGCTGAAAAGATGAAAGTAATAGTCCAGAAAACAGGTTCTGAGTATAAAAAACAATCTGGTATCCTTAGTAATGCAACACTTGACAGAGCAACCAATGCTATAACCTACAGAGTTTATGGCAGGGAAGCTGACAGAAAAAATGCGTACGAAGATAATCTGGCTGAGTATGAGAAATCAGCTATTTATGCTAATATATGGAATTCTTCTCTTACACCATTATATAGAATAATATCAATGATGGGCATTTTATTTATATTATATTTTGGCAGCAGAAATGTACTTGGAACAGGATGGAGAACCTGGGATATTGCAGCATTTACAACATTCCTGGCCTGCTTTATAAAGTTATCTGATAAGTCCTCGAAGGCGGCGAAGCTGTTTAATGCAGTTCATAAGGCACAGGTTTCATGGAAACGTATTAAGCCGCTTATGATTATTCAGGCTAAGGATACAGATTGTAAAAATCAGACATCAGGAAGGCTTGATGTACAAAATTTAAGCTTTACATATCCAGATGGAAAAAATGTATATAATGGTATTTCCTTTACTGCAGAGCCGGGACAGATCATAGGTGTTACAGGTCCGGTTGCTAGTGGTAAGTCAACCTTTGGAAGGACATTTTTGTGTGAATATCCATATGAGGGAAGTATCATGTATAATGGATGTGAGTTAAAAAAAGCTGCAGATAATGAGAGAACAGGAATAATAAGTTACCTAGGACACGATCCGGAGCTTTTCAATGATTCAATAAAGAATAATATCCTGCTTGGTGATAATAAAGACGTAAACGAGTATCTAAAAGCAGTATGTATTGATAAAGAAGTTGAGGCTATGGAGCAGGGAGCAGATACCATTATAGGCAGTGGGGGCGTGAGATTGTCTGGAGGACAGGCACAAAGAATTGCATTAGCAAGAACTTTATGCCATAAAAAGCCAGTTTTTATACTTGATGATCCATTTTCAGCACTTGATAAGAATACAGAGGAGCAGATATATAATAATCTTAGAAAAATGACGGAAGGTAGTATCGTTATTATTCTGTCTCACCGTTTGTATATGTTTCCTAAGCTGGACAAAGTTATATGGCTTGATGAAGGTAGTGCCAGAGTAGGAACGCATGATGAACTTATGTTGGAATGTATGGCTTATAGGCAGTTAAATGATGCAGCAAATGCAATGAGTGAAGATACTGTTTCATATGAACAACGTAAGAATGTCAAAGGGGTGGTGGATAAGCATGAGTAAACATAATAGTAATGTTGATAATGGCGGCAAAGTACATAGTGTAGGTTCAATAATATTGCACACTACAATAAAGAAAAAGTGGCTTTCACTTGGTATTATAACAGCCGTATGTGGTGCAGTTATAACTGCACTTTATCCACCGCTTGTACTTGGAAGAATAGTAGATACATTGGCAGCAGGATGTCAGGTTCCTTTATATCTTATATTTCTTTATATGGTATTTAATGTGATCACAGGTCTTATGGAGGCTGCAAGGGAAGGACTTCTTACTGTATTTGGTCAAAAGATAACGCATGCTCTGCGTAGTGGCCTTATGGAGCATTTTACCAGACTGACAGCAGATTCATTAAACCGTCAGGAGCCGGGAGCTGTAGTGTCAAGATTCGTTGGTGATGTTGATACTGTAGAGAATCTGTTTACCTCAGGTATAGTCAGTATGTTTGCGGATACATGTAAGATAATAAGTATTCTTGCAGTTATATGGTTCAGAAATAAAGGGCTTGCAATATTATTGCTTATATTACTGCCATTTATATTCTGGTTTACAAGATATGTGCAGAGGAATATGCTTGAAGCCCAGCTGCGAAACCGGCGTGCAGTAAGCAAGGCTTCGGGACATGTACCGGAAACACTACGAAACATCCGTACAATACATAATCTTGGCAAGGAAAAGTATATGGAGAAAAAATATGATGAATATATAGGTGACAGCTATAAGGCTATGGAAAAGACTAACTTTTACGATGCGATATATTCACCTGTTATTCTTATACTAAATGCAATTGTAGTAGCGGTAGTTATGTTGTTTTCAGCATCGGGCAATGCAAAGGCTCTTAGCCTTTTTGGAATGTCAGCAGGTACGGCGGTAGCTGTTATTAACTACATATCACAGATATTTGCACCAGTTGAGAGCCTTGGTATGGAAATCCAGACTATACAGTCAGCAATTGCCGGTGTAAGAAGAATAAATGAATTCTTTGCACTCCCGACACTTCCAGCAATTGAAGCTGTTAATGCAGATATTAATGTTGTGTTAGAAACACAGACAGCTAACATCAATAATAGTGAAGGATTAAAAGCTGGAAAAGCCAGCACACCATATGTCCAGTTTAATAATGTAACCTTCGGATATGAAGCTGACCATATTATAATTAAAGATAAGAGCTTCAATGTTGATATGGGTGAACAGGTTACACTGCAGGGAAGGACAGGTGCGGGAAAGAGCACAATATTCAAGCTGCTTTTAGGCTTATACAGGCCTTTAAAGGGACAGATACTAATTGATGGAATCGATTCTTATAATATACCTGATAATAAGAAAAGAAGAATATTTGGTTATGTTGAACAGACATTTCATATGGTGCCAGGAACAGTTAAAGACCAGATTACATTATATGATGAAGCTATATCTATGGATGAGGTTGTGAATGCAGCCAGGCTTGCAGGACTTCACGATACAATTATGAGCTTTGATAAGGGATATGATACACCCTGCACACAGGAAATATTTTCGCAGGGACAATGGCAGTTATTGTCTATTGCAAGGGCAACTGCTGCTAATCCACAGCTTCTGCTTTTAGATGAGATAACTGCTAATCTGGATGCTGATACAGAAAGGGAAGTACTAAAGGCATTAAAAAATGTATCTGAAAACAGGACTGTTATATCAATCTCACACAGGGTTACAGCTAGAACAGGAAGAGTTATAAGCTGTTAGAACAGCGTTGTGTCTGTGACATAGCATGAAGAAGCTTGAACAGAAATGATTATTAGAAATTGAAATTTTAGAAATTGAAATTTCCAGATGAATATGTATAATAGAGGAAAATATTATGTAAAACAGTATGATAATATGCAGTATAATATAATACGCAGGACAGGTAATAGAAATGAAAAAAATAGATTTTGAGAATGGAACAATTACAGATAATATTTTAAGTGCATCAATCCCTATGCTTGTAGCACAGTTATTGAATCTTTTGTATAACGTAGTAGACAGGATATATATTGCACGTATACCACATATCGGTACAACAGCTATAGGTGCAGTAGGAATATGCTTCCCGGTAATTGTTGTTATTACAGCATTTGCTAACTTGTTTGGAAGCGGTGGAACACCTCTGTTTTCGATATACAGGGGAAGAAAGAAAAATAAAGAAGCTGCACTTATTATGGATACATCATTTTCAATGCTTTGTGCCGGTGCATTTATATTGATGTCATGCGGTATGCTGTTTTCAAAACCAATTCTCATGGTGTTTGGCGCATCAGATAGTACAATAGTTTATGCATATCCATATATGATGATTTATCTTATAGGAACAATTCCATCTATGCTTGCCTTAGGACTAAATCCATATATTAATGCACAGGGATATTCTACAACTGGTATGATATCAGTTGCAATAGGAGCAGTTCTTAATTTTATACTGGATCCACTATTTATATTTGTTTTTGGCTTAGGCGTAAAGGGAGCAGCAGTAGCAACAGTTATTTCACAATGCTTTTCAGCGATGTTTACAATATATTTCCTGACACATAAATCCGAATTAAAGATGAGATTTTTAAAGAAAAATGAGCTTGCAGAGTGTGCAGGTTATGCTAAGAATATTATCAGTCTTGGCACAGCGGGATTTATAATGCAGGTTACTAACAGCCTTGTTACAATATGCTGCAATAATGTATTGGCAGTAACAGGAGGAGATATTTACATATCAGTGATGACAATAGTGTCAAGTGTAAGACAGCTTGTGGATACTCCGATTCATGCTATTAATGAAGGCTCTTCGCCAGTTATCAGTTATAATTATGGTGCAGGAAAGCCGGCACGTATAAGAAAAGCAATAATGGTTCTTGGTATTATGACACTGGCTTATACTGCAGTCATGTGGAGTATTATTATATTTGCACCGGGTGCATTAATAAGCATATTCAGCTCAGACAGCAGTCTGCTTAGTGATGCTATTGTTGCATTAAAGCAGTATTTTGCAGCATTTATATTTATGGATCTGCAATATATCGGACAGACAGTATTTAAGTCACTTAACAAAAAGAAGCACGCCATATTCTTTTCATTATTAAGAAAAGTCATTATAGTCGTGCCTCTTACATATATTATGCCATATACATTTAATATGGGGACAGCAGGAGTATTCCTGGCTGAGCCAGTATCAAATGTAATAGGAGGAAGTATCTGTTTTATAACAATGCTATGTACAGTACTTCCGGAGCTTAAGAGAATGTCTGAAGTATAAAACTACTATATCCAGGCAGTTCCATTCCGTTATTAAGCTTAATTTCGCTGCCACTTATAAGGTCAGTGCATGTATCAGTTCCGATATTAAACGAAGCAAAGTAAGGCTGCTCGGATGCATTTATGGCAACAAGAACACGTTCATCATTATACTGACGTAGGAAGATGCACTGCTCATTGGTGAGCACGATAGATGAGAAGCTTCCATAATTCAGTGCATTTGACGACTTCTTCGCGACAGCCAGCTTTGATATAAATGTTGTGAGGTCATTCCATACAGGCGTATCAAAGGAAACACGCAGAGCAGGATCACCATCCTCTTTTCTTCCTGTTGCACCCCATTCACTGCCATAGTATACACAAGGAATACCAGGCATTCCGAATGCAAGGGTGTATATGAGAGGAAGGTGGTTAGCGTTATTAAGAATACTGGCAACTCTTGTTACATCGTGATTGTCAACAAAGGAGAGCAGATGCTTTCCCTTATAAAGAGTCCAGTTTTCTGGTCCGAACTGTCGTAATAATGAATGGTTTATTTCAAACATATTCATACAGTTAAAGCTTGAATAAAGACCTTTGTAACATTCGTAATTGGTTACAGAATGTAACATTTCATCATTCATAATCTGGTTATAGTCACCATGAAGAGTTTCACCAAGAAGAAAGAAATCAGGCTTTAGCGAATCGCAGAAGGAGCGGAGTCTTCTTAAGAAGTCGTGATTTAAGCAGTAAGCTACATCAAGTCTTAAGCCATCTATATCGAATTCATCTACCCATCCTTTTATGGCAGAAAAAATATGCTGTATAACATCCTCATTATATAGATTGAGCTTTACGAGGTCATAGCAGCCCTCCCAGCCTTCATACCATAGACCATCATTATAGTTTGAGTTGCCATTAAAGTCTATTCTTGCAAACCAGTTAACATAAGCAGAATTCTCACGGTTTTTAAGAACGTCCTGAAAAGCCCAGAAGCCACGGCCTACGTGGTTAAATACGCCATCAAGAACAACTCTTATGCCTTCCTTGTGCAGATTAGAGCATACGTTGGCGAAATCCTCATTGGTTCCAAGTCTTTTATCTATTGTTGTATAGTCACGGGTATTATATCCGTGCGTATCAGATTCAAATACAGGTGAGAAATATATTGCATTGGCACCCAGCTTTTTAATATGGGGAATCCAGTCATTGACCTTAAGGATACGATGTGTAAGGACATCATCATTATCATAAGGTGCACCGCACAATCCCAGAGGATATATTTGATAAAAAACACTTTCATAAGCCCACATATTTGTATACCTCCTTGTTTTACGAAGTAAAATGCGACTGCCCTTGCAGGAGCAGAGGTATTTACCTCCTAGTATTTTATCTTATAATTATAACATGCTTATGTAACGGCATGTAGTAGAAAAAATATAGATAACTTTATGAAAATGTTATAAAATAGTAATGTTTTTATAACCAAAATGTATTGTAATAAAAGTATACATTGTTTTATAATAAAATTCAATTATGATAATAAAATGAACAGGAGATAGATAATGCTTCAGATTCAACACATCCGTAAGGAATATAGAACAGGAAAGTTAGTACAGAAAGCACTTGATGATGTGTCGCTGAATCTAAGGGATAGTGAATTCGTCGCTGTGTTAGGCCCAAGTGGTTCAGGAAAAACCACGCTTCTTAATATTATAGGCGGTCTTGACAGATACGACAGTGGGGATCTTATCATCAATGGAATATCAACTAAAAAATATAAAGACAGAGACTGGGATTCATATCGTAATCATACGATAGGTTTTGTGTTCCAGAGCTATAATCTTATACCTCACCAGACGGTTCTTTCTAATGTTGAGCTTGCACTTACAATATCAGGCATATCAAGGACTGAAAGAAGAAAACGTGCTAAAGAGGCGCTAGAAAAGGTGGGACTTGGAGAGCAGATACATAAAAAGCCAAGCCAGATGTCAGGTGGACAGATGCAAAGAGTTGCCATAGCCAGAGCACTTGTTAATAATCCTGATATTCTTCTTGCAGATGAACCTACAGGAGCACTTGACAGTGAAACAAGCGTACAGGTTATGGAGCTTTTAAAAGAGGTATCAAAGGACAGACTTGTAGTTATGGTAACTCATAACCCTGAGCTGGCTTATGAATATGCTACAAGAATAGTAGAAGTTAAAGATGGAAAGATATTATCGGATTCTGATCCGTTAGAGATAGATGAAAATATTATAGAAAAACCGGTGCACAAGAATATGGGAAAGTCGTCAATGTCGTTTCTTACAGCACTTTCGTTAAGCTTTCAGAATCTTAAGACTAAAAAGGCAAGGACTCTTCTAACATCGTTTGCAGGTTCTATAGGAATTATAGGTATAGCACTTATTCTTTCAATATCTAATGGTGTCAGTGGATATATAAGTGCGATGGAAGAGGATACTTTGTCAGAATATCCGTTACAGATACAAAGTACGGGCTTTGATCTTACAGCGATGATGGTCGGTATGTCAGCATCAGGTGACAACAAAAAGGAGAACGATATCGGTGTTACACCTGTTGTTTCTGATATGTTCTCTAAGATGAGTACCAACGATCTGGCATCGCTTAAAACATATATAGAAGGCAATCCGGAAAATATTGAAGATTATGTGCATGCCATAGAATACAAATATATAGTAACTCCTCAGATATACAGGGAGGATAATACAGGATATAGGCAGATAAATCCTGACAAGTCATATGAGATGATGGGAATGTCTTCATCATATGAGAATTCCATGACATCTGGCATGTCTACAAATGTGTTTTATGAGCTGCCCTCAAACAGCAGTTTATATGAAGAACAGTATGAAGTAAAAGCAGGACATTGGCCACAGAATTATAACGAATGTGTTCTTGTGCTTTCCTCAAGCGGTAACATAAGTGACAGGCTTGAGTACACACTAGGTCTGCGGGATAATGCTGAATATGAGAATATGATATCTGCATTTATGTCAGAAAAAGAGATAGATATTCCTGAGAATAACGACAGCTTTTCATATGATGATTTTATTGGCATGACCTTTAAAGTGGTGAATAGTGCTGATTATTATCAGTATGATACAGAGTATGATATATGGAAGGATAAAACTGGTAATGAAGAATATATGAAGGAGCTGATAAGCAAAGGCAGTGATCTGAAAATATCAGGTATAGTTAAGCAGGTTGAGGGAACCACAGCAGCAATGCTTACACCGGGTATAGCATATACATCCGGGCTTACAAGACAGCTTATACAATATTCTACAGCTAGTGATGTAGTAAAGGCACAGAAGGAAAAGAAGGATACCAACATATTTACTGGTGAAAAGTTTGGTATAAGTAGTGACGGTAAAAGTAAATTTAACATGGAATCACTTTTTCAGATAGATACAGATGCAATAAGTAATGCATTTAAGGTGGATGATAGTATATATAATATGAGTATGCCAGATTTTGCTGCATTGATCAATCCAGATGATATATCAGCGGCATTTGATCCATCTATGTTTGATTCTATGGATTCATCAGTGTTTAACCCTGATAGTTTTGGAGATATATCTTCTGCTTTCGGGGAAAATGGTATGGACTTTGATATAGGCAGTATAGATGCAGACACATTAAAGAAGCTGGTATCAGACAGTCTTACAGACGAAGTTAAAGCATCTATATCTGAAGTATTATATGGTTTCAAAAAATATATGTCATCTGAGGAAGTATCAGCCCAGTTAAGTAAGGATATCAGACAGCTTATTACTGATTCAATGCATGTAAATATATCACAGGACAGAGTGCTTAAGGAGGTAAACAAGCTTGAAGCCAGATATCTGGAATATATTAAAAAGAATGGTATTGAGGATACAACAGCAGAAAGTGTATTTAAGTTCCTGCTTACAGATGAGGCAAGAAAACAGATATCAGATTCGGCAAAAGAACTTATGAATGATGCTGTGACATTTGATATATCAAAAGAACAGCTCTGGAGTATATTTAAAAAGGACGTAGTAGATGGATACGCAGAATATGCCAAGCAGAATGGATATCAGAACATAGATGGTATTCTTGATAAAGTCATAAACAATATGATCAACAGTCTTAAGGAACAGTTTACTGCCAATATACAGAATGCCATGAACAAGATGATGGAAAGTATCATGGGGAATATGCAGCAGGCTATGGAGGCAGTCATGACACAGATGATGTCCTCTATGACAGATGCCATGATGAATGCCATGCAGCTTATGGGAAATAATATGGCAGCTGCACTAGGTTCAATGGGCATGGGAACAGATGACTATGATTTTAGCAGCGCATTTGGTATAGATACAGACAGCTTCGCAGATGCGATAAAGATGAATATGAACGAAAGTGACCTTTCAGATCTTATGAAGTCACTTATGTCTGATACGGATGTTGCCTCATATGACAATAATATGAAAAAGCTTGGCTATGCAGATTTGTCAGTACCAGGTGAAATAGACATATATCCTAAGGATTTTGAAAGTAAGGATAAGATAGTAAATATACTTGATAACTATAATACAAGCATGAAAAAGCAGGGTAAGGATGAACAGGTTATAAGCTACACAGATGTGGTAGGAACACTTATGTCCTCTGTCACTACCATAGTAAATGTTATAAGTTATGTGTTAATTGCATTCGTGGCTATATCTTTAATAGTATCTTCTATTATGATAGGTGTTATCACATATATAAGTGTACTTGAAAGACGTAAGGAGATAGGAATATTAAGGGCAATAGGTGCTTCCAAGAAGAATGTATCGGCGGTGTTTAATGCAGAAACATGTATAATCGGACTATGCTCAGGACTTATGGGTATAGGTATAACATTACTTTTCCTGCTTCCTATAAATGCTGTTATTCATGCACTTTCAGGAGTGAACAACATCAATGCAGTACTTCCTGTAATTCCAGCGATGGTGCTTATACTGCTTAGTGTATTTCTTACATTTACCGGTGGATTGATTCCTTCTAAAAAGGCATCCAAGAGTGACCCGGTGACAGCACTGAGGAATGAGTAGAATGATTAAATTGTTGTTTAACACACATTCTTAACGTACGGACGACAGCATATATGAGAAAAGCAGGTGTGCAAACATCAACGATGCCAGAAGCTTCAATTGGATATTTCTAAGACTTTTCATATACGTAATGGTAGTTTCCGCTACCGTTCGATACGGGACATCCATGTCCCATATCTCACTTCCACAGACATCCGTGTCTGTGGATAGCTGGGTAGAGAAAGAAAAGTCTAAGAACTATCACAATTGAACTTCAAGTGCATCTTATGATGTATGCA
>ERZ791907.2040-NODE-2040-length-11257-cov-8.647831_pt1 | contig 11257 bp, 7 predicted proteins | sample MGYA00510145_ERZ791907 | MGnify/ENA primary metagenome ERZ791907 (study PRJEB30046, sample SAMN00792089) | human gut metagenome | study: EMG produced TPA metagenomics assembly of the A metagenome-wide association study of gut microbiota in type 2... | reverse complement strand
TTCCGCTGCCAAACCCGGAAGCACTGCTGCCACGGCCTGCATAACCGGAGCCGAAGCCGCCGCGCTCAGAGGCATTGTATTCACGGTTGAGGTAGCTGCCGCCGGTGCGGCCGCCGAAGCTGCTGGAATTGCAGCCCCAGCCGGACGCGCCGGAGTAGCCCGAGGCCCCGCCGGGAACGGTATCACTGTAACCGGAGCCCCAGCCCATGGAAGAACGGCGTTCCAACGCCGGGCTGCGGGTCTCTTCTATATACTCCGGCTCGATCTCGCGCAGGAAGCGGCTGGGTTCGTTGCGCTGGGTGCGGCCGTAGAGCATCCGGGAGACGCTGTTGGAGATATACAGCTCCTTCTTGGCGCGGGTGATGCCGACATAGGCCAGACGGCGCTCTTCCTCCAGATCTGCCTCGGAGTATTTGCTCATCTCGCTGGGGAACACCCCCTCCTCCATGCCAATGAGGAACACATAGGGGAATTCCAGACCCTTTGCAGAGTGGATGGTCATCAGGACCACCTGGTCAGCGCTCTCGTTGTAGCTGTCAATGTCGCTGATGAGGGCGATATCCTCCAGGTAGCCTTCCAGTGAAGCATCCTCGCCGTGCTGGTCGCAGTAGTTTTTGACGTTGTTGACCAGCTGGCCCAGGTTCTGCAGGCGGTCTGCCGCATCCTCGTGGCCCTTGGCCGCATCGGCTTCCAGCATGGCCTTGTAGCCGGTCACCTCAATGACATCCTGGGCAAATTCGTCCAGTGTCCTGGTTTCCAGCGATTCCTGCAGTTTTTCGTAGATCTGCCAGAATTTCAGCAGCGGCATGATGGCACGGCTGAGTTTGGCGTATGCATCCGCGTGAGAGATGACTTCCAGCATACTGATTCCCTGCTGGGCGGCAAGGTCAGCGATCACATCAACGGTGGTATTGCCGATCTTCCGGGCAGGCTCGTTGATGATGCGGCGCAGGCGTACATCATCCCGGGCGTTCGCCACAATGGACATATAGGAGTGGATGTCCTTGACCTCTTTGCGGTCATTGAAGCGCTGGCCGCCCACGATCTTATGGGGAATGCCCGCGCGGGTAAAGTAGCTTTCGATGGGGGCCGACTGGGCATTCATGCGGTAGAGCACCGCATGGTCCGCCAGATGCCCGCCCTCCTTCAGGTGCTCACCGATGACATCCGCAATGTGCATGGCTTCGTCCTGCTCATTCTCGGCAGTGTAGACCTGCACCTTGTCGCCCTCGTCGTTCCGGGTCCACAGGGTCTTGCCCTTGCGCTCGGTGTTGTGCTGGATGACGCAGTTGGCAGCATTCAGGATGTTGGAGGTGGAACGGTAATTCTGCTCCAGACGGATGGTCTTGGTGCCGGGGAAGATGCGCTCAAAGTTCAGAATGTTCTCAATGGTGGCACCACGGAAACGGTAGATGCTCTGGTCATCGTCACCGACAACGCAGATGTTCTTTTCCGGGCCGGTGAGCAGGCTGACCAGCCGGAACTGGGCCACGCTGGTATCCTGATACTCGTCCACCAGCAGGTAGCGGTACTTGTTCTGGTAGAACTCCCGCACATCCTCGTGCTCCGCCAGCAGCTGCACGGTCTGGTAGATCAGGTCGTCGAAGTCGAAGGCTCCTGCCTCCCTGAGCTTTTTTTCGTAGGCGGCGTAGACTTTGGCGGCAATGGCTCCCTTGGTGTCCCGGGCCGGGGTGCGCAGCGCCTCCTCCGGGCTGACCAGCTGATCCTTCCAGCGGCTCATCTGGTTGATGGCGCTCTTGATCGGGAAGAACTTATCGTCGATGCTCAGTTCCTTATAAACCGCCTTCATCACCCGCTGGGAGTCATCGGTATCATAGATGGTAAAGCTGCGGGGGTAGCCGATGGATTCTGCCCAGCGGCGCAGGATGCGCACACAGGCCGAGTGGAAGGTGGAGGCAAACACCTCGTCCCCCTCTTCGCCGCCCAGCATATTGCGCAGGCGCTCTTTCAGCTCCCCTGCCGCCTTGTTGGTAAAGGTGATGGCCATCACGTTCCAACTGCGGACAGCGTTCTGCCGCAGCATCCCGTCCAGCCAGGCGGGCGCATCGGTGCCGGTCATAATTGCCGTTTTCAGGGCCTTGACATCATCCTCGGTCACCTCACGGGGGGTCCAGCTGGAACCGTGGGCCGAGCCAAACCGGATCAGGTTTGCAATGCGGTTGACCAGAACAGTGGTCTTGCCGCTGCCTGCACCGGCCAGAATGAGCAGCGGGCCGTCGGTGGTAAATACCGCCTGCCGCTGCATATCGTTCAGGCGGCCAAACTGCTTTTCAATATAGGTATCGCGCAGAGCGCAGAATTCCTGTTGGAGACTTGCTGCCATTGTTTCACCTGTTCTTCTATAAAATCACTTACTTTATAAGTATATCACAATTCAAGAGGGTTGTACATAAAAAACCGCCCTTCCTGTACAGCACAGGAGGGGCGGCAGTGTTCAGATAAAGCTTAGCCGAAGATGTTGATCAGGATACCGGCAGCAACAGCGGAGCCGATAACGCCAGCGACGTTGGGGCCCATGGCGTGCATCAGCAGGAAGTTGGAGGGGTTCTCGCTCTGGCCGACCTTCTGAGAAACACGGGCGGCCATGGGAACAGCGGAAACACCAGCGGAGCCGATCAGGGGGTTGACCTGACCGCCGGTCAGGGCGTACATCACCTTGCCGCACAGAACGCCTGCAGCGGTACCAAAGGAGAAGGCGATCAGACCCAGCACGATGATGAACAGGGTGCGGCTGTTCAGGAAGGTGTTTGCAGAGGTGGTGCAGCCAACAGACAGAGCCAGGAAAATGGTGATGATGTTCATCAGCTCATTGCCGGCAGTCTTCTGGATACGATCCACAACACCGGACTCTTTCATCAGGTTGCCCAGCATCAGCATACCGACCAGAACGGCAGCATCGGGAACGATCAGAGAAACAATGATGGTGACCATGATGGGGAAGATGATCCTCTCGGTCTTGGACACGGTGCGCAGCTGCTTCATCACAACTGTGCGCTCTTTCTTGGTGGTGAGCGCCTTCATAATGGGCGGCTGGATCACGGGCACCAGAGCCATGTAGCTGTACGCCGCAACAGCGATGCTGCCCAGCAGCTCAGGTGCCAGACGGGAGGTAACAAAGATGGCAGTAGGGCCGTCTGCACCGCCGATGATGGAGATTGCAGCGGACTGCTTCTGGGTGAAATCCACAATGCCGGTAGCAGCCAGCAGACGAGCGCCCATGTAAGTGCCAAAGATACCGAACTGAGCGGCAGCGCCCAGCAGCAGGCTCTTGGGGTTGGAGATCAGGGGGGCAAAGTCGGTCATGGTGCCGATGCCCAGGAAGATCAGCGGGGGGTAAATGCCCAGCTTGACACCCATATAAAGCATATCGGCCAGACCGCCGTTGTTCAGGATCTCGATCCACATCGGGTGCTCGAGACCATCACCAACGAAGTACTGCATATGGATAATGCCGCTGCCGGGCAGGTTGGCAAGGATCATGCCGAATGCCATGGGCAGCAGGATCAGGGGCTCAAATTCCTTCACGATGGCCAGGTACAGCAGGAAGCAGCCCACGCAGATCATGATCGCGTAGAGGTAGCCGCCCGGCTCACCGAACCGTGCAAAGCCGGAACTCTGGAAAATACCGACCAGAGTATCGATAAACTGTGTCATGTTTTTCCTCCTGTGTTAAAAAGGTGCGGTGGTGTCGTTGACACCAGCCTTGCTCCAGCCATTTGCAGCACGGCGCACGGCCTTCAGGGTGTACTTGCCATTGCCCATGGCATGGATGGCTGCCATAATTGCGGCAACCACATCGCCGGGAATGCCTTCTTCCACCACAAGGGCGGGAGCAGCCTGCTGCACGGGGGCGGCGGGCTTTGCGGCAGCCTTGGGAGCAGCAGGCTCCTTGGCTGCCTTCTTCTTGGCGGCCATACCGTCGAAGATCTTGCCTTCCAGCATGATGATGAGCATCAGCAGGACGAGGATGGCAAACACCAGCACGATACCGGTAATGGTGATAACCACATCAGAACCCAGATTCATGGTCTTCCTCCTAATAATAATTTACTCCGCACTCCGGAGCAGGCCCCGGCGCGCAAAAAGCGATTTGAAAATATTATACAATATTTCCCGACCCGATTCAACAAGTATGAACAAAATTTTGTTGCAACTTTTCCAATTTCTTAACAAGCCGGGCCAGGGCCCCGGTTAACGGCGGCCCATGCGGGGGGTCGCATCCAGGAAGCCGGTCTCCAGCTTATCGTTCAGGCCCAGGCTCATGGCGGTGCCCAATGCCACGCAGTTCACGGGATCGGGCGAGACAGTCACATCCACCTTGAGCTCCTGGCTCAGGTATTCGGGCAGGCCGTGCAGCTGTGCGCCGCCGCCGGTCAGCACCACACCATTGCGGAAGATATCGCCTGCCAGCTCGGGCGGGGTCTTTTCCAGCACCTGATGGGCGGCAGTGCCGATCTGCTCACTCAGCATCATCACAGGCTCGTAGAGGTCGCTGGTGGAAACATTCACCTTGATGGGCAGGCCGGTCAGCAGGCTGCGGCCCTTCACCTCCATCGTCTCATCAAAATCAGCCTTCTGGGGGCAGCAGGCGACGTTCTTTTTCAGCTGCTCTGCGGTACGCTGGCCGATGGCAATGCTGAACTTGTTGCGGACATGCTTCAGGATCTCGTCATCATAGTGGTTGCCCGCTACGCGGACACTGGTGGCCTTGACCTTGCCGCCCAGAGACAGAACAGCGATATCGGTGGTGCCGCCGCCGATATCAATGATCATCCGGCCATCGGGCTGGGTGATGTCGATGCCGGAACCCAGTGCAGCGGCAATGGGCTCATCGATCAGATAGACCTGACGGGCACCGGCGGCCATCACGGCCTCCACCACGGCATCGCTCTCAATGCCGGTGATGGCAGCGGGCACGCAGACAGCCACCCGGGGCTTGACCATGTGGGAGCTGTACACCTGATTCACAAACCGGCAGATCAGCTCCCGGGTCATGGTGTGGTCGCTGATGACGCCGTCCTTCAGCGGGAAAATGGCGGAAATATAGTTGGGGGTGCGGCCTACCATGGCCAGGGCCTTGTCGCCCACCTCCAGCACGGAGTTCTTGCGGGTATCCATTGCCACCACGCTGGGCTGGTTGAGCACGACCCCCTGCCCTGCCTGTGCAATGATAATGGTCGTTGTGCCCAGATCGATGCCGATGTCATTCTGTGCCATAATGAAACGTTCCTTTCTCTGCTCCCCTGTTTTCTATCGTAAATGCCCGTTCGGGCGGGAAATCAAATCAATTTATATTGTAGCATAAGCCAGTAAAAAAGTATAGACCAAACCTCCCCTATTAGGGGAGCTGGCGCAAAGCGCCTGAGAGGTTATTCCGCCGCCATCTGTTCCGGCGGTAGATTCTCTTTCAGCAATTCGCACAGGCCGCTGTACCGCAGGTTCTGCCGGACATTGGACATCATCCGGTTCACCACATCCCGCCGCCCGGCCACGATGCACAATTTGCGGGCGCGGGTCACGCCGGTGTAGAAAAGGTTGCGGTAGCAGAGCCTTGGCGGCACCTGCGCCACCGGCAGCACCACCGCCGGGAACTCGCTGCCCTGGCTCTTGTGCACCGTGATGGCGTAGGCGATCTCCAGCTCGTTCAGGTTTTCCGCCGGGTAGAGCAGGCGGCGGTCATCCATCCGCACCACCATGGAGCGGTCGCGCATGTTGATGGATTCCACAATGCCGATATCACCGTTATAGGCTCCCACGCCCTGCTCCCCGCCAATGCGGTTCCAGACGATCTCGTAGTTGTTCCGCACCTGCATCACCTTATCGCCCACCCGGAACACCCGGGAGGCGCTCTGGAGCTGGGGCTTGCCCTTCTGCTCCGGGTTGAGCAGGTTCTGCAGCTCCACATTCAGCGCCTGGGTGCCGGTGGGTCCCAGCTTGGTGGGGCAGAGCACCTGAATATCCCGGACAGGGTCAAAACCATAGCTCCGGGGCAGACGGGTGGTGACAAGATCACACACCAGTTTCTGCGCCGCATCGCCGTCCGATTCCAGAAAGAAGAAATCGTCTGTCTTACCGCCCTTCTGCAGCGGCTCACTGCTGATGATGTGGTGGGCGTTCTCCACAATGAGGCTGCGTCTGGCCTGCCGGAAGATCTCGTTCAGGCAGACGGTGGGCACCAGCCCGGAGCGGATGACCTCGCCCAGAATGTTGCCGGGCCCCACGCTGGGCAGCTGGTCGGCATCGCCCACCATAATAATGCGGCAGCTGTACCGCAGGGCTGCAATGAGCGCCTGAAACAGCTTCACATCCACCATACTCATCTCATCCAGAATGACCACATCGCATTTGAGCAGGTTCTTGTCATTGTGGATAAAGCTGACCACGCCGCCGGAGTAGTCCACCTCCAGCAGGCGGTGGATGGTAGAGGCCTTGCGGCCGGTCAGTTCACTCAGCCGTTTGGCCGCACGGCCCGTGGGGGCACAAAGCGCCACCCGGTCGGCCTGATGTTCCAGCAGCTGCAGGATGGCGTTGACCGTAGTAGTCTTACCGGTGCCGGGGCCGCCGGTCAGCACAAGGCAGTTTTCGGTCATGGCCTTGCGGATGGCTTCCCGCTGCAGGGGCGCATAGGCAAAGCCCTGGGTCAGCTCCAGCACCTGAATGTTTTTATCAAGGTCCCGCACCGTCTGCTTTTCCCGCTTCGCCAGCAGGGCCAGCCGGTCGGCAATGGCCTGTTCTGCTTCCAGCAGGTCAGGCAGATAGATATACGGCACTGCATCCAGCATCTTTACGCCAAGCTGCCCGGTCTCAATGCAGTGGTCCAGCGCACGGGCCAGCTTTTCGGGCGGCTGCTGGATGAAGTGGGATGCCGTGTCCAGCAGCTGCGCACGGGGCAGGCAGGTGTGGCCGTTGCCCGCGTTGTGGCGCAGGGTGCGCAGAAGCGCTGCTTCCAGCCGCTGGGTGCAGTCCCCTTCCATGTGGTAATACTGTGCAATGCTGTCCGCATGGCGGAAATCCAGCTGCAGGGGTTCCCCACAGAGCAGATAAGGGTTCTGGGAGATGGCCTGCATGGCACTGGGGCCAAAGACGCGGAACACCTCCATGGCGCGGCGGGGGCTGATCTCGAACTGCGCCAGATAGGCGATCAGTTCCCGCATTCCGAACATCCGCTTGAACTCCTGCTGGATGCGGTCAGCTTTGTCCGCCGAGATGCCGGGGATCAGGGTGAGCTGGGCGGGGTCGTTGGCGATCACCTCCAGCGCCGCCGCGCCGAATTTATCGATGATCTTATTGGCCGTGCGCGCCCCGATATAAGGCAGGGAGCCGCTGGCAAGAAAGGCGTATACCGCTTCCAGATCCTTCGGCATATCGGTCTCGCACTCCTGGGCGTGGAACTGGCGGCCATAGGTGGCGTGGTTCTCATATTTACCGCGGCAGACCACGCTCTCGCCCGCATGGAGCTCGCCCACGATCCCGCACACCACGGTGACCGTGCCGCCGCCGGAAATTTCAAACACCGTGTAGCCGTTATCCGGGTTCTCGTAGATAATGTCCTCCACCGTTCCCTCGATCTGTTCCAGCTCCATGCTCCTCACCCCCTTGTGACATAATTATTTATAGTATAATCGTTTTGGTGTTATTTGTAAAGGAATTGGGCCGGCCCTGCTCTATACAGCCTCTCAGCTTTGGCGTTGCATGAGGCTTTCCCTCTTCACCAAGGCCTCCCCTACTAGGCAACAAAAGAGCCGCCCTTCTGCGGTTTCGCAAAAGAGCGGCTCAATTTTTACAAGTTTGCGTGCGGTCTTGCTTTTTCCTGTTTCAGCTTCCGGAACACAACGATATACGCCGGGATCAGGAAGAAGCAGGCAAAGAACCAAGCCACCGGGTTTGCAATACAGGCGGCAAAATAGCCCCACAGCGGCACGAACAGGAAACCCACCATCGCACGGGCGATCATCTCTGCCACACCGGCAAACATGGCCAGGCTGGAATAACCCAGACCCTGAATGGTGTAGCGGTAAATGATAAGGACCGCCAGCGGGATATAGAACACGCTGTTCCAGAAGATGAAGCTCTGGGCGTTGGCCATGATCTCGGTCTGGCTGCTCTCAAGGAACAGGCCGATCAAAGCCTTATCCAGCACGCGCAGGATCAGGAAGGATGCCACACTGTACACGCAGCCGATGCCCAGAGCGGTGTTCACTCCCTTGTTCACACGGTTCAGGTCGTGGGCACCCATGTTCTGGCTGGCGTAGGTGGTCATGGCCGTGCCAATACTCTCCAGCGGGACGGACAGGAACTGTGCCGCCTTGCCGCCTGCAGTCTGTGCTGCCACGATGTCACTGCCCAGACCATTGACTGCACCCTGCAGCACAACGGAACCGATGGCCGTGATGCTGCACTGCAGACCCATGGGGATACCCATGCCGCACAGCTTGACACAGTGCTGTCTGCTCAGGCGGCTTTCTTCTTTGTTCCAGCGCAGCTCATTATAATGCTTGAGGATGTACCACAGGCTGCCCAGACCGGCTACTGCCTGGCTGAACACGGTGGCGAACGCCGCACCGAACACGCCCATCTTGAAGACGATGATACAGAGCAGATCCAGCCCGATGTTCAGAAAGCTTGCCACCAGCAGGAAGTACAGAGGCCGCTTGCTGTCACCCAGAGCGCGCATCAGGGCGCTGGTCATGTTATACAGCAGCGTAAACGGGATGCCGATAAAGATGGTGCGGATGTAGATGTCCGCCAGATCAATGATGTTGTCCGGGGTATTGGTCCAGACCAGAATGGAACGGGTCATGGCCACCGTGACCACGGTGAGCACTGCGGCAAAAAAGACACTCAGCCAGACGGCGTTGGCGGTGTAGCGGCGCATCTCCGCATAGTCTTTTGCCCCGAATGTCCATGAGATGGGGATGGAAAAACCGCAGGCAATGCCATTGACAAAGCCCAGCACCAGATAGTTCAGACCGCCCACACTGCCGACCGCCGCCAGGGCTTCCACACCCACAAAGCGGCCCACGATGATGGTATCCGCCAGATTATAGAACTGCTGGAACAGGCTGCCCAGCATCAGCGGCACCGCAAAGGCAAGGATCAGCTTGAGCGGGCTGCCCTGCGTCATATCTTTCGTCATACGCACGTTCCTCCTTGGGAAAGCATCACAGACCTTATCACACGAATTTTTTTCCGACAAAAACGCCCTGCCGCGCAATGGGCAGGACGTTTTTGTTCATGTGGGTATTATATCAGGTTGCGATGAATTTTCAAGAGGTTTTTTCAAATTTTTCAGTGCTTCCCGGCCAGATGCTTCAGCAGCTGGAACAAAACGCTCCAGAAACCTGTTCCGGCATTGCCCGAAGGCGGGGTCTCCTCATCCGGAACGCTCAGCGGCGGGTCATTCTGAATAGTGTGCGAGGAACTGTCTGGTACGCTCCTCCCGGGGGTGGTCGATGAGCTGTTTGGCAGGGCCCTCCTCCACGACCACGCCGCCATCCATGAACAGGATGCGGTCGGCCACATCGCGGGCAAAGTGCATCTCATGGGTGACAATGATCATCGTGGTCTTACGGTCAGCAAGATCACGCAGGACCTTCAGCACCTCGCCGGTCAGCTCCGGGTCAAGGGCGCTGGTGGGCTCATCAAAGCAGAGGATATCCGGGTGAAGCGCCAGTGCGCGGGCAATGGCCACACGCTGCTGCTGGCCGCCGGAGAGCTGATGCGGGTAGTGGGCGGCCCGCTCCGAAAGGCCCATCTGCGCCAGCAGTTCTCTTGCCTGCTGTTCCAGCTCCGTGTGGATGGCCTTTTTGTTTGCCTGATATTCCGGACGTTCCTTTGCCAGCAGTTCTCCTGCCAGCATCACGTTCTGTAAGGCCGTGTACTGCGGGAACAGGTTGAAGTTCTGGAACACCAGACCAAAATGGAGCCGCTTTTTGCGGATCTCACTTTCCTTCTGGGTGGCAGGGTCGGCGGCATCCCACATGGTCTCGCCGTTCACCTTGATAACACCCGTGTCAGGCCGTTCCAGAAAGTTCAGGCAGCGCAGCAGAGTTGTTTTGCCGGAACCGGACGAGCCGATGATCGCCAGCGCTTCACCCTGCTCCAGATCCAGGGAGATGTCCTTCAACACATGGGTCTCGCCAAAATTTTTCCCGATACCGGAAGCTTCGAGCAACGCCATAATCTATCTGCCTCCTTAGCAGCGGAAATAATCGAGCTTTTTTTCAGCCCAGTTGAACAGGATGGTCAGTGCGCCCACAAACACCAGGAAGAAGAGCGCGGTGGAGAACAGCGGCCAGATCAGGCCCTTTGCGCTATACTCCTTGGCCATCATAATGATTTCCTTGTTGGCAATGGTGTTTGCCAGCGAGGTATCCTTGACCAGCGTGATGATCTCGTTGCCCATGGGGGGCAGGATGCGCTTGACGACCTGAAGCAAGGTCACCTTGAGAAAGATCTGTGTTTTGGTCATGCCAAGCACCTGCCCGGCCTCAGTCTGCCCCTTGGGCACTGCTTCAATGCCGCCGCGGTAGATCTCAGAAAAATAGCAGGCATAGTTGATGGCAAAAGCCACCACCGCCGCCACCATCCGTCCGCCGGAGCCGGAGGGCCAGGGGTTGTTCATGCCCAGCAGGCCGGGGCCCAGATAGATCACAATGATCTGCAGCATCAGCGGGGTGCCGCGGATGATCCAGACAAAGGTCTTGACCACCCCGGCCAGCGGCTTGCAGCGGCTCATGGAGCCAAACGAGACCACCAGCCCCAGCGGCAGTGCAAACAGCAGTGTCAGGGCAAAGAGCTCACAGTTGAGCAGGAACGCGCCGGACAGGCGCATAAGAATCACAGACACAAAAACACACCTTTTTTATTCAGAATCCATATTCCCCTTCCATCACAGCCGGTGAAAGTTCCCTCTGCTCGGGAGCCTTTCACGCATCGGCAACAAAAAGCCTCCCTCACCGAGGGAGGTTGCATCGCATAGCGATGACGGAAGGAGTTGTTCAACAAATTCAGTCAGCCAGTGCCAGATCGTACTGATCAGCCAGTGCCTGCATGGTACCATCGGCCTTCAGTGCATCAAAGGCCTCATCCACAGCGGCGGCAGCATCACTGTCCTTGCGGAATGCCACGCCGTACTCCTCAGCGTTCAGCTCGTCCACGATCTTCAGGTCGGCATAGTCAGTGCCCTCACCGATCATGGCGTTGGCCAGGGTCAGGTCAAGTACAGCGGCATCGG
>ERZ791907.2032-NODE-2032-length-11298-cov-2.140176_pt1 | contig 11298 bp, 15 predicted proteins | sample MGYA00510145_ERZ791907 | MGnify/ENA primary metagenome ERZ791907 (study PRJEB30046, sample SAMN00792089) | human gut metagenome | study: EMG produced TPA metagenomics assembly of the A metagenome-wide association study of gut microbiota in type 2... | reverse complement strand
CAAATTTGGCGAAAATATATTTACAGGATACTATATATATGTTATAATTATTATGTCATAGTATACGATTTTTTAATGAAAGGAAGTGTGTAAATTGAAGAAATTACTTTGCTTTTTAATGATTACCGCTATGATTTTGACGACAACGCTTTGTGCTGTAAATGCAGACAACGGATATACCATAAAAGATTATATTGCAAATTATTATTCGGAAATTTATCGGGAAGGTGCAGATGTTTCATTTGATAAAATCACAATTCAGGACACGAACAGAAAAAACGAATTATGGATATTGACCGGGAATTTATCGGAATATAATATATTTAATAACAAAATTGAGAAAGTAGAAAATCCTTATGTTATACAGACGGCGGAAAGATATTATACTACATTGCAAAGCACAGCGGGCAACTATCTGTATCTTTGCATAACCAAAAACGGCGAAATGTTTTTTGGTCGATATGCCGATTATAACAAGCCTAATTATTGCGAATATATAGTTGCGGAATCCGCCGCCGTATCAAATGAACTATCTCAAATATGTCAAACCGGCATAAACGGCTATATAAATCAAAATGCAGCTGAGGGTATTCCCAAATGTTCGGAATGGGCGCTGGGCTATGTGACAAAAGCTGCTGAAAAATCTTTTATTCCGACTATTTTGCTGGAATTAAATTTCTCCGAAAGTGCCTCAAGAATAGATTTTTGCCGCATGGCTTACAGAATGTTGAACGAAAAAGAGCAGATAAATGTAATCGAACGCACTCATCCGTTTACCGATGTTGATAAAGACGAGAGAGAATTGGCATATTTATATGAGAACGGTATTATAAAAGGGAAATCGGCAACCGAATTTTGCCCGAATGATTCTATTTCACGGGAAGAAGCTGCAACTATCCTCGATAGGCTGTTTAAGTTCATTTATAAAACGGATGCAGATAACTCCGATAAAGAAAAATTTTACGCTGATGATAATACAATCAGCGATTGGGCTAAAAACAGCGTATATTCAATGAAAACGCATAAAATAATGATTGGCGTAGACAATGAAACGTTTTCGCCGAAAACACCTTTTTCGCTGGAACAAACCGTTGTTACATTGGTAAGAATTTACGAATATAAGTAAAACTGCAACTATTTTGCACTGTTGCAGATACCGTCTTTAAATCGGAGGTGAAAAGGCAATGAAAAAAATATGGTTTTTAACTTTCATCGTATCAGCAGTAACATCCACTATTGTATATGCCGGCGGTTACAGTTTTCACGACGGCGTTTACAGAGGCGAAAAATGGGAGTTTGATTTCGGTAAACCGAAGAAAAATTATATAACAATTATACCAAAAGACATCCCTGAACCAAGAGTACACGGCAACGGATATATTGTGCGTGATACAAGCCCCGAAAAACCATACGACATAATATTATTATCCGAGCAGAAATAATTTTCACAAATGGCTATATTATAAAACTCAAAAAACATCGTGATACCTGTTTTGTGTATCACGATGTTTTTTATGTGTGTAGAAAACGAAAATACCATTTTGGGGCAAGGTAATATAAAACCATTACCTTGCCCGTTTTGACCTCTGAAACCCCTTATTTTATGCGATAAAAAACGCTTAAAATGTCAACATATATCTTTAATTATTTTAACAATATCTCAAATTGCCGTTTCTTTCAAAATTTTTCATTCCACCGCAATAAACGAATGACACAGTCGATGATGCGTGGCGGTGAAAAATTTACCGTGTTTTATTCGTACAATCCACCACAAAACCGACGCAGTTGGGTAAACCGTGAGGTGCTCAAAAAGCGTGACGATATGCTTGTGCATAAGAGTACATATCTTGATGTACCGAAAAGTTGGCTGGGAGAACAATTTTTTTTGGAAGCGGAGTATCTTAAAAAGCTACATATTGATCAGTATAATCACGAATATCTCGGTGAGGTGACGGGAACCGGTGGTGAAATTTTTGATAATCTTGAAGTTGTAAAACTTAGCGATGAGGAAGTAAAAAGTTTTGACAATATTAAATGCGGTGTCGATTTCGATTTCGCGGCAGATCCGTTTGTGTATGTGGTGTGTTTTTATCACAACAATAAGTTGTTTATCTTTGACGAAATTTACGCGAAAGGGATGACAAATCACAATGCGGCTGAAAAGATTTTTGAAAAAGGGTTTGCTAATAAATTGATTGTATGCGACAGTGCTGAGCCGAAAAGTATCAATGATTTGCGAATGTTCGGTTTGCGTGTTCGCGGTGCAAGGAAAGGTCCAGACAGTATCGAGTACGGTATCAGATTTTTGCAGAGTCTTGAAAAAATCGTGATTGATTCCGAAAGGTGTCCGAATGTCGCAAGAGAATTTTCGGAATATGAGCTTGAACGCGATACGGACGGTGAATTTAAGTCGGTTTATCCCGACAAGAACAATCACACCATTGATGCGGTACGTTATGCACTTGAGGACGAAATCACAAAGAAAAAAGCGAGGGTAATTAAAAGGAGTGAACTTGATTTATGATAATTGACGAGGATATTTTAAAGGACGGTATAGACGATGTATTGCTTGCTAAGCTGATTGGGAAACATTCGCTTGAACAGGAGCGATACGAAAAACTTTACAACTATTATATCGGCAAACACGCAATTTGTGAACGCAAACGTTCAAGCGACAATATCGCAAACAACAAAATTGTGTGCAATCACGCGAAGTATATCGTGGATATTGCAAAAAGCTATCTTGTAGGCAATCCTGTGGCGTACAGCTGTACGGATACGATATTGAGGCGGTTAAAAATTGCTTTGCCGTTCAGGATATGCCGAGTTTGGACGCGGAATTTGAAAAGACAATGAGCATTTTCGGTAAAGCTTATGAATTGGTTTATGCGGACGAGCAATCACAGCCGAAAAGTGTATGCTTGCCGCCGAGCAACACGTTTATTGTGTACGGTGCGGGCGTTGGCGAAATTCCGCTGTACGGCATACATTATTACAAAAAGCGTGACATTGACGGCGCGGTTACGGGTGTTTGCTGTATTGTGTGTGACAGGGAGATGATTTATACATATGAAAACACTGCGGACAGTTTTTTGCATATGACTATGACAAATTCTCAGCACCACTATTTCGGTAAAATGCCTATGGTGGAGTATCGCAACAACGAAGAAAAGCAAGGTGATTTTGAACAGATGATTCCGCTGATTGACGCTTACAATATTTTGGAGTCGGACAGAGTTAACGACAAGGAACAGTTTGTTGACGCATTCTTATTCCTTACTGGTATCGACCTTGACAGTGAGCAGGCGAAGAAACTTAGGGAAGAACGCATTTTGATGGGATATGAGGGTGCGGCGGCTCAATATCTTTCAAAGGTTATGTCCGAAAGCGATATTGAAGTGTTAAAGGACAGTCTGAAAAGCGATATTCACAGATTTTCTATGATTCCCGATTTATCAGACCAGACGTTCGGTACAAATTTATCGGGTGTCGCGATTAAGTATAAGCTTATGGGGTTTGAACAGCATGTCAGAAATAAGGAGCGATACTTTACGAAAGCTTTAAAACAGAGATTTGAATTGTATGTTAATTTTCTGTCGTTAAAAGGTGCTATGGAGTATGTGCCTATACATCGCATTGATGTTGTGTTTACGAGAAATTTGCCTGTTGGAGATTTCACAGATGGTAAACAACTTAGTCGGTATTGCGTCAAGCGAAACTCTTTTATCACAGCTTTCATTTGTGGGCGATCCAAAGGAAGAGGCACAGCTTGCCGCAAAAGAAAAAATGCTTGGCGAAAAATTAAAATATGTACAGGAATAATTCAAGAATAAAAAACATAGTGATTTATTTTAATGTAAAGAAAGGAAAAAAGTATGGACGAAAAGAAGAAACAGGGGACACTAAACAGTGACACAAAAAACGAAAACGAGGGACATAAAAACGATGAACTGAAAAATCTCATTGCAAGCTATGTTGCGGAGGCGATTAAAAACGAAAAAGCAACGTGGGAAAAAGATTTTTCAGACAGAATCGTATCGGAAAGAGAGGAAGCCGCCAAGATGGCTACAATGTCGGCAGAGGACAGAGCAAAGGCTGAAATGGACAAAAGACAAAAAGATTTTGAAAATGAAAGACAGCAGTATGTATCCGAAAGAGCCGAATTTGAGGCGGCAAAGGAATTGGCGGCTCAAAATCTGCCTGTGAATTTTGCGAGAATGGTCGCAGATGCAGACAAGGACATTATGGCGGAAAATATCGAACGCTTTAAAGCAGAATATATGAAAGCAATCGAAAGCGGTTTATCCGAAAGATTAAAGGGTGTTCCGCCGAAAATTTCAAGAGAAAAAGAAAATTTAACAGACCCGTTTTTAAGCGGTTTGGGAATGTAATAAATAACGTGAATATGAAAGGATGAATACAATGGCTATAAATTATGCAAGCAAGTATGCTCAAAAAATTGATGAAAAATTCGCAAGGGAGTCTATGACTTCGGCGGCGGTAAATAATGATTACGACTTTGTCGGTGTTAAGACGGTAAACGTATATTCAGTGCCTACAGCAGAGATGAACGACTATTCGGTATCGGGAACAAGCAGATACGGTACACCTCAGGAAATCGAAAACACTGTACAGGAAATGACTATGACGCGTGACAGAAGTTTCACGTTTACTATTGACAGGGGGACATATAACGATACTCAAATGTCAAATGCGGCAGGTGCGGCACTTCAAAGACAAATCAGAGAAGTGGTTGTGCCTGAAATCGACAAGTATCGTTTTGGAAAAATTTGCGATGGTGCAAAAACTACCGTTACAGGTAAGGTGACAAAGGCAAATGCTTATGACGCATTTTTGACCGGTGCAACAACTCTTATTGAAAATAATGTTCCGCTTGTCGGAAGTTGTGCATTTGTATCAAGTGATTTTTACAAGAACATCAAGGAGGATTCAAGCTTTATCAGAAACGGCGATATGTCGCAGGAAATTTTGATTAAAGGTCAAGTCGGAACGATTGACGGTATTCCGCTTATCGTTGTGCCGAAGTCTTACTTCCCTGAAAACGTTGAATTTATTATCACAAATCAAGCCGCAACGACTTCTCCGGTTAAATTGTCGGAATACAAAATCCACGATAATCCGCCGGGAATCAACGGCTGGCTGGTTGAAGGCAGAGTGTATTATGACGCATTTGTGCTTGAAAATAAAAAGAGTGCGATTTATGTGTTTAAAACTGCCGAATAAGAATAGGTCAGAAAGGCTGTGTTGAAAATGGGGGACACTAAAAATGAAATTCTTGACGCGGTGAAATTACTGCTCGGAATTAAAGACAATGATAAGGACGGTGTTCTTATGCTTTTGATTGAGGATACTGTTAATTCTGTGCTGACGTACTGTCGTATTGATGTTCTGCCAAGACAGATTGTGAGCTTTATTCCGACACTTACGGTCAAGAGATATACGGCAAATCAAAACGGCGGTGTTAAGTCGGTTACGGAGGGTGAGAGGAAGGTCGAATACTCTGACGACAACTATGATTATTTGAAAGAATATGCAATACGTCTAAAGCCGTTTGTCAGCAGAAAAGTTAAAGTGCCGTCGGAGGTGATTGCTGATGATAAATCCGTTTGAACGATTTTATGACACCGAAATCGAGGTGTACGAAGTCGGTGAAAATACATATGAAAAAAAGGGTGAAAAAACACTTTTGGGGAGTGTTGTGTGTGATATTCAGCCATATGAAAATGAACTCGAAAACCGTATATACGGTTTGACCGAAAATAAAAAATATAAAGTATTCTGCGACAAAACAGACCTTATAAAAGTAGGCAGATATGCTAAATTCGGTGATGAATTTTTCGAGATTATAAAGGCTGAATGTTGGAATTTCGGTATGACGGCGATGATGCGGAGTGAGAAAAATGCAGATTGATATTAATTATGATAACGGACTTTCGGATATTGCAAATAATATAGAAAATAATTTTGCGGATATAATCGGTCAGGGTGCTCAAACGGTATGTGAAAGTGCCAAAAGTCTTTGCCCTGTCGATACGGGACGGCTGCAGTCGTCAATTAATGTACAGCCCGGCGGAAATACGGCGGTTATATCGGCTGATACGGAATATGCGGTATTTGTTGAATTCGGTACGTCGAAAATGGCGGCACAGCCGTATCTTGTGCCGGCACTTTTATCAAACACGCAAGCAATATTGTCTGCAATCGCAGAGGCGATAAAGGGGTGATTATATGATTGATATTAATGCGGAGGCTGAAAAGTCACTCAGTGATGTTAAATGCAAGGCAGTATTTCAATATCCGAAAAATTTTAATAATCTGCCGATTATAAGTTATTATACGGTGACGGAGTGCGGCGGATTTTATGCCGACAATGACGAGAGTATTCAAGACGGGCATATTCAAATTGACATATGGGCGGAAATTCCGAAAGAATGCAGTGATTTGGCGGCAGAGGTCAATGAAGTAATGACAAAGGACAGTTGGGTGAGGGAGATGTCTATGGACGTTCCCGAAAATGATAAAAAAATATATCATAAGACAATGAGATTTCAGAAGTATTTTACGTTATAAAAATATATCTCTTTAAGACAAAATATGAAAAAACGGAGGAAAAATTATGAACAAGAAACCTTTACCTACAATAGGTGTGGACAAGTATACTTTCTTTAAAGTGAATGAGGACAGCGTTAGCGGAACGGAATACGGAGAAGCGTATAATTTGAAAGGAACGGTTGAAATTGCACCGACTGACAGCGGCGGCAGTGATGTTTTTGATGCGGACAACGGTGCGTATGAGGCGTCAAGCTATATCGAAAAATTGGGACACGATATTACAAATGCCGATATTCCGCCGGAGGTTGACGCAATGTGGCGTGGATTGACACGCAAAAACGGTGTGGTTGAAGTTGGAAATGATGTTAAAACAGTATATTTCGGAGTGGTATGGAGAATTTTGAAGTCCGACGGCTCGTACCGTTATGTAAGATACTACAAGGGTTCATACAGTTTTGCATCGAACGTTGGGGGAAAGACAAAACCGTCAAGCGGAAGTATTGACAAGCAAACCGCTAAGGCAACATACACGGCGGTACAACGTGATTTTGACAACAATTATTATGCGTATTTTGATGAAAGCGATTTGCCGTCAAATATAACAAGAGATGAATTTGAAAACAAGTGGTTTACGGATATGAATTACTATCCGCAGACGGTATAAGGAGAAAATTATGCAACATACATTAACATTTGTAAAAGATAAGATTAAATACGTTTCAAAGCCGTTTGACTTTGAGGCGATGTGCATTATTAATGACGCACATAATGATGAAAATAAGAAAGGTCCGCTCAGCATTTGCAGAGATGCACTGGACTATATGTTTGAGGGTACGGACGCAACTCAGGATATTATAAATTCCGTTGACGTGAACGAACGTGCAAAGATGTGTCTTGCGCTTTGGGGGTTTTACGTTGACGCTCTTTCTTCAAAAAACGAGTAACGTCAGGCGGCAGCGGGGTGCTTAGGGACATCTATACGATGTTCCTAACGTACCACCACATACTGCCTGACGAAGTTGGCAGACAAAATCCGTGGGTACTGTTTAAAATGCTTGACGGATTGAATGAAGATACAGAGGATTACGATAACGAACATTTGAGAATGTTTTACGGAGAGGAGGTATAGTTATGGCAGAGGCGGCTAATTTATCGGTCAGTATAACGGGTGACGCGTCGGGACTTATAAATGCTTTGGCAACGGCACAAAATGCACTTGCTACACTTAATTCATCGGCAGGTAAAATAATGAGTGAATTTGACGGCAAAAACGCAAAAATCAATATTACCGCAGTTGACAATACCGCAAGCGGTGTGAGTTCGGCAAGAACAAGTATAAACAGTTTGAAGGACAGAACAGTCAATGTTACTGTTAAGTACAATGTGCAGGGAATGCCGAAACTGGCAGACGGAACACAATATGCAAAAAGCGGTTTGGCGGTTGTAAATGATGAAAGGGGCGTCAGTGATCCGCGTGAGCTTATCGAGCATAACGGGCGACTTATGATGTTTAGCGGACGTGATGTGGTTGTTCCGCTGTCGCAAGGCGACAAGGTTTATACGGCTGACGAAACAAAGGCGATAATGAACGGTATGGGTATTCCGCATTATGCGTCCGGCAAAAACAATGAAATGTTTGAAATTAAAAAGGCTGATTTAAACCATTACAAAAAAACAAACGATGTCTCTCCGACGGAGGAATTAAGGCTTTGGAATGAATTGATGGAGCAATTCAGTTATGACAGCGAGGTTGTGAAGGAAATTCAAGAGGAGATTTTCGCGTCGCAGAAGAAAATCTGGAAAGAAGAAAAAAAGGCGAGTGAAACCGCACTTTCAAACTACAAAAAACATTCCGACGCTTGGATTAAATATCAGGTGCAAGTGAATGATATGGGCGTTGACGAGCAGATTGAATCGTACAAAAGACAGCTTTACAACTATAATGCTATGGTGTCGGAAATGGTTACTTCAACCGCATATTCGGCAGAGGAAATTAAAGAAATTTGGGAGGATTTCTATGAGTACAAAGCCGATGTCGATTTGAAAATCGGCAAACTTGAGAATGAAAAGAATTATGCCGTTTATGAAAAGTGGAAAAGTGACGCGAAGAATTGGAAAAATATCCGCGATACATATGATGATTGGGACGAAACAGGCGACAGTCATATTCAGTTTTACGAACGCAGTATCGAACGTATTCAGAAAATGTATGACGGCGGCTTTGTAGGTTGGCAGGAATACAGTGACGATACTATGTATGCGGTTTTGAATTTGTATAATGCAAAAATCGAGGCAACGGACACACTTCTTGATAAGCAAAAGGAATACATAAATAATCTGAAAGAACAGTTTTCAAGTGAAGAAAAGGCACTTGGCACGAAGTGGGAGGTTGAGGACAGGAACGAGTCGAAGTCCGAAATATCGCACAAATTGAGCATATATAAAAATGCGGTTACTCAAAAAGGTATGGATACATACAAATCTTTGCAGGAGCAGATGAAAAAGATAAAACGTGAAGAGGAAATGTACAAATTACAAAAAACACATACCGCAACTTTAACGAGTCTTGAAAACAGTTATGATACCGTTGAGGCAAATAAGAAATATCTTCTTGCAACTATCGAAAAAAACGGAATGAATATAGAAAAAATCGTGAAAAGCGTGAATTTTGACGTAAAAAATATGCAAAGTGTGATTACATCGTTGTTCAATCAGACTATAAGTGCAATAAAGTCGATTAAGGTATCGTCAAATTCTTATTCTGACAACAGAAATATCAGCATAAGAGGAGACAGCCGTGATATTTTGAACGCACTTCAAAACAGAGTCGGACTGGCTGTATCATACGGTAATTACAATTAAAGGGGGATTATATGAGGAATGGTTTTATATTTAAAGACCGTCATTCTTCCGATTTCGATGTGACGGTGAGGACTAAATCAAGACCGATATTGCCGAGCGTAAAAGAGAATATTGTCGATTTGCCGTACCGTGACGGCGGATATGATTTTTCAAAAGCTAATCCTTTCGGACGTGAGTTTTATAATGACAGGATATTCACGGTTACGTTTAACATATATGCCGATAATCTTGCGGAAATGCAGAGGAAGCTGTCTTTGCTTTCTCTGTGGCTTTGCGGTGAGGGTGAGCTGATTTTTGATGATATGCCATTTTCAAAATGGCGGGGGAAAGTGTCGGACGAGGTTATATATATGCCTGAACACAGCGGTCGTAAGGCGGTTATGGAGGTGTCGTTCAGGGCAGAACCGTTTTGTAAATGTATTTTTGATACGGAAGGCCCGGCTTTGGAAATGCCTTTTATGTTAGATGCAAATATACCTATTGATATTTCGTGTTTGTTTAAATTTAATATTTCCGGCAGCGGTGATATAAGTGTATACAATTTCGGTGACAGACCTGTAAGACCGATTGTAAAGCTTGGAGCGAGTGCAAGAAATGTAACGCTGTCTATGAACGGCAAATCGCTTACGTTTATGTCAAACGGTCAGACAACTATTGATTTTGAAAAACAAAATGTCAAAAATACAAGCGGAAATATATTGGTGTCGGGTGAGTTTTTTGAATTTCCGTCGGGAAGAAACAAACTTCATATCGTAAATTCAAACAGTCAAAATATGACGGCCGAAATTTCATATACACCGTATTTTATGTACGGTGAACATTTTGACGACTTGGAATGGGGTGACGGAAATGCTTAGAATATTACCGTATAACAGTGTTACGTTTGACAAGGGTATTGTAATCGGTGACGCGTATGATGTGCGTGTTACGTATGAAATAAACGGTGAACGCAGGCTTGATTTTTCGCACCCGATAAATGAAAAGTCGGAAATTATAAGTGAAAATAAAATCGTTGTATGCGAGGGTCAGGCATACAGAATTATAAAGGTGTCAAAAACAATCGGTGAAAAGAATTTTATTGCGGCGGAATGCAGTCACGTCTATAATGCGGACGCATCGAACATACATATTCAAAATATTCCCGATTTAATCGGAAAAACTCCGTCTTATGTTTTGGGGCAGATATTTAAAAATACGAAGTTTTCGATTATGACGGACAGTGAATTGACAAAAGTCGGATTGAAACGAGTTGATTACAGCGGTTTTAAGATTGATTTCTTTTCTATGGATAAGACCAATCCGTATGAGGCGGTTAAGGCTCTTATCGAAAACTGCGGTAAGGGCGAGATTTATGCCGACAATTACAAGATTGCCCTTGTGGAGCGTATAGGCGGTGAAAGCTGTTTAAGGCTTGACCTTTCAAAGAATATGAAAGATATTTCGATAGAAAGGGATATAACCGATATGGTGACGAAGTTGTACCCTTACGGAAAAGATGACGCACATATCGGAAGTGTGAACAGCGGAAAGCAGTATATTATAAGTGAAAACGCGGATATTTACGGTGTTCGTGAGGGGTATCGTGATTATACCGATTATATTGAACCGAGTAAAATATTAAGACGCGCACGGTGGGAGTTTGACAGTGAAAATGAGGAAAGAATTGACGTGCCTTGTGTTAATATAACAGGCGGATATGCCGATATTTCAAAGCTGGCGGATTATGCGGACGAGAAAATTAATATCGGTGATACGGTGACTGTAATCGACTGCGGAAACGAGATTAGAGAACGCGTCATAAGGCTTGAATATTATCCTTATCAAAGTGACGATACCGTTATATCTGTCGGCAGGGTTAAAAAG
>ERZ791907.2030-NODE-2030-length-11305-cov-3.189422_pt1 | contig 11305 bp, 10 predicted proteins | sample MGYA00510145_ERZ791907 | MGnify/ENA primary metagenome ERZ791907 (study PRJEB30046, sample SAMN00792089) | human gut metagenome | study: EMG produced TPA metagenomics assembly of the A metagenome-wide association study of gut microbiota in type 2... | reverse complement strand
TAGTGCAAAAAAGTTTATCATATATATCATTTATAAAATTAATAAAAGAAATAAGACCGATAGAGTATATTCGTGTTAAAAAGTATAAAAAAGTGAAAAAAATACCAATATTGAAAGTTGATAGTATAGAAGATCCATTTATTGTTGGTATAAAAAATCCGTATATAATAATACCGAATATAGATGAAGAAACAAAAAAAATAGTACTCTTGCATGAAGTGGGACATTACATTAAAAGAGATTTATTTTTAAAGTGTTTTTTTGAAATATTATGTCTTTTATACTGGTAGAATCCGTTAGTATACATAGTTCGGTATTATTTTTCTAACATATTAGAAATAAGAAATGATTTAATTGTTTGTAATGAGTTATCTGAAATAGAAAAAATTCATTATGTTGAAATATTGTTAAAAATGTCTAGGACAAAAGCGTTAAAAAGGAGAGGAACACTATCTTTTTTTAATGGAAGTTTTTTGAAAATTAGAATTTCTTCTATATTGAATGAAGAACAAAAAAAACAGGTCAATATTAAGTTGTTCTTTTTCTTAATTGCTATTATATTGTCTGGTACAATAGTAATAGAACCAGTAGCTGATTTGAAGTTGCATGCACCGTATTTTGAAGAAGATGATATAGTCAAAAAAAATAACTTTTTTGTAAAGACAGAAAACGGGTATGAATTATATATGAATGGTACATATATAGGAACATTGGATGAAATACCAAATGAATTAAAGAATATTAATATTAGGAGGAAATAAAAATGAAAAAAACGATCAGAATTTTAGCAGTAATAATTGCTATGACATGTATTTTTTCAGGGACTGCGTTTGCACAAGAGAAAGAGGTGGCTGTTGAAAAATCGAGTTCAATAGCTAGAGCAGATGTTATAAAATATGTTTATAAAGTTGAAAACGGGAAATTATATAGAAGATTATATAATTATTCTAAGGATACGTGGCTGGGAGATTGGGAACTGTGTGACTAAAGTAATAATATGATAATTATATTTAATAAATATGTACACTCCTTTTTACGCTTTGAATTTAAAGTAATGTAAAAATTTTATAGCGTGAAGTTTGAAGTTGAGAAATTGCCTTGACAAATAATAAATTTCGCTTATAATACAGAATATACTCAATAACCTTACAAAGGCAATGAAGGGAACAAGTAGAGATCCGCAGGAGAGCGCACAGAAAGCAGCCGGATGATGAGAGGCGCGCGTGAACCGGATATTCGAATACATCCCGGAGCTTCGCACCGAAGAATCTAAAATCGGATCCGATGAAAAGGCTGCGTGGAAAATGTGCGGCGGTTGATTTGGTAGGCTGCGACGTGAGAGACACACGTTATCCGGTCACGGTATCAGAGGGTACCGGCAGAGGCAGATGGGCGCGAGCTGTCTGCGAACAAAGGTGGTAACACGGGAATTTTGCCCCGTCCTTTTTGGAGGACGGGGCTTTTTTATTTTATAGAAAAATGTGTCTTGTGAAATCACAGACGTTCCAAAGTACCTTTATTGTTCTGTTTTGAGAATGATTTTCGGAGAGAAAATAAAGGATGAATCGGATGTATTTTTGAAAAAAGGAATCCCGTGGAGAAGCAAAACGAGTAAGCAAAATTATTTTTTATAAAAAGGAGTAAACAGGAAAATGCAGATTTACGAAGAATTAGTAGCCAGAGGTCTGATCGCCCAGGTTACAAACGAAGAAGAGATCAAAAAACTGGTCAACGAAGGAAAAGCCGTTTTCTACATCGGTTTTGACCCGACCGCAGACAGCCTTCATGTAGGACATTTCATGGCACTGTGCCTGATGAAACGTCTGCAGATGGCAGGCAACAAGCCGATCGCATTACTTGGCGGCGGCACCGGCATGATCGGCGATCCGTCCGGACGTACGGATATGCGCCAGATGCTGACACCGGAGACGATCCAGCATAACTGCGACTGCTTCAAAAAGCAGATGAGCCGTTTCATCGATTTCTCTGATGACAAGGCGCTCTTAGTCAACAACGCAGAGTGGCTGATGAATCTGAATTATGTAAACTTACTGCGCGAGGTTGGTCCGCATTTCAGCGTCAACCGTATGCTGACCGCTGAGTGCTACAAGCAGAGAATGGAGAGAGGCTTAAGCTTCTTAGAGTTCAACTACATGATTATGCAGAGCTACGACTTCTATATGTTATACCAGAAATACGGCTGCAACATGCAGTTCGGCGGCGATGATCAGTGGAGCAATATGTTAGGCGGTACCGAGCTGATCCGCAGAAAGCTTGGCAAGGACGCACACGCAATGACCATCACCCTGCTGTTAAACTCCGAGGGCAAGAAGATGGGTAAGACCCAGTCCGGCGCTGTATGGCTGGATCCGAACAAGACATCCCCGTTCGAGTTCTACCAGTACTGGAGAAACGTAGCCGATGCCGATGTATTAAAGTGCCTGCGTATGCTGACCTTCCTGCCGCTTGAGCAGATCGATGAGATGGACAAATGGGAAGGCAGCCAGTTAAATACTGCAAAAGAGATCCTGGCTTACGAGCTGACCAAGCTGGTACACGGCGAGGAAGAGGCTGAGAAGGCACAGGCAGCAGCGAAAGCACTGTTCTCCAGCGGAAATGCAGCCAATATGCCGACCTACGAACTGACTGAGGATGATTTCAACGGTGATGAGATCGATATTCTCTCCATCCTGCAGAAATCCGGTCTGGCTCCGTCCCGTTCCGAGGCAAGAAGAAATGTCGAGCAGGGCGGCGTATCTGTAGACGGAAACCAGGTAAAAGATATCAAGGCAGTCTTCACGAAGGATCAGCTCGCTGGCGAAGGAATGGTTGTCAAGAGAGGTAAGAAGAACTTTAAGAAGGTTGTTTTAAAATAAGTGGAGATGTTCCGCCAGAATCTTCACCCCATACAAATCAGAATCACGCCGCCGGCGATCTCTGCCGGGCTTTCAAGCGAAGCCCGGAGAGATGTCCGGCGGCGGTTCCGATCATGGAGAGAAGCAGAGCAAATCCGAAACCATATCTTACATTCACTCCCACAAAAATTACCCAAATTTTACATAAACGATACCAAAATATGATTTCTGTAAATCCAGGAATCTTTTATACTGCGTACTGTAAGAAATCAAGGATAAAAAACTCTGAGAGAAAAAAGAGAGAGGAAAGAGGAATTTTATTATGAAGAAAAATGTTCAGAAAACAATCGCAGTATTAGGAGCAGCCGTTCTGGCAACTGGAATGGTAGGATGTGGTTCCAGCAATACAAATACAAGTGCAGCAGACACAAGCGCAGACAGCAGCGCAGCTGAAAGTGGTGCAGCAGCAGATACAACCGAGAACAGCGCAGATACAAAAGATTTAAGTGGTTCTATCACCCTGGCAGGTTCCACTTCGATGGAAAAATTTGCAAATGCACTGGCAGAAACGTTCATGGAGAAATATCCGAACGTGACCGTACAGGCTGAATTTACCGGCTCTTCCGCAGGTATCGAGTCCGTGCTGGTAGGTCAGTGTGATGTCGGTGATTCTTCCAGAGCATTAAAGGATGATGAGAAAGCAAAAGGTGCTGTTGAAAATATCGTAGCCATCGATGGTATCGCCGTTGTCGTTGACCCGTCCAACGCTGTAGATGGTCTGAGCAAGGACGAGCTGACCGGCATTTACGACGGAAGCATCACAAACTGGAAGGATGTAGGCGGCAGCGATATGCCGATTGTCGTAGTCGGACGGGAAGCAGGTTCCGGTACAAGAGGCGCATTTGAGGAGCTTCTGGGTCTGGAAGATGCCTGCAAATATGCAAACGAGCTGGATTCCACCGGTGCAGTTATGGCAAAAGTAGCATCTACACCGGGTTCCATCGGATACGTTTCCCTGGATGTAGTCGATGATACCGTTAAGGCAGTTAAACTGGATGATGTAGAGCCGACGGAGGAGAACATCAAGGCAGGCAGCTATTTCTTAAGCCGCCCATTCGTAATGGCAACCAAGGGAGAAATTTCTGAGCAGAACGAGCTGGTACAGGCGCTGTTTGACTATGTATACTCTGCAGAAGGCGATGACCTGATTAAATCTGTAGGCCTGATTACTACGAAGTAAGAAACTGCATCGGAATTTGTGAATGTGGATAAAATTACCGGTGGAGACAGGTAAGGATAGAAAAATCAGAAATTCACGAATACACATAATATTGAATAGATTCAAATAATATCGAGTCGCTTGCAGTCAAGCCGCAGAAAGGAAACTCTGCTTTGACCGAAAGCGGCTCGCTGTTCAATCCGGGACAGGAGAGACATATGCACGAAAAGAAATTTACCATTTTTGGAAGCCATGCCACGAAATCAGCGGTAGAGAGGGCAGCGGAAATTATTTTTACCGCCTGCGGCCTGCTGGCGGTGGTGGCAGTTTTTTCAATTACCTTATACATGATTATCAGCGGTACTCCGGCACTTTTTAAGGTGGGGGTTCCGGAAATCTTATTTGGAACCGTCTGGAAGCCGACTGGAAATCCGGCGTCTTTCGGAATTCTCTACGTTATTTTAACCTCCATCGTCGGAACCTTTCTGGCGATCCTGATCGGTGTTCCGATTGGGCTGTTTACCGCCATCTTTCTGGCAGAGGTTGCGCCGCCGAAGGTAGCGGCAGTGGTCCGCCCGGCAGTTGAGCTTCTGGCAGGTATTCCGTCGGTTATCTACGGACTCTTAGGAATTTTGATTTTAAATCCCCTGATGTATAAGCTGGAAATGAAAATCTTTGCCGGTTCCACGACGCATCAATTTACCGGCGGTGCGAACCTGATATCAGCGGTTCTGGTTCTGGCAATCATGATTCTTCCGACTGTCATCAATATCAGTGAAGCGTCGCTTAGGGCAGTCCCGAAACATTTAAAAAGCGCATCGCTGGCGCTCGGTGCAACGCATATCCAGACGATTTTCAAAGTAATCGTTCCGGCGGCGCACTCCGGCATCATCACGGCGGTGGTTTTAGGCTGCGGACGTGCGATCGGGGAGGCAATGGCGATCAGCCTGGTATCTGGAAGTTCAGTCAATCTGCCGCTCCCATTTAACTCCGTCCGTTTCCTGACAACCGCGATCGTGGCGGAAATGTCTTATTCAGAGGGACTTCACCGGGAAGTGCTCTTTACCATCGGTCTGGTGCTGTTCGTATTTATCATGTTTATCAACACGGTGCTCAGCCGGATGTTTGTGAAGGAGGGCGGCGCAAATGACCGATAATAGTATGAAAAGTATTTACCAGAAGCGCACCCGCATCGGGGACAATATCTTAAAAGCGCTGATTTATCTGGCAGCTGGCGTGGCGATCGCGCTGTTAGTTGGCATCATGGGGTATGTGTTTGTGCGCGGCCTGCCGCAGGTTTCCTGGCAGCTTCTGTCCACGGTGCAGAGCTCCCTCAAGGGCACCTTTGGTATTCTGGGAAATATCATCAACACGATTTACATCATTGTAATTACCCTTATCATTGCAGCGCCGATCGGAATCGGCTCCGCCATTTATCTGAACGAATACGCAAAGCCGGGAAAACTGGTGCGGACGATTGAATTTACAACCGAGATCCTGTCCGGTATTCCGTCGATTATTTTTGGCTTGTTCGGTATGGTCTTTTTCGGAATGACGCTGAAGCTGGGCTATTCGGTTCTGACCGGATCCTTCACGCTGACCCTGATGGTGCTTCCGCTGATTACGCGGAACACACAGGAAGCACTCAAAACCGTTCCGGACAGCTACCGTAGCGGCGCACTGGGAATCGGTGCAACGAAATGGTATATGATCCGGACGATCCTGCTGCCGAGCGCGGCACCGGGTATTCTGACCGGCGTCATCCTTTCGATTGGCCGTATCGTGGGCGAGTCGGCGGCGCTTCTGTTTACTGCCGGAAGCGGCTTCCAGCTTCCGAAAAACCTGTTTGGAAAACTGTTTGAGTCGAGCGGCACGCTGACCATCCAGCTCTACCTGTCGATGCAGAAAGCAAAATACGATCAGGCATTTGGAATCGCGGTCGTGCTTCTGATTATCGTGCTGGGAATCAACCTGCTGACGAGATTTTTGACCAACCGGTTTGATGTGACAAAATTAAAATAAAGTAAAAAATGAGGAAATGATATGGAGACAAAAATTTCTACGTCGGATTTGAATCTGTACTATGGAAACAATCATGCATTAAAAAATATCAATCTGGATATATATGAAAATCAGATCACAGCGTTTATCGGACCGTCCGGTTGCGGTAAGTCTACCTATTTGAAAACATTGAACCGCATGAACGATCTGGTGCCGAATGTAACAATCAATGGAAAGGTGTGGATCGACGGCGAGGATATCTATGATCCGAAGGTTGATACGACGCTTCTTCGCAAGAAGGTCGGCATGGTATTTCAGCAGCCGAACCCATTTCCGATGAGTATTTATGACAATATCGCGTATGGACCGCGGATTCACGGCATTAAGGGAAAGCCAGAGCTGGACGCGATTGTGGAGAAGAGTCTGCGCGGCGCGGCCCTGTGGGATGAGGTCAAGGATCGCCTGAAACGTTCTGCACTGGGACTTTCCGGCGGACAGCAGCAGCGTCTCTGCATCGCGCGTGCGCTGGCGGTTGAGCCGGAGATTCTCCTGATGGATGAGCCGACCTCGGCACTGGACCCGATTTCCACGCTGAAAATCGAGGATCTGATGGGCGAGCTTAAGAAGAATTATACAGTTGTCATCGTTACCCACAATATGCAGCAGGCGACCCGTATTGCGGACTACACGGCATTTTTCCTGGTGGGAGAGGTAGTCGAGTATGCACCGACGACGGATCTGTTCTCGCATCCGCGGGAGAAGAAGACGGAAGACTATATTACCGGACGGTTTGGATGATAGGCGTAAGATTGAGGATTTAAAAATAAGTAGAAAATCAGTTTACTGTTCAGAAGTGGAAAATTTCTGGGCAGAAAACAGGGGAGATGGAGAGGAGATACGGGATGGCGACGAGAGAGGCATTTATACAGGAGTTAGAAGGGCTGAATCAGGAATTGAACGCGATGAGCCAGATGGTGCAGGATGCGATTGACAGTAGTTTTCAAGCGCTTACCGAGCATAATGAAGAGCTGGCACAGAAGGTTATCAAAGGAGACCGGGATGTGGACAATATGGAGCGAAAGATCGAGACACACTGCCTGACGCTGATGTTAAAGCAGCAGCCGGTCGCCAGTGATCTGCGCCATATCTCGACGGCGCTGAAGGTTGTGACCGATCTGGAGCGGATGGGCGATCAGGCGGCGGACATTGCCGATCTGTCCCTGCGTTTGGAGGATGCAGATATTAGTCTTGTAAGCAAACATCTTCCGACCATGGTGGCAAATGTGAAAACGATGGTAAAGGATGCGATTCACGCGTTTACCCAGCGTGACACCGAGACGGCGGAGACATTCGAACAGAGGGATGACCTGATCGATGCCTTCTTTGAGCGGGTAAAACGGGAAGTGATTGAGTTTCTGAAAAAAGACGGGGATAAATCCGATGTGGCAGTCGATCTTTTGATGGTTGCCAAGTATCTGGAGCGAATCGCCGATCACGCGGTCAATGTGTGCGAGTGGACAGAGTTCTCGGATACGGGGGCCGTGGGGGATGTGATGATTCTCTAGGTTTAATTAAAATCCGGGCATGAAAAATGAAAATTAGATGCCTGGATTTTTTCCGTTCTGCATAAAATAAATAGAATATGTGGAAATAACGTGGAGTGCGATATATCATGCGTGATATAGTTCTGGAACTTCTCAGTTCTTACGGGTATGCGGGGATGTTTGCCTTGATTCTGATTGAAAATCTCTTTCCGCCGATTCCTTCAGAAGTGATTCTGACATTCGGCGGATTTATGACAACGTACACACGGATGTCAATCGCAGGGGCTGTCCTGGCAGCAACATCCGGATCGGTACTTGGAGCACTGATTTTGTATGAACTGGGAAGACGAATTCCTGTCCAGAAGTTTTATTCCTTTTTGGGCGGCGCATGGGGAAAACGGCTCGGAGTGGAAGTGGAAGATGTAAAAGATGCAGACGGATGGCTGGAGAGAACGGGACGATCAGCCGTCTTTTTTTGCCGTTTCGTTCCGATCATCCGAAGTCTGATCTCGATCCCGGCGGGAATGGCAAAGATGGAACTCCTGCCATTTCTCCTTCTGACAACAGCGGGCAGTCTTATCTGGAATACGGTGCTCATCGGAGCCGGCGCGGTGGCGGGGGCATCGTGGGAACGTATTCTGGTGCTGTTAAAGACATATTCCCGCTTCGCCGTGATGGGAGCGGGAATCTTGGGATTTGCAGGGGCGTGTGTGTATTTTCGGAAACGATAACAACAAGAGAGGGAAAATTCATGCAGAAAGAGTTTATTCATTCAAACAAAAATATATCGTGTCATTCTTTACTTCCAGCCGTGCCGTCCCATCGATCACCAGCTGTTCCAGATATGGGCGCAGGTGGCGTTCCTGACGGATGAGCTGGTCGTAGGTACCGATGTGCATTCCGATCAGACGTCGGCTTGCCTGATAAAATTCATCGCGTGTCATTGGTCTCTGCAAAAGCTCTGCCAGCTCTGCGAGACGCAGACGGACAAGATCCATATTTTTGTCCGCCAGTTCCCGGATATTGCCATCAAATGGACCTTTGTGCGATAAAATCCAGTGCTGGTAAGGCAGTTTTGTGATTGCTTCCTTGCTTTCCAGATCCAGACCGACGTGGTCGCAGTATGGAAGCTTGACGTGACGCAGGACATTTTCGGTTAAAAGCGCGTCTCCGGTAAAGCAGACGCCGTCCGGTGTGCCGATGACGATGTGGTCGAGGGAATGCCCCGGCAGATGGTGAACCGGGAAGGTTACGCCGCAGAGTGTCACGGAAGTATCCTCCGGCTGGATGATACAGTCAACCGGGCAGCGCTGCTCGGTGTCGATGGAAACCTTTTCCTTCTCGGAGCGCCCGAAATAATTGGTATACCGTTCCAGCGCCGCCTGGGAGGCGATCAGCCCGGCTTCGCCAAGCGACATAGCCAGTGGAATCTGAAAGGCTTCGCGCAGGCGTTTGCTGTTTCCATGATGGTCGATGTGCGCGTGGGAAACGATCAGCCCCGCCGGGGTCAGCCCGGCGTCTTTCAGAGAGCCGACCAGCTCGTCATATTCCTTTGAGTAACCATTGTCAAACAGGATGCAGCGGGTGTCGTCGATGCGGTAGATGCCGACGGCTGTTTTGCCAAGCAGGCAGTCTGTATTTCCAGAAACGTGTATGAGTTCCACGGAAAGAGTCCTCCTTTTATCATGAATAACACAAAAAGCGACGGCTGAGATATCTCCGCTGTCGCTTTTTAAGAATGCGTCTGATAGGAATCGAACCTACGCCTCAGGCTCCGGAGGCCGGCGCTCTATCCACTGAGCTACAGACGCATTACTTGTATGATACTATAATATTTAGAAAATTGCAAGTTTTTTTTCGGAAATACTGCTTGCCGAGTAACCAAATCACCGCTATAATATTAACAATCGAATAAGTCAGGAGGCGGTCGGGTGGGAGAACCGAAAAAGAAACCGGGACGCAGCCGGAAGAACGGAACGGACTGGGAACTGCGCCGCTATGTGATGCTGCTTGCGGCGGTGATTGTATTGATTCTGATTGGCGCGGTGGCGATGTTTTCCGGGAAAATAACAAACATTCTGGGGAAAAAGGATGGCTTACCGGCAGAAATGGTGGATACAGGCGGATCTGGAATGGTGATTGAGCCGGACACGAAAGAATATATTCAGGACTTTGGCGGATGTATTCTGACAGAGAATGGCGAGCCGGGGATCACAGAGCTGATGAATACTTATTTTCAGGCGGTTTCCGACTGTGATATGGATACGTTTGTGAAGTTGTTTACCTCACAGGATACGAGTGAGGAAGAACACTACCGTCAGGAATTTGAAGAACAGAAGCAGTACATTTCCGGGTACCAGAATGTGAAATGTTATACGACGCCGGGGCTTAGGAACGGTGAGATGGCAGCGTATGTGTATTATGAGATTTTGTATACGGGCGTGGAGACACCGGCACCGAGTCTGGTGCGGATCTATGCGATCCGGGCGGAGGACGGAAGCTGGCAGATCGATGACGGGAAAATGTCCGAAGAGCTGACGCAGTATTTTGAAGAGCTGTCGGTCAATGAGGATGTGCGCCTTCTCAGCAAGCAGACGGATGAAGCAATGGATGCGGCGATGGAGCAGGATGAGGCGTTGAAAGAGCGCGTGGAATTTATGAAACAGGGCGCATCTTATATGCAGGAGGAGTCAGAACCGGCTGCGTCAAATCCTTAAAATGCTTTATTGAATTCGTCTGGCTGGAAAAATAAAGTTTTTAAGGTATGGAAAGCTGAAAAGCGGATATGCCGGAGTATAGAGAAATGGTTGATAGCATATAAGATATAAAACCGATTGATTTATAAAAAGTGAAAGTACAGATATAGAAAGACAAAGAGGCACAAAGAATGGATGTAAAAGATTTTTATTATGATTTACCACAGGAGCTGATCGCACAGGATCCGCTGGAAGATCGTTCTTCTTCCCGGCTTTTAGTGCTGGATAAAAAGACGGGTGAGATGCAGCATAAGGTGTTTAAGGATATTGTCAATTATCTTCATCCGGGCGATTGCCTGGTGATCAATGACACAAAGGTTATCCCGGCGCGTCTGATCGGAAGCAAGGAGGGAACGGATGCACACATCGAGATTCTTCTTCTGAAACGCCGTGAGAACGATATCTGGGAGACGCTGGTAAAGCCGGGCAAAAAGGCAAAGCCGGGAACCGTAATTAATTTTGGCGATGGTTTGTTAAAAGGAACCGTCATTGATGTGGTAGAAGAGGGAAATCGTCTGATTCAGTTCTCCTATGAGGGGATCTTCGAGGAGATTCTTGACCAGCTTGGTCAGATGCCGCTTCCACCGTATATTACACACCGTCTGAAAGATAAAAACCGTTATCAGACCGTTTATGCAGAACATGAGGGATCCGCGGCTGCTCCGACTGCCGGACTTCATTTTACCAAGGAACTGCTGGCACAGATTCAGGAGATGGGAGTGAAGATCGCGCATGTCACACTTCATGTGGGTCTGGGAACCTTCCGGCCGGTCAAGGTTTCGAATGTACTGGATCATCATATGCACTCGGAGTTCTATCGTATCGAGGAAGATGCCGCCAACATGATCAATGAGACGAAGAAAAATGGCGGACGCATCATCTGTGTCGGTACGACAAGCTGCCGGACGATTGAATCCGCAGCGGCTGAGG
>ERZ791907.2011-NODE-2011-length-11420-cov-3.574219_pt1 | contig 11420 bp, 5 predicted proteins | sample MGYA00510145_ERZ791907 | MGnify/ENA primary metagenome ERZ791907 (study PRJEB30046, sample SAMN00792089) | human gut metagenome | study: EMG produced TPA metagenomics assembly of the A metagenome-wide association study of gut microbiota in type 2... | reverse complement strand
AGATTATAAGAGCCCATAATCGACCATGTTCCACCTTCCTGAACAGCCGCTTTAAAAGCAGGCAGGTATATTTCATAAAGAGCACGATCACTCAATTGCACATTGGTGGTATGACGGTTGAACTCCTGATTGTTCAATGCATAATGCTTCACACAAGCAGCTACCCCGTTCTCTTGTACACCTTTGATGTAAGGAACCACCATAGTGGCGGACAGATACGGGTCTTCTCCCATATACTCGAAGTTACGTCCGTTCAAGGGAGTACGGTAGATATTCACACCGGGCCCCAACAAGATGTCTTTCTTGCGGTAACGTGCCTCTTCACCGATACTTTTTCCATAAAGATGCGACATTTCGGGATTCCATGTAGCAGAAAGACACGTCAGTGCCGGATAGGCAATACAGGAATCGTTTGTCCATCCTGCCTGATCCCATTCATCCCACAACACTTCCGGACGGATACCGTGAGGACCGTCGGTAGCCCATACTTCGGGAATTCCGAGGCGGGGAACGCCTGCCGAACTAAATTTAGACTGTGCATGAATCATCTTCACCTTTTCTTCAAGGGTCATCCGGTTCAATGCATCTTTCACTCTCTCTTCGATAGGCTTACCAGTGTCCAGATACACGGGCTTCTGCGCAAAGGCAGGCAACGCAGTTATCACAGACAAGCCAAGTAACATTGCTTTGAATTTCATGTTCATTTATGATATAAGAAATAAGTTCATACTTTATTTATATAGACTCCCAAACAGGGGATATTTCCTAGTTGCGGACGAGTTTATTAATGTTTTTTACATTATTCCGACCAAAGATGAATCCTGAAAGGGTACAATTCATCATACCCTTTCAGGATAGTTTCAATAAAAATCCGGCATTAATCTTCAGATCAATTTATTTTCTCAACCTTCAGATCAGCATTTGCATTGCCATTCGTTACATCAATGGTAAATCGATAGACAGCTCCTTCTTCAAATGCTTTATTATCCTGCATTTCCAAATTTCCGGAATCTGCAAGTTTAAGCTGTTCCACTAAAATAGAGCTTGCATAATTGCCGAATTCTCCTCCCCAATCATTTTGATGGAAGAACTTAAAACTAATCACTTCCGGGTCACCACTAGTCTTCAACGTTTCCCCGGCTTTCAAGGTTAGCTGATACTTTTTAGAAGCAACTTGCGCCAGACAGAGCGCTTTACTTGGCTCCCAACCTACTTCGGAAGACGTAACAGAAGGCTTACCGATTCCTTTTCCGATAGCCCAGATTGCACCCGTTCCGTCATCTTGCAATTTGGCCGGTTTACCATCTTTCAAAGCCATTACAGAAAAATACTTCAAAACAGCATTAGCTGTCACCCGATAATCTCCGTTAATCGGCAGGAACTTCAATGCACCATCACTTTGTTTCTCAAAGAAGTCAGGATCGATCCACCATTCATTCAAATTATCAATGCCTGTAACAGTTATCATTTGTCCTTGTGTAAACGCCTGATCCGACTTATATATATCAGTATCTGTCACCTCCATCTTATCATTACCAAAGAAAATATCCGGTGCAGGTAAATCTACCTTCCCTACTTTCTCCACTGTCAACACAGCCTTGGTATTGCCTTTCGTCACATCAACTGTAAACCTGTAAATACCTCCTCTTTCGAACTTCTGACCTTCTTCCAGTCCCAAGTTTCCGTCCGATGAGATTTTAACCAATTCACTCGTTGTAGAAATAGCATCACCCTTAAACTCGCCGTTGTCCCATTTATTGATATGGAAGAACTTAAAGTTAATATCATCCACTTTCATGGTAACGCCAGCTATAAATGTCAGTTGATACTTCTTCGCAGTAAGCTGTGGCATACACAGACCATTTTCCGGAGTCCACCCTACTTCAGAAAGTGCCACCGACGGTTTACCGATTCCTGTTCCAATAGCCCAGATAGCACCTGTTCCATCATCCTGCAACTTGGCAGCCTCACCATTCTTCAAAGCAATGACAGAGAAATACTTCATTTTACCATTGGCTGTTATTTGGTAACTTCCGTCAATCGGCAGGAATTTCAATGTTCCATCTTCCTGCTTTTCAAAATAATCCTGGTCTATCCACCAATTATCATAATCAGGCACCCCTTCAAACGCTAGAATGTCATTCTTCTTCAAAGTCAACTTGATTGCATAGATATCATTCTCTACCAATTCCATATCTTCACCGTTCACCTTTAACTTGGCAAATGGTTCTGCCTCGTAAGTCAACGTATTAAACTTGATAGCATAATTTCCCGGTTCCGTATTAGAAAATGAGATAGCATTCGTAGAACCGGCTTCAATCGTTCCATTCTCCCAGCCGAAAGTCAATTCGTTCCCATTCTCTCCCACTTTCGGAGTCTTGATATACGCTTTCATCTTTTGCGAGAAGTCTCCTGTCACACTATACTTGTACATGGATTGACGTTCCATCCGGTACTCTTTTCCTTCCTCATCCACTAATGTCAGATAGGGGAAGTCCGGTCGTGCCAGAGCGAGTTCTTTCGTCATTTCTGTAGTAGTAAAATGAATGTTCTGAAGAATATATTTCAAAGTTGCCTTTCCATTAGGAATATTAGCATAATAAGGAACAAAAATTTTACCAGTATAGTCATTTCCGCTTGTCTTTGTACGGATGACCGTTTCAGACACTTGTTCTTCTCCATAAAAAAGCTGTGCTTTCAACGTAGAAAGAGGCACATCCACATCCGAGGCTTTAATCGTAAACGGAAGACTGTCACCAAAAAGAGCATCTGCATTCTCTGCTTTGATTTCCATACTCGGATTACCGGGCAAGAATTCGTCATCATTACAGGAATTCATGGATAACATTCCTGCCAAAGCCAATATAATATAACTGTTTTTTTTCATTGTCTTGATCGTTTTAAGGTTCTTATTCCGACTTTGCCCAACGATAGGAAGTCACAGATTTGCCCGGAACATCATAAGCAAAATGACGCTTACCATCACTTAAGGTTATCTTTTTAGTCTTTTCATTATTATTCATCAGTACAAAAGCGTATGTTCCATCCGGATTCTCGAAAGCGGAATACATGATATTGCTATCAGCATAGCCGGATGCACCGATACGTACCGCTCCCGGTTTCACCACACTTGAGAGATGGGCGATGATATAGTAATGCGAGTTGCGGATAATTGTCTTATAGTCGCTATTACTGATATCCACCGCTCCGTAGCAAGTCTGGCAACCGCCTTCACGGTTAGGAGCACGGTCATTATCAAGCATCAGGTTCCACACTATAACTCCCCTACACCAGTTGTTGATCGTACCCAATGCTACTTCTTTCATATCTTCCAGCAATCGTTTCGACAAATCACGTCCGCTATTCCATGTTCCGATAGAAGTCTCCGTGAAAAGAAGTTCCTTTTCAGGATAGGCTTTATGTATATTTAAAAGCTCTTCGCGATTCCCGCCATAGTTGTGATAAGCAGCTCCGGCCAGGTATTGGGAAGCAGCTGCGTCCTCATACATCTTACCGGGGTAGTTCTTTTCCGTTGCAATATCACTATAATCATAGTTATGATCGTATGCATAAATTTTCGTAGCCAGTCCGGCTGTTTTGAATTTAGGTCCGAGTGCTGTTTTCACAAAGTCCCTCTGTTCTTCCCAACTCATATAAAGCGAAGCGGAATTACCACGGTTCAACGGTTCGTTCTGGGGAGTTACAGCATAAATATCAATGCCTTCGGCGTTGAAGGCTTGTACCCATTTCACAAAATAAGTGGCATAGTCCTGATAATAGGCTGGATTCAGCTGACCGTTTGTCCATGAATCCAGCGGAGTAAGATCTGTGAGACTCTTTACTTTCATCCATTTTGGACAAGTCCAAGGGGCGGCAATGACTTTAATAGAAGGATTGATGCTCAAAATCTCTTTCAGAATCGGAAGGATATAGTCTTTCTCTTCACTTTGCAAAGCAAAATGCTCAATACCTTTCGTATCACAGCAGGTATATTCGCTCAATGAAAAGTCCGAGCAGCCGATAGAGATACGGATATAGCTAAATCCGAAGCCTTTGTCGTCAGAGAATGTTTCCGTAAGGAAGGCGTGACGATCTTCCGGTTTCATTTGCAGAAGATTAAAACAAGTGGCGCCTGTGATAGCAGCTCCGAAGCCGTCCATTGTCTGATATTGTTCAGTCGGATTCAATGTGATTGAAGTAGGTGCCAAATTATCTTTCGAGCTGAAATTAACGGCATCACGGGTCAAATCGCGAGTCAGGCTGCTAGTGGTCGCATAAATAGTCACATCTCCAGTCGGAACAGGTGTAACCGGTTTCTCCGCATCGTCACTGTTGCTGCATGCAGCTAATATGGTGAAGCATCCTAAAAAGGTCAATGCTATATTTCTCATGTCTATCATAATCTTAAGTTTTCTATGTTTTTAGTTGAATTAATAACCCGGATTCTGGTGAATCTTATCATTCGCGTCGATTACCGACTGCGGAATTGGCAAACGATAAGAGTTCTTATCAAAAGTGTAAATCTGCGCTTTGCGACCTGAATCCTTGGAATACACTGCATTCATCACCTCTTCTACCTTGTCCAGACGGACCAGATCAAACCATCGTTGTCCCTCAAAAGCCAGTTCTAACCGACGTTCTTTAAGCAAAGCATTCAGCATGGCATTTTTGTTTGAACGGACAGAGGTGGGAAGTGCTCCCAATTTGGCACGGTCGCGAACTTTATCTATTATATCGGCGGCTCCTTCCAAATCCGGCGGATCCTGCATAATCAGCGCTTCTGCTTTCAGCAACAGGACATCGGCATAACGGTACTTGATGATACTGCTGTTGGCAGAGCGGCATTTATACATGAACGGATAATTATCAGACGGATAATAGTTGCTCCAATTACAATCGTAATAGACTATTGATTCTTTGAAACGGACTTCATCCCCTTCCTGTTTGAAAGCACTAATCAGGTCACGTGACGGAGTCACCCATTTCGCCCACGTGAAATTGTTATTCCAATTCACGAGATCACGCCCGAACATCCATGTACACCAGTTACCTGCTCCGGATGTAAATTGTGCTTCAAGAATCGATTCTTTTGTATTACGCATCTTTGCATCTGTTCCCGCAGCATTCATTCCAAACAAATCACTGAAATCATCTACCAGATCAAAACCGTCTGCTTTCACCTCATCACAATATTGAATAACTTTCGTATAATCACGCAAAGGTTTCTCGGCATATATTTTAGCCAATAAGGTACGAGCTACAGATTTGGTAAACAACGTTTTATTCCCCGGCGTATTGTCCGGAGCATACAATACTGCATCCAACAAATCCTTTTCAATCTGCTGATAAGCTTCAAGTTCCGTATTTTGTTTGGGGAAATATTGCGGATATACCTCATCAATGTTTTCAGAAGTAATATCATCAGCCACCGTTGTAATCACCGGAAAATCACCCCACAGACGTACCATGTCAAACATTACCATGGCACGGAATATCTTCGCTTCTGCTTTGTATTGCGCCCGTTCGGCAGTAGTCAACGAATTATCTGTCACCAGGTCAATGTTACAAATGAGTTTATTGGCACGGGCCACATCCTCCAAATAACGGTTCCAGTCACGTTCCAACACAGAATTGGAACCTTCAATAGAGTTATTCTCAAACGGGACAACTTCCGCTCCGGTAGTACCGGCATAAGCATTATCCGAATGGGAGTCTGAAATCAAAAGTAAATCCACATACCAATGTTCCTGACGGTCACGCATTTGATTATAAAGCGTTGTCAGATGACTTTCAACTGCAGCTTTATCCTTGAATACGATTTTTGTACCATCACTTGTCACTCCTTCCGTCACATCCGAATAGGTGTCTAATGGCTCATAATTCAGCGAGCAGGAAGAAAGTCCCAATAGCAAGCCGGAGGTTAATCCGTAAAATATAGTTCTTAGTTTCATAATCTTTCCTTTCATTAGAATTCAACATTAATACCAAACACGTATGATCTGCAATGCGGGTAAGTACCCCAATCAATACCTTGTACCGTACCGCTGTTACCCCATTGGTTTACTTCCGGGTCCATTCCCGAATAGTTGGTCCATGTCAGCAGGTTAGTAGCCGTGAAGTAAGGTTGCAAACGGGTAATTCCCCATTTCTTCAACAGTTTACCTTTAACGTTGTAGGACAAGGAAACATCCTTCAATCTTAGATAACTGCCATCTTCTACAAAATAGGTAGAATTGAGTAATTTGAAATTAGCCTTAGGCACGTCTGTTATCTGTCCGGGTATTTTCCAACGATTCAGTACACGGGCCGACTGATTCTTACCATCATACATACCTTCCGTTTCAATACGTGAAGCATTATAAATATCGTTTCCATAAGAACCTTGGATAAAGATACTCAAATTAAAGCCTTTCCATGAAAAGGTATTAGTCATACCATAGGTAAAATCGGGATTCGGATCACCGATATAGGTACGGTCGGAAGATGATATTTTACCGTCATTGTTCAAATCACGATACATCAATTCACCGGTTTCAGGATCTACCCCATCACTTATATAACCGTAGAAACCTCCCAAAGCACGGCCCGGCTCATTACGTACCACATAGTCATTCACCACATCCGCAGTTTTAGCATCGTAATAAACTTTCTGTAATTCCAGCTTTGTCAATTTATTCCGGTTAAAAGAGATATTGAAGTCTGTATCCCATGTAAATGCTCCTCCACGAAGATTTTTCGAACTAATAGAAAGCTCAAAACCCTTATTTACCATTTCACCCTCGTTACGGGCAATAGACGTAGCGGCTGCGGCACCGGCAGGTAATGACACATTCATCAACATGTTTTTGGTCTTCTTATAATAATAGTCGGCATTAAACGTCAACCGTCCATTCAATAGGGTCAGATCCAGACCTATATTGGTCTGTGTCGTGGTTTCCCATGTTAAATCAGATGTACGCAAGTTGGCCTGGCTAATGGTAGGAACAGCATTTGCATAATCAGTCGAATCACCTTCGCCGCCTTTCTTAAACCATTCGATACGGCCGATATTGTAACGCTGCAAATATGCATAGTCACCAATACCCGACTGGTTACCGGTTTGTCCCCAGCCACCGCGCAATTTTAAATCGTCAATCCATGTAAGGTTCTCCATGAACTTCTCTGAAGAAATACGCCAGGCTGCAGAGAATGAAGGAAATACGCCCCAACGATGATCGGGATGTAATTTAGAAGAACCATCGGCACGAAGATTAGCTGTTACCAAGTATTTACTGTCGAAGTTATAAGCTACACGTCCGAAGAATGACATAATTCCCCATTGAGATGCACCCGTACCTGTATTATCCCAAGATATTTTATTGGCAGCATTCAATGTTTGAATCTGATCGCTACGATAGTGGGAGCCATTGATCCAGCTATTTGAATAGTCTGAATCCGTCCATGACGAACCGGCCATTACTTCCAAGCCATGTTTCTTGAAATTTTTATTATAAGTCAATACATTATCAAATGTCAGCACTGTGTTCATATTCCGATTGTCCGAAGCCTCACCGTACTGATTGCGGCCCCAAGCAGTAGAAATCGGATCAAGAAAAGTGGTATTAACGGCGTTGCGACGGTCAAGAGTAAGAGTAGACTTGAACTTCAGTTCCGGAAATGGAGTCAGCAATATATTACCCGATGCCAACAAGCGGTTTTCTTTGTCTTTGTTATTTTTCGCGCGGGCCATATTTTCTAATGGATTGGTGATATTACCCACTCCATAGAAGTTATTGTAATACTGATTAGGGTTCAAAGCATCCCACACCGGCGCATAAGTCGGTGTATTGATAACAGCCAGAATAACACCACCCCGATTCGAGCCTGTTCCCATTGCTCCGCCTCCATTGCTTGTATAATCTGAATAAGAGATATTGGCACTTACTGTCAGCCATTTACGAACCTGATTTTCCAAATTTACCCGGAAATTGTAACGCTTGTAATAAGAGATGTCCAACACTCCCTGTTCTTTGAGGTAACCCGCAGAAAGGTAATATTTCATTTTCTCATTACCATTGGATACAGCTACCTGATAATTTTGAGTCTTTCCGGTCGTATACGTTTCATCAAACCAGTCGGTGCGGTCGGGTAATCCGTCCGGCAAAGACACTAGTCCGATTTCATCCTGCAATTCTTTATATTGTGCTGCATTCAGGGATTCTACTTTATCGGCTACTTTGTTCAAACCGAACTGGGCTGTCAAAGAAACTTTGGCATTACCGGCTGCACCGGCCTTCGTAGTAATTAGAATGACTCCGTTAGCAGCACGCGAACCGTAGATAGATGCCGATGAAGCATCTTTCAATATCTGCATACTCTCAATATCATTCGGAGAAAGGAACTTGATATTGTCTACAGGCACTCCATCTACTACATACAGCGGATCATTACTACCATTCATTGAAGTAGTACCACGAACACGGATAGACATTTCACCGCCCGGCGTACCGTTAGGCTGAATCACCGAGACACCGGCTGCCTTACCTTGAATGGCCTGTCCTGCCGAAACAATAGGCCGCATATCCAAATCCTTGGTAGATACGGAAGAGATAGCGGTAGTCACATCTTTCCGTTTCACCGAACCATAACCGATGACCACCACTTCATCAAGCACTTCATTATCTTCCTGAAGTGTGATCTTCATCTGGTGGGCTGCCTTTACCTCCTGCGACTTATAACCCACATAAGAGAATATCAAAATGGCGTTTTGCTTAACGTTTAATGTGAAGTTGCCATCTAAATCGGTTATTGCTCCGTTAGACGTACCTTTCTCTTGTACACTAACACCGATTAGCGGTTCTTTTTGAGCATCCAGGATCTGACCGGATGCAGTAATTTGCTGTGCGGATGCACTCAAAGATAAAAACATTGCCAAGATAGCAAAGAAAATCTTGCGACTCCCCGAAAGGATTTTTCGCCTGTTTTTTTTCATGCGTACTAAGTTTTAAAGTTAATAATAAGACGCTCGTCAGCAATGGGCTACTCTCATTACTTTCGAAGCACAGGTCAAAAGTATAAAGAAATTAAAGTGAGCTAACAAGGAGGGGGCAATAAGTGGATCATACAAAACGATAATCCACTTATTTTCATCTATTTACATTCAGAACGTATACCTAAAAAAGTGGTTGTTTTACAGTCCGAATTAGCGAATTTTTCGCACTAAATCGTCAAAATCCTCTCTCGATCCACGGGCTTTATTCCTTACTTTCGCCCGATAATTATAAATTGTATTCACTGAATAACGAAGAAACTCCGCAATTTGTGAACTATCTTCAATACCCAGACGTATCAAAGCAAAGATGCGCAGTTCAGTATTCAATAACTCGCCTTTCTTCGGTAAAATCTGTTCATTTTCCTGTAATAAGTCATTGAATTCTCCCACAAAGTTAGGGAAGAGATGCAAAAAGGCTGTATCAAAGTTTGCATACAATTCTTCCAGCTCTTCGTCAAGAGCATCTTGGGAACGCGTTATCTTTAATAATTCCGCAATTTGTCCGGCAGACACTTTCTTATTCACCATCCGCCGGTAAGCGTCTAAACGGTTGATATAAGTAGAACACAACTTGATGAAACGGGCAATATACTCTTCCTTGATCTGATTGGACTCCGAGAGTTCGATATTGGTAGAAGACAAGCAACTATTCATCTGCCTCAACTCCTCATTCAATCCGTTTAACTGCTTATTAGCTACCTGAAGATGATTTCTTGCATCTGCCAGCTTTTTCATCTGACGGTAGATATATCCCAAAGCTACAATCAACAACACCAACAGTGCAGTGATAAGCAGCAGGTTCTGTTGAAGACGGTCGTTCTGCTTTTCAATCATTGCCTGATAGGTTTTATCAATCAATGAAAGCACGTCAGCACTCTGCCAACTACGCAAACGGGCATTATAAAACTTTGTCGCATTCCAGGAAAAGCGCATATATTGGTATGCACGTTCCATATCACCATCTTCATAAAGTAATTGGGCAAGCATCCACAACGAAGCATGGTCCTTAATGGCAGAACGAATATCCGATATAGCAGAAAGACAAAGATTCCGTTTCTCTCCCAGACTATCATTACTGTACTTGTAAATCAAAGAACGATGATAAGTAGCCATCGCATATTGGGGAGTATATGGTTCTATTTTCGTCAACCGGAGATCATTCACTTTCAGGGCATCCTCATACTGGCGTTGATCGCGAAATGATGCTTCACGCATCAGCAGGTATTCTTCCGATTCCGGAGGCAATATAGCATATAATGAATCTCTATATGCCTGTGAAATACTCCAATAACGTCCCGAAAAGGTTTTATCCTGTGTATAAACGCCCAACTCGCCATACACATGGTCAAAGCAGGTGTAATAATCGGCTATTAAACGAGGAATGATTTTCCGACGGTCTACCGATTCCAGCACATCAAGAGACTCTTTATACATTCCAGTTGATGATAATAATAGCGAAAGCTGCAACTGACTTTCTATCTTCCGGTCCGTATCACGCAAGCGCTCTGCAATCCGGATATTTTCATTCAAATAGTGAATTGCAGAGTCGCAGATAAAGGCTTTATATTCTTTGTATATCTGACTGTTCAGATTGTACTGTTCCGCAGAATTAGATTCTATTCCGTGTGTCAGTTCTTTAAGATGCTTGATACGTGATTCACGTTGAACCACATACGTCTCATGTTCTTGAATCGTCAAATCAAGCACATTCAACAGTGAGTCCAGGGTCTTATCGGCCCGGGTATATAATGGAAAAGAGAGAAGTAAAAGAAATATCAGGTACTTTTTTTTCATCGGAGTATTAAACTTTAATAGAAGATTACAAGATTAATAAAGACAAATGTAGAGAAAATCTTCGTAATCTTATTACAAATAGTTCATAAATTAAAGGAACAACCCCGGATACATACCTGATGAAAATAAATACCATATTACCAACCGAAGCTCTTACCAATAAAAGTATTATCTTTGTTGCATGAAAAAGTTAGTCATTGTAGGATGTGGACGACTTGCAGAAATCGTTGCGGATGCAGTTGTCAAAGGCTTATTGCCAGATTATAATCTGGTAGGTGTCTATTCGCGTACGGCATCAAAAGCAGCGCACATCGTTCATAAAATGCAGCAACATGGCAAGCCTTGCATTGCTTGCGCCACATTGGAAGAGTTATTGGCATTAAAACCAGATTATCTGGTGGAATCGGCCTCTCCTGCCGCTATGCGGGAATTGGCTTTGCCGGCATTGAAAAACGGAACGTCTGTCATTACCTTGTCTATCGGTGCTTTGGCAGACGAGACATTCTATCAGGAAGTGACAGAAACAGCCAAGGCAAATGGTACACGAATCTATATCGCATCCGGAGCTACCGGTGGATTCGATGTTTTAAGAACT
>ERZ791907.1981-NODE-1981-length-11580-cov-12.020911_pt1 | contig 11580 bp, 9 predicted proteins | sample MGYA00510145_ERZ791907 | MGnify/ENA primary metagenome ERZ791907 (study PRJEB30046, sample SAMN00792089) | human gut metagenome | study: EMG produced TPA metagenomics assembly of the A metagenome-wide association study of gut microbiota in type 2... | reverse complement strand
TTATTTATGATCACGATAAGTTCAGAAAAGGACTGCCATTTTATCACATTCAAAGACGTGTTGATGAAACAGGCGAAGTTTTTGGAGATGGTTCACATATCATCTATGTAAATGGAAGGTATGAAGGTAATGATGATATAGGTCGGATGATGAAAGATTTTCACCAGTGCAGGCCGGAGCAGATAGAAAGTGAGACATTGTCAAAAGCAGTGGCTTATTACAAAGAAAAGGAAGGACGTGGTGCTATGAGCGAAGCAGTAAGACAGTATGCAATGGAATATGCAAAAGAGTATGCAAAGGAATATGCCAGGGAGTATGGTGAGGAACAGAAGGAAGAGGGGATTCTTCAGGGAAAAAATAATATGTTGTATTCATTGGTTTCAAAGGGAAGGTTAAAAATAGATGTAGCAGCCGAAGAGGCAAATGTCAGCCTTGGAGAATTTGAAAAATCGATGGAGGAAGCAGGATATAAAATTCCTGAATTGGTATAGTTTAATAGTTACAAGATACGTTAAATATAGACCCGGTTTGCATAAGTATGTGCAGACCGGGTTTTTATAATAAAAATGCAATGTATGATACAAAAAGTTTACAACTGACATATATACTCATTATAACAATATGGAACACAAAAAAGGAGAACCACATATGGATAAAAGGGGTAACATATTTTCACGAAATATGAGATTATTTGCAGCAATTATGACACTCATCGAGGCACTTGTCCTCACATCATTCACAGGCTGTGCCGGTAAAAAGGTGGATTATGGTGTGGACACGGAGGTAAAGGAGCAAAAGAACGCTTCTAAGGTATCTTATTTAAGGACTGACAAGCCATGGGTCGAAAATATAACTGTCCAGACAAAAAAAGGAGATGTAACCCTGGGAATCGATGCCAAAATACTGGTGCCGGATTGTGAAACCATGCATGTTGTTGGAGTGGAGGATGTGAAGCTCGATACAGAGTACAAGAAAAGGTTTTTAGATGCGTACTTTGGTGGTGGAGAGTATTATTATCATGATTTAGAGCATTATACAGTTGATGAATTGAATTCTTATATAGATTTAAAATCCAGGGAGCTGAATGAAATGAATAGCAGGGATGATGTGGATGATAGTACAAAACAGGAGCTGGTACAGCAAATGGAGCAGGATTTATCAGGTTATCGGGATTTACTGACTGATGCGAAAATCTCGTATACAATTGCTTCTGATTTACAAAGCTGTGATGAGTATGCCGGCTATAAAGGAGATACATTTTGTGAGGTAACATTTAAAGAGCATTGGGTAAATGCTTATGTCTTTAAGCTCGATGGAAAATATTACGGACCACCTTCATTTAAGGAGGAAAATTATGATAATGTCTCGCAGACATTTCAGGAGGATAATCTGACAGACAGTGCCGGAGCTGATGGAAATGAATGTACAAGAAGTGCAGCAGAGTCAAAAAAACTTGTGCAGGACTTTATGGGAAAGCTTGGACTGTCAAATCAGGTTGAGCGTGGAGAGTGCGATTGTAACTGGCTGGGATTTAATAATGGGGATGAAAACTGGGAGAGCCGCAGTAACACATTGTGGGGATATGTGTATTCGTATGGAACAGGCATTGATGGACAGGTTTTTAAGGATAGTTTTGATTCATCAGAATGTGACTCTATGCTTCGCGAGGATACGAAAGACATTACATTGGGTGACAGTATTCAGCTAACTGTTACAGACAATGGAATAATTGATGTGGTTATAGAATATCCGGTGAGTGTGACAAGCATATCCGGCAGTGTGGAGATGCTTTCTTTAAAGAATATAGAGCAGATAATTAAGGAGCAGCTAAAAAACAATGCCGACAAATATGAGCTTGAGATAAACAAAAGCTTTAACAATATGCAGCTTACATATTTCAGGCTGAAAGATAAGAATGAAACTGCAAAATACAGTTATGTGCCTGTATGGTCATTTTCGCGGCTGGTTGATTCACAAAAGAAAAATGTGATACTTGTAAATGCAATAGATGGCACAATAATCAATTCCGAGGATGTATTTTAAAATTTATGGAGAACTATTATGGGAAAGAAGAAAAAAGCAATTATGACACTCATCGAGGCACTTGTCCTCATATCACTCGCAGGCTGTGCCGGCAAAAAGGTAGATTATGGCGTGGACACGGAGGTAAAATCCCAAAATGTGGTAAGCAGTGTAAAGGATATTGACACCAATACAAGTTTTAATGATGAACTTACAGTAAATATGGGTGGTACTGATGAAAAGGTGAAAATCACGGCAGATATCAGAGTGCCGGAATGTGATACCATGTCAGTCACAGAGGTAGAGCGCATACCTTGTACCAAGGAGTTCAAGGAAAAGGTGATAAAGGCATATTTTGGTGATTCACAGGTCTATTATTACGACTATGCGCACATGACAAAAAAGGAGCTTGAGGAGATTATTGAGACTCTTGACAGGGACAACAACAGTCTGTCGGATGATGCCTCTGAGGAGATTTTGAAATGGCATGATGATATGAAAACTGAGTGCACAAAAGCACTTGAAACGGCAGCTGATGTGTGGACAGAGGCCACAGAATATGATTCCTGTGATGATTTTGTCGGAAAAATAGGTGATACCTGGTTTCACCTTCAGTTTTCAAGGCCAGATGATGACAACAGTGTGCTATCAGGCATCCAGAGCTATCCGCTTGACAGATGTGTGAAAAGCGTTTCAGATGGGGATCCGGATGAGAGGAGTACTAAATTTGATGATGGCTATGTGAAGCAGTACTATGGACCAAAATCACTGAAAGAGTATGACACGGTGAGGTATTTAAACGGTGACTTTATTGATGGAGACCTGCCGGTAAGCGATGTCAATGAGGCAAATATTTCGTTTGATGAGGCAAAGAAGAAAGCAGGTGACTTCATGCAGGCAATAGGAATTGAGTCAATGATTAAAACAGGAGAAAGCGACTGTGAATGGGAGGGATATAACAAGACTGAGGATAATGTATATAAGGAGGGGGATGTGCATAGAGCCATATGGGGCTATGCGCTTGAATATTCGCTTGGCGCAGATGATGTAGTGTATTCAAAATCACTGAATGTATTTGATTATTCAGCTTATAACAAATTTTGTCCTATGGACTGTCCTGGTTATGAGACAGGCAGTTTCAATGTAAATGAATATGGTGTCTATAGATTTGATATAGCAGAGCCGGTAAGCATTGTGAAAAAACAGCAGAAGGTGGAGCTCTTACCGGTGTCAAATATTTATAAGATTGCAAGAAATGAGCTTGAAAGCCACCCGGATAAATATATTGTGGAAGCGGATACACAATATCGTTATCTGACACTTGGCTATATCAGGGTAAAGGACAGCTCAGATTCACAGAGATTCAGCTATATCCCGGCATGGAGCCTTGAGCTGCTGCAAAGAGGAGAGGTCGAATCGTGTCCGGTATTTGTAAATGCAATAGACGGAACAGTGATTGAGCCGGAGCAGATATTCTGAATCAGAGAGAAGTGTGCATGGAGACTAAGGGAAATTATATAATAAAAAATGCAATACATGATACAAAAAGTTTATACATGGAGTTACATTTTTAGATAATAGATCAGGTTCATATTTATTTGGAAAAGATGTGGAAAATATATGATTAATAAAAAGAAAAAATATGTAGGGCGTTTGATACTTGCCGCTGCAATTACCTCTATTTTATTTTCAGGATGTGGGGCGGCACAAAAGGAGCTTGCACAGACGGACAGAGCTTCCTACGAGAAAATATCATACCAGACGGTTACGGTACAGAGCGGTTCACTCACACCGCAGACTACCATCAGTCTGAGAGCGCAGGGCTATACCAGGTTTTCCTATGGTGCGACAAACACGGAGCTTACGCTTGAAAAGGTAAATGTGGCAGTGGGTGATCATGTGAAAAAGGGCGATATTCTGGTGGCTTTTAAATCCGGGGAGATACAGAAAAAGATTGAGGACTACAGCGGGCAGATCAGTCAGAATCTGCTTTTAGCAGAGCACTACAGGGCTATTATGAAAATCGATGATACTCAGGATTATTCAAGCGATATTGCCCAGCTTGATAAGGATACAGAGGTTGCGCAGCTTTATCTTGATGAGGCTAAGGAAAAACTGTCGAGATATCAGATCACGGCATCCGAGGATGGCACGATCACAGCAATGAACAATTCGCTTTTGGCGGGAGTTTTTGAACCGGGCAGCAATCTTATAACAGAAATCAGCGGAAACGGCAATTACGAAGCTGACAGACCGGAAGGTTATGACTTTAATGTAGGTGATGTATACACGGCAACAGCATCTGATATAGAGTTTGAACTTAAGGTAAAAGAGGTGGACGATAAAAAACTTGTTTTTGAACCGGTATCGGACATGTCGGCAGTATCGGATGCACAGATTTTTTCAATGGAAGTGACGCGCCCTGCTATAGAAAATGCTGTGTATGTGCAAAAGGACGCAGTACATGAGAAGGATGGCAGGTATTTTGTATACACACTGGATGAGAATGGATACAGACAGGCGGTATGGATAAGTGTCGCAGATCAGGTGGGAGACTACCGGATCATCACAGAAGGACTTAAAAGCGGGGATGAGGTGGTTTTGCAGTGAAGAACAGAAACCTTTTATCAATAAAAAAACTGGCAGTACTGGGGATATGTGTATCGTTTGTGGCAGGCGGCTGTGGAAAAATGACAGAAAGCAGCATACCAAAGCTTGAAGAACCTGTAGCGTTAAATGAAGCCTATAGACCTGTGGAATACGGTACGATCGGCTCCCAGCAGGTGCTGATGGCTACCGCAGTTTCGAGGGATTACTGCAATTACTACAGTGCCAATGTAAATATTTCACAGATATATGTGGAGCCGGGAGATACAGTAAATGTAGGGGATGTGCTTGCAGTCTGTGATGTGGATGAGGCAAAAAAACAGTTGCAGCAATGTAAGGATGCGCTGGCGCATGAGAATGAGACATATGAGATATCCGCTCAGATCTCGGATACGCAGATCAAATTATGGGAGAGTCAGGCTGCGGATACGGACGAACTTTCAACAGAACAGATTGAGAAAAAAGAGAGCACAGAAGATGATTACAATACGCAGATTGCCACAGAACAGGAAAATCAGCGGTACGATAAGCAGCTTCACGAATACCGAGTGCAAAAGATCAATGAGCAGATGGCTTTATATCAGCAGATTGTTGATGATGGAAAGCTTAAGGCAGCCCACAGCGGTCTTGTCACTTACACTAAGAAGCTGACAGATGGAAGGTCTGCTGCGGCATACGAGAATATAGTCATTGTCTCAGATACGGATGACCTTGTGCTGGATATAAAGGGCACAGCCATAAATGAGTACAAATACAGCGATTATGACAAGAAATATGTGATAGTCGATGGCGAAAAATATGATGTCACTGAGTCTCAATATACATCAGAGGTTTTGGTACTTTCAAAGATAAACAACCGATATCCGGATGTGTGCGTGGAAAGCAGGGAAAAGCCGTTTCTTACGGCAGGACAGATGTATCCGGTATATTTTGAAAAGACAAAAGCAAATCAGGCACTTGTCGTGGGAAAAGATTCCATCTATAAGGATGGCGATACCAGATATGTCTATGTGAAAAATGATGAGGGCGGCCGCGAGAAATGCATCATAACAACAGGTGAGTCTGATGAAAACTATACACAGGTCACAGAGGGCTTAAAAGAGGGGGAACTGGTTTACTATAATTCTACAGATCAGGTTCCGACAAAGTATAGCAAATATATGGTAACAAGGTCTGACTTTGATATAGCAAACTACGGTGTGCGCTACAGCAGATCTGACGCAGGGACGATAACCGAAACCTGTGATTATGAAGGGCAGATCGTATCGGTCAATGTGAAGCAGGACGATACGGTAGAAAAGGGCATGCTGCTTTACGTGGTGGATACCGGAGAGGGCAAAGCTGCTATAACAGAGGCGAAAAATGCGATCGACTCGGAGAATGAATCCTATGCGCAGAAGATTGCTGATTACGATAAACAGATAAAAGATTTATCTGAAGGTGGTAGCAGCGCAGAAGAAAATAACCGGCAGGATGAAAAGCCGGATACAGCATATGATGAGCAGCAGTTGAAACTGAATTTACAATTATTGAATCTGCAGAAAAAACTTGCCTGTGCAGACCACACCTATCAGCTTTCCCGGCTACAGTCAGCATATGACAGCATAAGCGCAGGAAATGACGGCAAAGGAAATATTTCAGTATATGCCAAAAATGACGGAAAAGTTTCAAAGGTGAGTGTCAAGGCAGGAGATAATGTGGAGGAAGGCTCAGATATCCTGCAGATAACCGGAAATTCCACGGACGTACTGCTGGTTCAGGTAAAGGATAGCAATAGCTATAAAGTATATAAGGACAATATAGCAGATGTGGGAGAGCGCGTATCACTTGAGCTGGACGGTACAACGATCTACGGAAGCTGTATCGGTTTTGCCGGTTACGGCAGGGAAGCTCAAAAGGGATATATAAATCAGGATGATAAAGGTGTGCATATTACCGGAAACACAGATTCGGGATATGGAAATGCAGCATTTTATATAAAACTTGACAATGGAATACCGGATGATCTGACCAGGGCATCTGCTGTAAAGTTTTCTTATGTTTCTTTTAAAAAGGTGGTAGTGGTGCCGACTTCGATCATACACAAGCAGATCAATCCGATGAACAAAGATGATATATCCTACTATGTGTGGAAAATTGATGGGGACAGCGTGGTAAAGCAGCCGGTAATATTGAGCGATTATACATCAGGCAGCAATACACTTGTGCTTTACGGTATTGATGAGGGCGATGAAATATGTTTGGCTTCGTAATTAATAAATTAAAAAACAGAAAATGGTTAAATTTGTGTCTGCTTATGGGAGTGGCTTTGTTTATAGCACTTTTTGTGTGCCACCCTATGTTTGAAAAGGGCGCGGGCAATCAGATACTCGACAGACTTTTTACGGATCATGCCACACAGCAGAATGAGTTTCCAGCACGGATGAGCCGCGAGGGAACATATGCGGTGGCAGATTATCCTGATTCGCAGTCAGTGCTTGATAAGCTGTCAGGATACGAAAAGAAGTGGACTGAATATGTGGATATAAACAAGGTTTCCTCACAGCAGCTTATCACACTCTCAGGAGGACGCGCAGATACAGAGTTTGGAGGACCTAACAATTATTTTACAATAGGATATCTGCCGGGACTTTCGGAGTACGCGGATGTTGTAAAATCTCAGACTGACACAGCCACATTCGAATGCAGTATAAGCGAAAAGACAATGGATCACTACGGACTTGTAGCAGGTGAAAAAATCTATTTACATGTACCTGATGGCAGTGAGAAAAAGGAAATTTCTTTCGTCATATCACAGATCTGCCGTGAAAAAGATATAAACGATCCATATTGGGCCAAGACGCTTTCGGATATGGGCGATGTGATATTTGTTTCGCAGGATGTTTTTGACGAAATGATGCAGTATTACAGCGAGGACAATATCAGCTACAGTGATTTTCTCATGCTGGATTACAGGCAGATCAACACGGAAAATGCCTCACTTTATGACGGTTATATGGAGCAGTTTAAGGATGCTGACAAGCTCTACAATGACAACATCCGTGATACGCTGGAGCGCTTTTTTACACAGCAGAAGACGATAAAGCTGATGCTTTGGGCGTTGGAGCTGCCGTGTCTTGTGCTTTTGATTTTATTTATAAGAATGATATCTGCACAGATACTTTCGCTCGAGGAAAATGACATACTTGTTTTAAGAAGCCGCGGTGCGACAAAATTACAGGTATTTATTTTGTACCTGCAGCAGTCAGGAATAATAGCGTTTGCGGGCTGTGTACTTGGAATAGTACTCGGATATATAATGTGCCGGGCTGCCGCATCTACAGACGGATTTTTAAGATTTACGGCAAAGGATATAGGCACTTACAGATTTGTATGGCAGATGCTTGTCTATGCGGTGGCAGCGGCAGTTATCATGGTGCTGTTTATCACAGTTCCGGTGTGGAAAAAATCAAAGGATGCCATATCAGAGCGCAGCAGGGAACGAATATCAAAGAAAAAGCCTCTTTGGGAGAAATGCTTTATAGACGTTATACTTTTGGCTCTGTCAGCATATCTGCTTTACAATTACAACAAGCAGAAGAGTACGCTTGCGATATCTGTTCTTGAGAACAGGAGCATAGATCCTGTCATGATACTGGACAATTCGCTTTTTATATTTGCAGCGGCACTTTTGTGCGTAAGACTTACCGGACTTATTATTCTGCTTGTGGACAGGCTCTTTAAAAAGCATTTTTCTCCGGCAATGTATGCATCATTTTTACAGCTAAAACGAACCAGATACAATCAGGGATTTCTGGCAGTATTTCTTATCATGACAGTGGCTGGCGGTATTTTTGACGCGAATATGGCGCGCACCATGAACAGCAATATGGAAAAACGGATCGTCTACAATGTGGGTTGTGATGCGATATACAACGAAGATTTCAGACTCAGGATACAGAAGAATAAAGATGGCTCTGTAAGCTGGATGTATGACGAGCCTGATTTCGGTAAATACGAGTCGCTCAAAAATGAGGGCATCTGTGACGGGGTCACGCGTGTGCTTGAGGACGAGCGGGTAGACATTTCCGCAGGCAGTGGTTCGATTTCGGATGCATATCTTATGGCGATAAACACAAAAGAATTCGGTGAGACTGCGAAATTGCAGAGTGACCAAAATGATGATATTAATGACGCGCACTGGTTCAATTACCTGAATGAGCTGGCAAAAGAGCCGGACGGAGTCATCATTTCCTCAAATCTGGCAAAAGCTCTGGGACTTAAAGTTGGTGACAGCTTAAATTACTCAAGGTATGTACCGGAGGCTGTCGATGATGATCAGATCTACGCATCCGAGAATGTAAAGGTATGTGCCATAGTAAAAGGTTTTCCGGGCTACGAGCGTTACACCTATGAGACAGATGCAGACAAAAATGTGACCGAGCAGGAGAAATACCTGATCGTTGCAAATTATGCTACGGTTGTGGAAAAGTTCGGCATGACACCGTACAGTGTGTGGATGAACCTGTCAAAGGGAAAAACGGTGGATGATATATACAAAAATTTAACATCCGCGCAGCAGCTTATAGACGAGAATAAAAACTCAGCCACAGTGCAGATCACAAACGGTATGTTTACATTAAGTTTTATACTTTCACTGATAGTGTGCTCAGTAGGATTTTTGCTGTATTGGGTTATGACACTAAAACAGAGGGAGCTGCAGTTTGGTATATACCGCGCAATGGGAATGAGAATGAGAGAGGTAAAAGCAATGCTTTTAAACGAGCAGATATTTTTATCATTTCTGCCGCTTCTTGCGGGAGCAGGCATAGGTATAACTGCAACAGCGATGTTTGTAAGGCTCATATCGATCATATATCTGCCGCAGAAACACAATATCGGAGTAAATGTATATATTTATCAATCTGATATGCTGGAGCTTGCAGGAGTACTTTTCGTGGCTGTAGCCGTATGCTATGTGGTTATCAGCAGATTGCTTAAGAGTATGAAGATAGCACAGGCACTAAGGCTTGGAGAAGATAGTTAGCATGTAAAAAAAGAGGTCGTGACATATGGAAAATGCGATAATTGCTCAAAATATAAAAAGATATTTCAAGGCGGGAGATGGTACAACAGTCCACGCACTTGACGGAGTATCCATGGAGATAAAAAAAGGAACACTTGCCATCTTAAAAGGGCGTTCCGGCTCCGGAAAGACCACACTTCTTAATATCCTTAGTGCGCTTGATATGCCGACAGAGGGAAGTGTGCAGTTTCTGGATAAAAACCTCGAGCAGATGACCGAGAAAGACCGGGAAATACTAAGGCGGTATGAGATGGGATTTGTATTCCAGTCTATAGCACTAATTCCCACGATGACGGCATATGAGAATGTGGAATTTGCCCTTAGACTTGCGAAAAATAAACGTCAGATACGGAAGAATTTGACTGATATGGATAATGACATTGGAGATGCAAAAAACGATGTGATAAATGAGAATATGCATGACAGAGTATCAGAGCTGATGGAGCGTGTCGGACTCTCAAAGCGCATGGATCATATGCCGGATCAGTTATCAGGAGGTGAGCAGCAGAGAGTTGCGATAGCGCGCGCTGTGGTTCATCGCCCGAAGGTGGTCTTTGCGGATGAGCCGACAGGAGCACTTGATACCGCTGCTGGATTTGAAGTCATGCAATTGTTCCGTGAGTTGATAGACGATGAGGACATCACAATAGTTATGACCACGCATGATCCGAACCTGATGGAGCTGGGAGATGAAGTGTTTGAGCTTAGTGACGGCATAGTAATTTAAATTAAAAGGGGGAAAAGTAGATGATAAACTGCGATGGACTGGTAAAAATATATGAGACCGACGATAAAAAGGTGATGGCACTGGAGGGGCTTGACCTGACGGTGGAAACAGGGGAGATGCTTGCGGTAATAGGAAAATCCGGCAGCGGAAAATCCACCCTTTTAAATATGATAGGAGGACTGGAAACACCAACGGCTGGAGTGCTCACTATTGACGGAAAAGACATTTCCACATATTCAGAGGACGAAATGGTAAGATACCGCAGGGACAAAGTAGGTTTTGTGTGGCAGAAAAGTGCCAAAAATCTGTTCCCATACCTGACTGTGCTGCAGAATGTCGAGGCAGTGATGATGTTTGAAAATACCGGAAATACCGATAATTTAAAACACGGAGAAATTATAAAAAAGCGCAAGGATAATAATAAAAGCTATGCCCTTAAACTGTTAAATGCAGTGGGATTACAGGAGCATAAGGATAAGCTTCCGGCTCAGCTATCGGGAGGAGAGCAGCAGCGCGCAGCGATAGCGGTGGCACTGGCAAATAAGCCGGACATACTGCTTGCGGATGAACCGACCGGAGCTGTGGATACAAGGACTGCTGATACAATCTATGAGCTGTTTCATAAGCTGAACAAAGAGCTTGGTATAACCATCATCATAGTCACACACGATATGGCACTTGCAGGCCGTGTAGACCGCACAGTGCTTATATCTGACGGAAAGGTAAGTACGGAGAAATTGAAGAAACACCCTGCAATGGAATATACGGTATTGGATAAGGCACACAGGATAAAACTCACTGATGAGATGCTTGAGGCAGCGGGGATAGAGTCTAATAAGGTCAGGGTTGATGTGCAGGATGGAAGGCTTGTGATATCGCGGATTTAAAGATATATTAATCAGCAACCATAGTCTTGAGATCCTTCTTAAAGTCTGTAGTTCTATACTTTATAAAATTGAGTATGCCATCCTGATTAAGCTTATCCATAAATGCGTGAAATATCATTTATGTGCGAATTTATGTCATTTATGCAGATTTGATTGCAAATGAATTATAGATTGTATATTATTTATTATAGAGTAAGTTTAGAAAAGGAATACAGGATTAAACTGTCCCCTTTGTCAAGGACATTTTGAATTAGTGTAGTGCCTGTTTTTTA
>ERZ791907.1965-NODE-1965-length-11688-cov-9.456374_pt1 | contig 11688 bp, 9 predicted proteins | sample MGYA00510145_ERZ791907 | MGnify/ENA primary metagenome ERZ791907 (study PRJEB30046, sample SAMN00792089) | human gut metagenome | study: EMG produced TPA metagenomics assembly of the A metagenome-wide association study of gut microbiota in type 2... | reverse complement strand
TATAGCGGTACCGATTCATGCGCTATGATGGTACCGTTTCGCCGATACTATCAGTATCTACATCTGATGATGAGAACACGAAAGAATAACCAGACGTTTTTTTCAACTGCTCCATAGCTTCCTTTACTGTTACGTTCTGAACAGAAAAGGAAACATTTTGTGAAAAAGCCGATAAATTTAGGCAAAGCGCTGCCGAGGCTACAAGTATAGCCTTACTAAAGTTCCTCATAATTAAAGATTTAAGTTTTATAAAATTCTACTTAGATAGATCACAAAGGTTTACTTCATAGATAAACCAATTTAACTTGTTCCTGCCTGCTTCATATTAATTGTATAGTTTAAGATTATCGATATAATATATATTTTCCATTCTCATAACGATATTTCATTTGATTCGTAGACGCCATGGCATCAAGCACATCTTTTATAGTATTTCCTTGTACTTTAAATACTCCATAAAAACGTTTATCTTGCAAGGAATCTGCGACGATTATTTCAACTCCATAGCTGCGCATTAAACGTTTGGCTATGTGTTTAAGAGGTAATTCATCAAAAAACAATTCATCATTAATCCACGTATTAGAACGTTTGGCTTTCGTACTTGTTTTTTTCATTTCACCTGTTGCCTTGTTCATCACCATTTTTTCATCTGGTTTCAAATAAAGCTCAGGCATACATTTTATCTCATTATGCAGGGCTACTTTTCCTTCCATGAGGTTCACAATAGCTTCATCATCATCTGGATAGTTACGAAAATTAAATTTTGTTCCTAAGACCTTCAGATTAACTTCCTTTGTCTTTACCTCAAATGGAATATCGGGGTTACGAGTTACTTCAAAATATCCTTCACCTTCCATTTTCAATCGGCGGTCATCTACTCCAAAACCTTGAGAATAAACAATCTTCGAACCTGCATTCAACCACACCAATGTTCCATCCGGAAGATATAGTTTGGTACGAGCTCCCAGTGGAGCTTCAACTACGATATCAGCAAAAGTTTGCTTTACAGACTCTTTTCCTTGCCAGTATCCGGCAAAAGGCAACAGCATGATTAAAATAACCGCTGCTACACGTACCCATGTCTTCCAAGACAGTCTTCGCATTTGTTCATTAGAACGTTTAGCTTTATTTATACGCTTTTGAAACAATTCAAATGCTTTATCCTTATCAAAAACACAAGTTTCATCCGCAATACAGGAAGAAAACCATATTTCAACTTTATTTTTTACATAAATACGATTTTCTTCTGATTCAGAAGCCCAGTCCTTTAACTGCGCAAACGCCTCCTTATCTAATTTACCGGATAGGTACTGGGTAATAAGCAAATCTATATCGTTATTTTTCTCTGTTTTCATATTCTAAAAAGGTCCTTTTACTATAAAGACAAAAAATCAGAATTAAAGGGTAGTCAAAAAAAGACATTTTTTTAATTCTGATTAAATTTTACTTGCTTTTATTCAGAGATTTTTCCATAATCTGAACTAAACAACACTGGTAATATATTAAATTACAACCAAATACATTAAAAGAGAAAATAGCTAAATGAAATCTATGCGCTCATGAAAATATATACGATAAGTAACTTCAGATAATTCCCCAAACGCTTTTGGAGAAAAGCCAATGCATTTTTTATATGGTACTTGACAGTATTAACAGATATACCAAGTTCTTCGGCTATTTCTTCATACTTTTTTTGTTCAAAACGACTCTTATAAAATACTCTTCGACACTCCAATGGTAGTTCGTCTATACTACGCTTCAGTTCATCTTCCAGTTCTTGTTCTAAAAGCATACCTAACGGCTGTTTATCATCAACAAACAGAAAGTCTAAAAAATCCATACTTTCCGGTGACAAAAAAGAAGAAAGATGAAGTTCTTCACGATGACTTTGCGATTGTAGTTCATTCAGACAACGGTTACGTACGGCACGCATTAAATAAGCACGGATAGAATAACGAATCTCAACTTCACTCCGATGTTCCCATAAATAAAAAATAACATCATCTACAACTTCTTCTGCTAAAGCTGCATTATTTAAAATCTGATTGGCAAAACGACACAGCAATACGTAGTGACGATCATAAAGCAAACGGAATGCTTTTTCATCACCCTTACGAAGTTTTTTGATTAATTGCTCCTCCATCACATACATCATACTACCTTTCTCTTACATAAGTCTTTTTATCAGAACCTACACCTGTAACAGTTACCCGTTTCCAGTGAGAAGGAAGCGCTGACGGAAGCTGGACGATTCCTTCATCCGTAATCTGGAGTCCACAAAAGCCATTCAATACAGCCTGCAATAAACCTCCTGCTCCAGTCATAAAATATGGATTGTTACTTGTGGGAGTTTCCGAAATAACTCCGAAAGGCTTTTTCAGATTGGGCTCATAACAACGACGAAACATCTCGTATGCTTTATCTGCTTCTCCCATACGAGCATACTGTACGCAATAAACAGAGTACGACATAGCCGGTCCATCTTTTTGGTCTATACGCTCGGCATAATATTCCAAATCTTGTCTCTGTCTGTATTCATCAGTTATCACCCCTAGTGGATAAGCTAGCAGATTTGCATCAGCTTGTTTGATCATTTCGCCTTTATAAGTGGAATGCTCACGTGTCACACCATTTTCGAATTGTAATATGCGGATATTTTCTCCAATCTCCCGCCATATTTCCGGAACCTTTTCTCCACAAATCTCTGCAGCCTGACAAGCATACTTAAGCGCAAGTGACGCTGCACCGTTAGTAAACGCATTATCTGTAACACCGTTTGCATATTCATCAGCTCCGGTCACGTTATGAATTGAATATGAACTATCCTGATTGCGAGTAACACGACTTGCCCAAAAGTCTGCAATTTCTTTGAGCAGTGGATAACCTTCACGTTGCAGCCAACGCATATCACGAGTTACACAATAATAATTCCAGCAGGCAATTCCTATGTCGGCTGTAATATGATGTTCAAACGGACCGGTCAATGCATGAGTAGGCGTAGCTTCTTCACCAGAATCATCACTCTCCCACGGGAACATTGCTCCCCGATAACCATATGCCAATGCTTTTTTACGAGCAGCAGGAAGACGGTCAAAGCGATAATCAAGCATTGACCGGGCTATATCCTGATTCAACAGAAGCATAGGGGGATACATCCACAATTCTGTATCCCAAAAGATATGCCCATTATATCCCTGCAACGATAATCCCATAGGAGGGATACTTAAGCGACTACCTCCACGACAAGAAGAATATAAATTAAATAAGGCAAATCTTACGATACGCTGTGCGTCATCATCTCCTTCAATACGTATATCACCTTGCCATAGTTCATCCCAAAGACGATAGTGTGCCTGCATCAATGCTTCTTCTCCCTCATGCACTGCATAAATTACCTGCCGTTCTGCTTCATTATAGGGATCAAAAAAATCACGTGATGAACATACGCTTCCTACTAAAGAGAAACAAAATGTTTCTCCCTTTTTTAGCTGAATCGAAAAAAACAATTCCCGAGTAGCTTCATCATATATAGGCTTTATCTGTTCGCCATTGAAAAGAAAAGAAGAAGTAGAAGCTACCCGACGGTATCCAAACCGAGAAGTTGCATCCGATTCAAGCATGTACATACGATTTCCATCAGCTTCCATTTCACGATACCGAATTAAAGATTGCGAATAATCGTCTGGAATACCCATTCCTGAACGGACTTCCAACAACATATCCTTACATGCCTGAACAGTCACACGAATTAAACCGGCATAAGGCAAATTGCGTAAAGCACACAACTCATAAGATACATCTGCTTTTTCTAAGGTATGGAAACTTGTTTGATGTACAGCACGGCGCATATCTATCGTTTGTTGCCAGTCAGAGATATTTGAAGTATCAACTTTTTTATTGTCTATTTTCATAGAAAGACAAAACGGATTAATTCCTCTCATCACTCGACTAACAACATGAGGAGATGCAGCATCGAATACATGGTTCAGCATAACATGCTCTACAGCAAAAGGCTCTTTTTGAGGAAGAATCCCTATACATCCGTTTGCCATAGGAGCAGGAGCATATGGAGCTTGAATATCAACAGCATGCAGTTGCCATAGTCTTTCTTCTTCAGCTTTTAAAGATGTTACAGACAATATTATTCCCAATATAAAACATATAGCATGTATTCTCATAGCGATTTTCATTCTGAAGTACATTTTTTATTATTTTCAATTCAGACTTTGGCAAAGATACATTTTTCTTTAAAATAAAAATCAACTTCCTTGAGTGTAAAGCAAGCAGCAGTAACATTTTCACAAAACAGGATATCATAAAATAAAAATATGAAAGTTGACTTTCTTTACAATAAAATGTATTTAAACCTTATCAAACAGTTGACTAGCTAAGCGAAAATTCATATTTTTGCACAATTAATTGAAATTACGTAATTTAGTTAAAATGAATCAAGAATTCGAGCTTATCGCCAAGACCTTCCAGGGACTGGAAGAAGTGCTGGCACAAGAACTCACCGAGTTGGGAGCCGGAAATATTGAAATCGGACGCCGCATGGTTTCTTTTACCGGTGACAAAGCAATGATGTATCGTGCTAATTTTTGCTTGCGCACAGCTATTCGTATCTTAAAACCAATCAAACATTTTACTGCAAAAACAGCAGATGAAGTGTATGAAGCTGTTAAAAGTATCTCTTGGGAAGACTATTTGGATAATATGAGCAGCTTTGCTGTTGATGCGGTAGTATTCTCCAATGAATTCCGCCATTCGAAGTTTGTTGCTTATAAGGTAAAAGATGCTATTGTCGATTATTTCCGTGAAAAAACAGGCAATCGTCCATCTGTACGTATTAGCAATCCGGATCTGGCTATTAACATCCATGTTGCAGAAGACCGTTGTACACTTTCACTCGACAGTTCGGGTGAATCACTTCATCGCCGTGGCTACCGTCAGGAACAAGTAGAAGCTCCCTTAAACGAGGTGTTGGCTGCCGGAATGATTCTGATGACTGGATGGAGAGGCGAATGTGACTTAATAGACCCGATGTGTGGCTCTGGAACAATTCCTATTGAAGCAGCACTCATCGCACGCAATATTGCTCCGGGAGTATTCCGTAAAGAGTTTGGCTTTGAAAAGTGGCGTGACTTCGACCAGGATTTATTCGATTCAATCTATAATGATGATTCTAATGAACGTGAATTTAACCATAAAATTTACGGATATGACAACAATCCGAAAGCCAACGAAATTGCTGTGCACAATGTAAAAGCAGCAGGAGTAAGCAAGGATGTCATTCTAAAAATCCAACCGTTCCAACAATTTGAACAGCCTAAAGAAAAGAGTATCATTGTGACTAATCCACCTTATGGAGAACGAATATCTTCTGATGATCTGCTAGGCCTATACCAAATGATTGGAGAACGCCTGAAACATGCATTCAGCGGCAATGATGCCTGGATATTAAGCTACCGTGACGAATGTTTCGACCAAATTGGACTAAAGCCCTCAGTCAAAGTTCCTTTGTTTAATGGTTCACTGGAATGTCAGTTCCGGAAATATCAGATTTTCGATGGAAAATACAAAACCTTCCGTAGTGAAAACAGTGACAAAGAATTTAAGCCTAAGCGGGAAGGAAACGAAACCCGTTCACGGAAGCGTGCAGAAAAAGTAGAATATAAAGGAGATAAAAAAACAAGTTTCCGAACAGAACGTAAGGAAAACGATAAGAAAAACTTTTCTCGCGAAAATCGTCCTTCACGTCCTTCTACTGATGACGGACGCCCTAAGCAGGCACCCGCACCTCGTTATATGCACCGTCGTCGTGCAAACGAAGAAAATACAGAAAATGAATAAGTAACGTATATCCACTGAAAATGAAGCGTATATTTCAAATAATAGCTCTATTCTGTATGATAGCAACAATTTCATCTGCCCAAGAGAAAAAGACATTCACCCTCAATGATGTAATACCGGGTGGAGATAATTATTTTAATCTTGTGCCGAAAAGCATGCCCGGACTACAATGGTGGGGTGATATATGTGTCCGTACAGATATAGAGAACATCAAAAAAATAGATACTAAAAGCGGAAAAGAAAGTATACTCGTCACACTGGAAGAGGTAAATGAAGCGCTGAAAAATGGCAAAATGCCTTACAAACTTACAGGTCATATCAAACCACTTCGTACACTGATGGCTGCTTCACTTCCTTGGGGTGACCGTAATGTGATTACTTTTACCCAGTATGACGACCGTACTCCCGGACAAAAGTACATGATATGGTATGACTTCAGCAAAAAGAAAATAGTCAATCTATTTAACCTGCAGGGAGAAGGTCCGACAAACTTCGATTTCTGTAAAGAAAATGGCTACATGGCATATACTATCGGGAATGACCTGTATGTAGCACATGAAGGGGATTTCAGCAGCATGGTTAACCCAAAAGTTACAGGGAACCAACAGCAGGAAAAGGATGTCGTATATGGCCAAGCTGTACACCGTAATGAGTTTGGTATCATGAAAGGTACTTTCTGGAGTCCGAAAGGTACTTACTTGGCTTTCTACCGTATGGACCAAAGTATGGTAACCGATTATCCACAGGTAAATACTACAGCACGCATTGCCGAACTTGTTCCTGACAAATACCCAATGGCTGGTATGACAAGCCATAAAGTAACTGTCGGAATATACAATGTAAAAGATGGCAAGACAATTTATTTACAAGCCGGTGATCCTACTGACCGTTATTTTACTAACATCAGTTGGGGCCCTGACGAAAAGAGTGTATTCGTTATCGAACTGAACCGCGACCAGAATCATGCACAACTGGTTCAATATGATGCCGTAAGCGGACAAAAGATAGGAGTACTTTATGAAGAGAAACATACTCGTTACGTAGAGCCTCAGCATCCTCTGATATTTTTACCTTGGGATGATAGCCAGTTTATTTATCGGACACAGCGAGACGGTTTCAACCATTTGTATCTTATGGATACAAAAACCAAACTGAAAGGTGAATGGAAAACTGGAAAGGATAGTGAAGACCAATATTGTGAATATCTGAAAACAATCCCATTGACTGAAGGCAACTGGTTAGTTCAAGATGTTTTAGGATTCAATGCTGCTCGTAAAGAAATCATAATTGCAAGTACGGAAATATCTCCTTTACAGACTAATATATTCAGTCTGAACGTAAAAAATGGGAAACGTACACTGATCGGTATGGAAGATGGTACTCACCAGGCCAAATTATCAGCCAGTGGAACCTATCTTATCGATTACTTCACTTCGAATAATGTTCCACGTGAAATCAGTATTCTTCCTACTACCGGGAAAAAAGGTACAACTCTGTTTACAGCAACCGACCCGCTGAAGGAAAACTACAATTTACCGGAAATTACTGTAGGAACAATTAAAGCAGCCGATGGAGAAACAGATTTGTATTACCGCTTAATTAAGCCTGTTAATTTCGATCCGAACAAAAAATATCCGGCTATTATTTACGTATACGGAGGTCCACATGCACAAATGATACATAATACCCGTTTTTATGATGCACGTGGATGGGATCTTTACATGGCACAACAAGGTTATGTAATGCTTACTGTTGACAACCGTGGAAGTGATAATCGCGGTATTAAGTTCGAAAATTGTACCTTCCGCCATCTTGGTACAGAAGAAATGAAAGACCAAGTACAAGGAGCCAAGTTCCTGCAATCACTTCCATATGTTGATGCAGACAAAATCGGTGTTCATGGATGGAGCTTCGGGGGATTCATGACAACTAATCTTATGCTGACTTATCCGGATATCTTCAAGGTAGGAGTAGCTGGTGGTCCGGTTATCGACTGGCAATTCTACGAAGTTATGTATGGAGAAAGATACATGGATACTCCACAAGCTAATCCTGAAGGATATAAGGAATCAAATCTTCGCTTAAAGGCTGGTAACTTGAAAGGTCGTCTGGAAGTAATTATCGGTGGAATGGATCCTACCTGTGTACCGCAACACAGCATCAGTTTTTTACGTGCTTGTATTGACGCTGGAACTCATCCAGATTTCTTCATCTATCCGGAAGACGGTCACAACATGATGGGGCGCGACCGCGTACACTTGCACGAACACATCACCCGTTATTTTCTTGATCATTTGAAATAAAATAAAGAAACAAATCATAATACTGTAAACATATGAAACTGTTACTGTTAGGTTCAGGTGGACGTGAGCATGCACTAGCATGGAAAATTGCCCAAAGTCCGAAAATAGAAAAACTATACATCGCTCCAGGTAATGCCGGAACACGTGAAGTTGGTGAAAATGTAGCGATAAAAGCAGACGATTTCGAGGCTATCAAAGAATTTGTTGTAGCAAATGGTATCAACATGGTAGTAGTAGGCCCTGAAGATCCATTGGTAAAAGGTGTCTACGACTTCTTTAAGAACGATGCTGCATTGGCCAATATTCCAGTAATCGGTCCGTCAAAAGCAGGTGCCGTACTCGAAGGAAGTAAAGAATTCGCTAAAAGATTCATGCAACGTCATCATATCCCGACAGCTGGATATAAAAGCATTACTTCTGCCAATTTGGAAGAAGGTCTTGCTTTCCTCGAAACATTACAAGCTCCGTATGTATTGAAAGCTGACGGTTTGTGTGCTGGAAAAGGTGTACTGATTCTTCCGACTCTAGAGGAAGCAAAAAAAGAACTGAAAGAAATGCTCGGCGGTATGTTCGGTAATGCATCGGCAACCGTTGTTATCGAGGAGTTTTTGAGTGGCATCGAATGTTCTGTTTTCGTTTTGACTGACGGAAAGAACTATAAAATCTTACCTGAAGCAAAAGATTACAAACGTATCGGCGAGGGCGATAAAGGTCTGAACACCGGAGGTATGGGTTCTGTTTCGCCAGTACCGTTTGCAGACGAAGCTTGGATGAAGAAAGTAGACGAACGCATTATTCGTCCGACAGTAGAAGGCCTGGCAGCTGAAGGCATCGATTATAAAGGATTTATCTTCTTCGGTTTGATTAACGTAAAAGGTGAACCGATGGTTATTGAATACAATGTCCGTATGGGTGACCCTGAAACTGAAAGTGTCATGCTGCGCATTAAGAGTGACCTTGTGGAACTGTTTGAAGGAGTAGCGGCAGGAAACCTCAATGAAAAGACACTTGAAATAGATTCACGTTCTGCAGTATGCGTTATGCTGGTATCTGGCGGTTATCCAGAAGCATATGAAAAAGGATTCCCTATAACAGGAATCGAAGAAGCTAAAGCAGGAGGCAGCATCGTATTCCATGCCGGAACAGCATTGAAAGATAATCAGGTTGTCACATCCGGAGGTCGTGTGATAGCTGTCAGCTCATACGGTACCAACAAGGAAGAAGCATTGAAACAATCCTTTACCAATGCCGGAAAAATTTCATTCGAAAAGAAATATTTCCGTTCTGATATCGGTTTCGACTTATAATATTTCAATTCATCACCACAGCTACACCAATTATTCTGTTTAAAGAGTAAATGAGTGTAGCTGTGGTGACATTTCTTTTGTCATCAATATCCGTCACATGATCCAGACCAGAAACAGATTTCAATACGAAGTTGCGACAGGACGTGCCACACTTCCAGTTGTAAGTACTTTAACACTTATTCTATGGGTCATATCGACTCCACATTTATGGGCAAATATTGGCTCGTTATTAATATTCAGCCTTACTACTTACCTGCTACTGGAGACGGATACGAAGTTTGCACTGATACGTACACGTACGACGCTTCCTGCTTCTTTTTTTCTTCTGTTTTATGCGGCAACACCTTTCTTGCATACATGGGATGTTACACTATTACTTCCAGTATTCTTTCTTTGTATGCTATATTCACTGTTTCAAAGCTATGAATCTCCCCATGCTTCGACCGCCATATTCCATGCTTTTTTGTGGATGGGGTTAAGTAGCCTTATTCTTCCTTGTATAGCTTGGATTACTCCGCTACTATATATTCATATGATTAACCTTCGTTCGCTTGAAGGAAAAACCTTTTTTGCCGGAATCATTGGCTTTACATTACCTTACTGGCTTCTGCTGGGATATGATTTGTATACGGATCAAACCGAAGAATTCTACAATGTAATTTCGCATATTCTACAGTTTGATCAAATAAATTATGCATCCATACATTTCAGCTATTATACTTTATGGGGAGTTATCACAATATTATGGATTGCATTTAGTATTCCTTATTTACGATTTGCATATAAAGACAAAGTACAAACTCGTATTTTATTACAAGTGATACTATCCATGGGAGTATGGATAAATATTCTTATGGTTTTACAACCATCTCATATTAAAGCATTACTTCCTTTAGCTATTATTCCGATGGTATTTATGGGAGGACATTTATTTTCACTTACTTTCAATAAATTTACCCGAATAACTTTTATTACGGTTCTTGTTATCTGGTTTGCATTGTGCTTATTTAATTTATGGATATATTTCTTCAACTTCTGACCGACTGGGGATATTTTGGTATGTTCTTATCTGCTTTTCTTGCCGGAACAATTTTACCATTCAGTTCTGAAGCAGTCCTACTTGCTTGTGTTGGCTTAGGACTCGACCCTATATGGTCTACCATTGCCACAACAGCAGGCAACGTTTTAGGTGGACTTACCTGCTATTGGATAGGCCATCTTGGAAAAATGGAATGGATAGAAAAATACCTTGGAGTAACTCCGAAACAAATGGAACGTGCTACCCGATTTATACATGGAAGGGGAGCATGGATGGCATTATTCTCTTTTTTGCCTGTAGTAGGAGATGCAATTTTAATTGTATTAGGATTGATGAGAGCTCATATTGGGATTGTTACTATTTCAATGAGCATCGGAAAGCTGGCTCGTTACGCTATATTAGTAGCAGCAACTCTTGGTATTATCAGCCTTTTCTAAAATAATTATTATATCAATTTTAATTTATGATAGAACTAGAACAAACTGCAGATGGAAGTTATACACTTTTCGTACCTGAACTAAACGAACATTATCATTCCGTAAAAGGGGCTTTGACGGAGTCTGAACATATATTTATCAACATGGGAATGAAACATCATCCCTCCTCTACACTGCGAATACTGGAAATCGGTTTCGGAACCGGGCTCAATGCATTTCTCACTCTGTTGGAAGCTGATAATTCAAAACGTCAAGTTCACTATACAACAATAGAACGCTACCCTGTAAGTAATGATATTGTACATCAACTTGCCTATCCAGAACAGATCTGCCCAAAACGTAGTAACGACTTCTATGCACTGCATAATTCAGCATGGAATACAGATATAAGCTTAACACCTTACTTTACTTTACATAAAGTAGAAGGAGATTTTACGAACTATAAATTCCAAGGAGCATTTGACCTCATCTACTTTGACGCTTTTGCCCCAGAAAAACAACCGGAAATGTGGAGCCAGGAACTATTCAACACCTTATATGCTTCTCTAAATTCTGGTGGTATTCTCACAACATACTGTGCTAAAGGAGTAATACGCCGAATGCTACAAACTGCGGGATTTACAGTAGAACGTCTTCCAGGCCCTCCAGGTGGAAAACGAGAAATATTGAGAGCTTCAAAATAAAAGATTTCCCTTCGTAGGGACACTCAGTAAATAATATAAAATTAGCCAACTAATTCATACACAATGTAT
>ERZ791907.1961-NODE-1961-length-11707-cov-18.159887_pt1 | contig 11707 bp, 10 predicted proteins | sample MGYA00510145_ERZ791907 | MGnify/ENA primary metagenome ERZ791907 (study PRJEB30046, sample SAMN00792089) | human gut metagenome | study: EMG produced TPA metagenomics assembly of the A metagenome-wide association study of gut microbiota in type 2... | reverse complement strand
CGGCTGGCTCAACCCTCGCCCGCGCCAGCGGGCGTCAACCTTCGGGAATACAGCCACCTGCCGCTAGTGCCTCAACAGCCAGTGACTCCATTATCTCAACGGCCCGCCTTTTCCACCATATCCAGTGCCCAGGCGGCGGCATTTTTGAAATCTTCCTCATTGGGATGCTTTTCCGCTTCCTGCAAACGTTTCAGCCTTTCCGGCGTCATGGGATGAACCTCTGCCTTGTGTTCACTCCGCTTTCCTACGTGGAAGGAGTGAACCCGTCCCTGGCAGATGAAGGTGCCAAGGCAGGTAGAATCCTTTGGCAAAAGGGCAGCGGCGGCCTCCAGATAGTCCCTGGCCGCCGGTGAATCGGGGTAGGTGCCGGCGGTGGCGTAGATGGCCACTTTCCGGTTGTGGAGGCCGGAAAGGGTTCTTCTGGCAGCCATGTCGGCGCCCCGCCTGAAGCCCCAGAATCCTACAAAGATGATGTCATAGCCGGAAACATCCTTTTCCCGGCCTTCTTCTATGATGTCCTTATCTCCCGGAAGGGCGTCATAAATGGCCTGTGCCACGGCTTTCGTATTCCCTGTGCGGGATGACCATAATACTAATGATTTCATAGCAGTTCCTCCTCTGCTTTTAAAAAGAATATAATTTCCCCTTTCCCTATCATACCTAATGCAGAGAGGTCCTGTCAAAAGCCTTTGGGCTATGGATGAGTGGGCTGGGGAAGCACTGATTAATTCATAGAATTTCCTTTTATAAGAATAAAAGAAAACAATGATTTCATCAGCGCTTCCCCAGGGAGCGGCCGCTATCCGCTTACCGACGGACAATGGGCTGTATTCCCGGACGCCGGCATAGGGGCGCCGCTGACGCGGCAGGCTGCGCAAAAGGGTTGTGTTCGCTTCAGGGGGGGGCGAAATATAGAGATGGTACGGCTATGGGATGACTGCCTGCCATCTTCTTCCCGCCGACTGGTATTTACCGGCATTTTCTCACTTGCTGTTCTTACCGAGATCCTTCACTGCGTTCAGGATGACCGTGCCCGGCGGGAAGGAACCAGCGGATAGCATGCAGCAGTAAGCAGAGAGTATCCCAATGAACTGATGACTGCCAGCGGGGCACAGACAGCGGACACGAATAGAACCCTTCTACACAACCTTCAGCCCCCGCAAAAGCGCGGGGCTGAAGGCCCTGCCCGCCGAAGGCGGGCACCCCCTCCTGCGTTTGGGAATACATCCCATCGGCCGTCAGGGGGCAGTTACTTCTTCTCTTCCAGCCAGAATCCCTTCTGCAGGGCCTTTTTTCCGAACCTGGCCTGGATTTCGTCCATGGCACGGGCGGCCCGGTTTCTTTTGTCCCTCTCTTCGGAGAAGAGGGAGGCCATGGAGAGGGGCGGGCCCAGGCGGGAGGCGGTGACGCCGATGAGGCGCACCCCTTCGGTCAGGGGGATTTTACCAAGAAGGTCCATGGCGCAGCTGTAGATTTCTTCCTGCAGGCTGGTGCCTTCGTCAAAGGAGATGGCTCTGGTCACCGTGCGGAAGGAGGCGAATCGTATTTTGAGGGTCACCGTCCTGGCGGTGAGTCCCTGCTTTCTGAGTCTTTGGGCCACGATGTCGCTGTGGATGGCGATTTCCCTTTCTATGACGGCGGGGTCGGAAATATCCGTTTCATAGGTGGATTCATCGCCGATGGATTTGATTTCCCGCTGTGCCTCCACCGGCCTGTCGTCCACACCGAAGGCAAGGCGCTTCAGGAGTCCTCCCTGGTTTCCCAGAATGGCGGCAAGCTCTTCCACCGAGGCGTCCTGGATATTTCCTATGGTCCGAAAGCCTGCTTTGATCAGTTTCCCCTCCGTCACCTTCCCCACGCCCCAGAGGCGGCGCACCGGCAGGGGGCGGAGGATTTCCTTTTCCTTTCCGTAGGGAATGATGAAAAGGCCGTCGGGCTTGTCCATGTCGCTGGCCATTTTGGCCAGGAATTTATTAGGTGCAATGCCCACGGAAGCCACCAGCTCCGTTTTTTCAAGGATTTCCTTCTTAATGGCCCTCCCGATGGCGCCAAGCGTGGGATACTGGCTTCCCATGGCCGATATGTCCAGGAACGCTTCGTCCAGGGAAATGGGTTCGTAGGCCGCGGCATAGTGGAGCATGATTTCATGAATCCTGTCGGACGTTTCCTTGTACACCTGAAACCTTGGCTCCACAAAAATGCCGAAGGGGCAGAGTTCCCTTGCTTTAGAAACGGGCATGGCCGAGTGGACGCCGTATTTCCTGGCTTCATAGGAAGCGGTGGCCACCACGCCGCGGCGGCTCTTCCCGCCGACGATGACCGGCTTTCCCTTCATTTCCGGGTGGTCCCGCTGTTCCACCGACGCGAAAAAAGCGTCCATGTCCACATGCATAATCCATCGTCTCATGGCATCACCTCCTTTTCTTCATCATAGGGGAGCATCCATCATCCGTCAAGTTGGACTCTTCCTGCCGCGGCCATTATAATAGGAACAGGGCATGGGCCCTATGAAATTTTCAATAAAGAGGTGCTTTCTATGGTCAATGAAGAACGAATGAGAAAGACTTTTACAGACCTGGTCAAAATATACGCTCCCAGCAAGGGAGAGCGGGAGGTCTGCGATTACCTGAAGAAGGAGCTGAAGAAACTGGGCGCTTCCCGGATTGTGGAGGACAACGGCGGCTCCATTAACGGAGGCAATGCCGGCAACCTCATCGCCACTTTCAACGGAAACGCAGAGGGCCTTCCCTCCATCGCCTTAACCGGCCACATGGACTGCGTGGAATGCTGCCGGAACATTGAGCCGGTGCTGGAGGACGGCGTTTTCCGCTCCAAAGGAAATACCATCTTAGGCGGCGATGACAAAGCCGGCGTCACTGCCATTCTGGAAGGGCTCCACCTGATGAAGGAAAACTACATTCCCCACGGAAAGATTACGGTCATCTTCACGGTACAGGAGGAAATCGGTCTCTTCGGCTCCCGGAATATTGAAAAAGAATACATCCAGGGCATCGACTTCGGCTATACCCTGGATGCCGACGGCCCTGCAGGCTCCGTCTTTAACGCAGGCCCCTCGGAATACACCCTGGACTTCATCTGCCACGGCGTGGCAGCCCACGCCGGCATGTGCCCGGAAAAGGGTACCAGCGCCATCGCCATGGCGGGCCTTGGCATCGCCGCCTGCCCCAACGGGCGTATCGATGAAGAAACTACCTGCAACCTGGGCACCATCGAAGGCGGCACCGCCGTCAACATCGTCCCCGACCGCTGCGTGGTCCACGGAGAAGCCCGGAGCCGCAGCAGCGAAAAGCTGGAGAAAGTAGTTTCTGACATGGAAAATGCCTTCCGGAAAGCTGCTGAAAAGTTCCCGGAGGGGTCTCTGGAAATTAAAAAAGAAAAGGCCTACGACGCCTTCCTGGTCAAAGAATCGGATCCGGCCCTCCGCCTCTTCAAAGGCGCCTGCAGCGCAGCGGGATTCCCTGTCAAAGTGGCTCCCTCCGGCGGCGGCAGCGATGCCAACTGGTTCGGCACCAAGGGCTTCCCCTCTGTGCTGGTGGGCGTAGGCATGAACGATTTCCATACCAATAAGGAAAACCTGAAGGAAAAGGATCTCTATGATGCCGGTGAGCTGGTGTATCGGCTGATTGAGGCAGAGAGTCACTTCGGGAAATAATGAGACAATGCGGCGCTTGGCGGTATTCCCGAAGGTTGACGCCCGCTGACGCGGGCGAGGGTTGATGGCGCTATTGGGCCTGCGGCCCTCAGCGCCAAGGGTTCTATCCGGGATCGGCTGACGCCTCCCGGATGGGTTCAAGGCCTTCGGCCTAGGAAGTTATAAAGTACCACTGCGTTAGCGATGTACGGCGCCTTACGGCGCCAGTATAAATGCCGCCTGTCGGCGGCGAACATTGCACTGCCGCGAAGCGGCATATAAATTAGCGCCCGGCAGGGCGCCTTCCTCGCCAGCGCAGCGGTACTATATAACTACCCTGGGCGGAGCCCTCAAACTGTCCGGAAGGCGAAGCCGATCCCGGACAGAACCCTTGGGGCCCAGGGCCGAAGGCCCGGCGGCCCCATCAACCCTCAGCCCCGAAGGGGCTGTCAACCTTCGGGAATACAGGTACCCGCCGAAATCGCATAAAAAAGCCATCCCCCGCGGGATGGCTTTTTTATGCGTCTCAACTATGTTCATCAGTTGCCGAATTCGTCTTTTCCGCCAACCTGCTGAGGCTGGGCTTTGACGTACTTAATCTGTTCGCACACGCATTTATCCTTCATTTTGTACAGTTCCGGAATGAACTCCATCATCTTATTGAAGGTATCATCGTTAATGGAATACTTGGTCCACAGGCCCTCTCTTCTGGCATTCACCACTTTAGCCTCAATCAGGATCTTCATATGATAGGACAGGGTGGACTGGGACAGGGTGAAATTTGACAGAATGTCGCAGGCCGACATTTCACGGCAGGACAGCATATCCACAACCCGGAGACGGGTCTCGTCGGAAAGCGCCTTGAAAATAGTGGCAAACTCTTTATAGCTTGGTTGGAAATCCATAATAAACCCCTTTTCTAAACAGCTGATTCTTCATTACATTTTATAATTATATTTCATAGACTTAACGGCCCATGAGGCATGACGAATCGACACATTTAAATCTATTTTTGTCCATTTTATAACATCGTCCTGTTCTTGTCAATCCAGTTTTATCGATTCAGTGCAATTTATTTCCATTTCCCCTATCTTACCCATGAGAAAAGGCCTGCCAAAAGGCAGGCCCTTTCAGGTGGATTATGATGGTACCCCTTATATTTCTATTACATACCGGCCAGCATGAAGTAGCGGACTTCGATGTAGATGCTGGTGACGATAAGGGACATAATCATCAGCGGGAAGCACCATTTCATGAAGGTGCCAAAGGAAATGTTATGTCCTTCCTTCGCTGCAATAGCCACCATGATAACGTTCGGGGAAGCACCGATCATGGTGCCGTTGCCGCCGAAGCAGGCGCCGGTGGCCAGTGCCCACCACATGTAGTCTGCGTGGGGCAGGTTCATGAGGGACTGCATATCCTTAATCAGAGGAATCATGGTTGCGGTGAAGGGAATGTTATCAATGAATGCGGAAGCAATACCGGAGAGCCAGAGAATCATGTAGGTAATGAGGTGGTTATCCCCGTTGGCCAGAGCCACGCCCCAGGAAGCGATGGCTGTAATGACGCCGGCATTTTCCATGCCGCCTACCAGGATGAAGAGGCCCATGAAGAAGAACAGCGTATCCAGGTCCACTTCCTTCATGGCATCTTCCGGGTTAATATGGCATGCCAGCATGGCAACCACGCCGCCGGTCATGGCGATGGTGGCAGACTGCAGACCGAAGCGGGAATGAAGGACGAAGCCTACGATGGTGAGGCCAAGGACGATGAGGGAACGCTTGAAAATCATCTTATCTTCCACAGCGGACATAACATCAATGGCATCAATCTGTTCCTGGGGAAGGTGTCCATGGGGCAGCTCTTTTCTGAAGATAAAGAGGATGCCGATGAGGGTTGCCACGATGGTGATGACAACCACCGGAGCCAGATTGATAAGGAAATCATTGAAATCCAGATGGGTGGCAGAACCAATCATAACGTTCGGCGGGTTGCCGATCATGAGAGCCGTACCGCCTACGTTGCACATGAGGATTTCCGAAACCAGTACCGGCACCGGGGAAATCTTCAGCATGCGGCAGAGGGAAATGGTCATGGGCGCAATCAGAAGGGCCGCGGTGACGGAATCGATGAGGGAAGCACCTACGGCTGTCACGCAGGACAGGAGCACCAGAAGCTCCCTCGGGGACCCCTTGGACCTTTTCATTGCCCACAAAGCAAGCACCCGGAAGAAACCGGATTTCTTCACTACGGAAATCAGAATCATCATGCCTGCCAGAAGACCAAGGGTGTTCCAGTCGATATATTTCCCAAAGGCTTCCGACTGAGTCACATACCCGGCATAAATCATCGCGCCGCCGCCGACCAATGCGCAGATGGTTCTCGGGAACTTTTCAGACATGATTCCCACATACGTGAGACAGAAGATGATGACGGCTAGGTAGAATTGAAATGTAGTCATGAAATACCTGAACTCCTCTCACTGCCCTGAAAAGGGTCGTAGATTTTCATTGGGAATGAGGGACCGCGTTCCTCCGGACCCTTCCTTTTCCGGAATTGCGGAATGTGAAATCACGACGTCCCCGATGAAGAAACACCACATCGCTTGATAGTTTTATTCTAACACAATGCATGGAAGAAATAAATAATACATAGCAAGGAAGATGAAAATTAATATATAAAATTTAGTTTATGATTATCATAAATCATTTTTATTACTTATATGTCTATGGATTTATGGAGCCGAAAAAATGGGGCTCTGCGGGGTTTTGGGGGAAGTTCAACGCCCTTCGGGCGCAGGGTCCGCGGCTTCGCCGCAGGCTGCGAAGAAGGGCTGCGTAAAAAGGTTCTTAAGATGGACCGGCCTGTCGGCCGGAAGGTTCAGAGGGTTTTGGCGGTGCCCTTACGGGCGCATTATAAAAAAGCGCCGACCGGGACTTATCAGCCAAAGAGGCATAGGGAAGCACTGATTCATTCGCAGAATCGGATTTCATATGTATTTTTATCCAATACTGCGTCATCAGTCTCCTTAAATAGCTCGCTATTCGCGTCGACTGATTCCTTGCATTAAATAAAAATACAAGAATGAAATCCAATAACGATTTAATCAGCGCTTCCCTAACGGCTTGTACCGAGATTCTTCGCTGTTGTGGAGGTCCTGCATAGGACCTCCAAGTCGGGCGAAGTTGGTCCTTAATCTGCATATAAAAGGACCTTCCTTTTATCGCCCGACCGATGCAGAATGACTGTGAGGCGGTAAGCGGATAGCAGTAAGCGATAAGCAATAAGAGGTAAGCGGGCAGCGGTCCTTCGGGCCACGCAAAAAATCCTGCAGAGGGCTGTCTGCAGGATTTGATGACTGGCAGGGGTAGGTGGAGTCGGACCACCGATAACGGAGTCAAAGTCCGTTGCCTTACCGCTTGGCGATACCCCCATATCAAGGAGCCGGTGCCTATTTCACCCGGAATCCCTGTTTTTAGGTAAAAAAAAATGGGGCGAGTGGTGGGGCTCGAACCCACGCATAACGGAGCCACAATCCGCCGTGTTAGCCGCTTCACCACACCCGCCACATATGGAGTCATATGACAGGCGTCATATGACGTTGTTTATTGTACCATATCCATAGAAGTGAGTCAAGAAAATTATTTGGGCAGCTGCCGGGCACTGCCCGGCGGTTTCCTGTCCGGCATGGTGCCGCTGTGTCTCACCGCGACAGGAAACTTTCTGCGAATGGTTTCCTATCCGACATGGTGCCATTGCGTTTCATACCGACAGGAAACCCTTCGCGAATGGTTTCCTATCCGGCATGACTCCACTGTGTTTCATCGCGGCAGGAAACTTTTCGCGAATGGTTTCCTGTCCGGCATGGCTCCATTGCGTTTCATACCGACAGGAAACTTTTTGCCTATAGTTTCCTATCCGACATGGTGCCGCTACGTTTCATACCGGCAGGAAACTTTTCGCGTATAGTTTCCCATCCGGCATAGCTCCATTGCGTTTCATACCGGCAGGAAACTATTCGCCTATAGTTTCATGCCCAACATGGCTCCATTGCGTTTCATACCGGCAGGAAACTTTTCGCGAATGGTTTCCTATCCGGCATGGCTCCATTGCGTTTCATACCGGCAGGAAACTTTTCGCGAATAGTTTCCCATCCGGCATAGCTCCATTGCGTTTCATACCGGCAGGAAACTTTTTGCGAATGGTTTCCTGTCCGGCATGGCTCCATTGCGTTTCATACCGACAGGAAACTTTTCGCGAATGGTTTCCCATCCGGCATAGCGCCATTGCGTTTCATCTCCATAGGAAACTTTCCCCAATCCGTGTATAATAGTAAACAAACCACTGCGGCAGCGCATGGGTAATCTGAACATCGAGGTGTATGTGTATGGAAAAGAAAGCTTTCCGTGAAAGAACGATTAATGATTTTCTGGATGACCTGGGAAGCCGGTCTCCGGCCCCCGGCGGCGGTGCGGCTGCGGGACTTCTGGGTGCCCAGGCCTGCGCCCTGGCGGAGATGGTGTGCCATCTCACCGAGTCCAATAAGAACTACGCCCAGTTTCATGAAAAGGCAGGGGAGTATGCGGCGGTATTCAATATGGCCCGTTCCATTTTCCTGGATCTCATGGATGAAGACGCCGCCAATTTCCTGGAGCTCATGGAAACTCTCCGTTCCATCCGGAATCTTCCTCTGGAAGAGCGGCAGGAGAAGCAGCTGGAAGCCTTCAAGAAAGCCATTGCCGTTCCCCGGCAGATGGCCCAGACCATGAGCGAACTGCTCCCCAGCTTCACGAATCTTCTGCTGAAGGGAAATAAAAACGCCCTCAGCGATTCCATCATGGCTGCCCAGAGCGCCATCGCCTGCATCCAGGCTTCCATTATTAATGTAAAAATCAACATGAAATATATTGATGATGAATTCTATGAACATGAAATGAAGGACACCATCACCAGCTGGGAAAACGCAGTGTCCGCCATCGATGCGGTACTCACGTACCAGGTGGATTTGTAAGGGGGCGCTTTCCGGCCCGGGTTCATGGACACGCCCTTTGGGCGTGAAGGTTCAGAGGGTTCAAAAGGTTCTGCCCGCTTTTAGCGGGCGGGTTCAGAGGGTGGTGGTGGCGCCCTTGTGACATGCCGAAGGCGTGAGGGTTCAAAGGGTTCAGAAGGTTCAAAGGGTGTGGTGGCGCCCTTCGGGCGCATTATAAAATGGCGCTTCCGGCGCCCACCCTGCCTCCACGGAGTGGGCTTTATAACTCCCTCTGAACCAGCCCGGAAGGCGGAGCCGATTCCGGGCTGAACCCAGGACGCCCAGGGCGACAGCCCGACGGCGGCTTGAACCCGGGCGCCGAAGGCGCCTGAACCCTCTTTCTTTCGGGAATACAGCCCATGATCCACGGCCAGCGGACAGCGGGCAGCCCCACTGTCCCACTGTCCCACTAACCCCACCTCACCAGCTTACTAATACACTATCCCAAAGGAGGCCTATCATGAAAGAAGATCCTTCTTCCCAGTCATTAAGCAGGCAGCTCTTTGAAACCTATGTTACCCTGGATAACTGGCATAAATTCCGCCTCCGTCTGTTTATAGAAGGCATATTTGTCGGCATTTTCGGCGGGCTCTGCATCAGCCTTTTCCGTTTCCTTCTGGGAGAGGCGGAGGCGCTTCGCATTTTTGTGTACAATGCCTTTCTCATTCCTTCTGCGGCGAAGGAAAATTTCGTTCCCCTTCTTCTGTGGGGAGCGGCCCTTGTGGTGACGGGATTTCTCCTGTACCGCATGTGTCTCTATGCCCCCATGGTGGGAGGCTCCGGCATTCCCCAGGTGAAAGGGGTTATCCTGGGGCTGTATAAAATGAAATGGTTCCGCATTCTCTGGGTGAAAATCATTGCCGGTGCCCTGGGCATCGGCGCCGGTCTTTCCCTGGGAAGGGAGGGGCCTTCCATCCAGATCGGCGCCGTGGCGGGCCAGGGAATTTCCCGTTTCCTGGGCCGCACCCGCATGGAAGAGCGCTACCTCATCACCAGCGGCGCCAGTGCCGGTTTGGCGGCCGCTTTCAATGCGCCCCTGGCGGGCATGATGTTTGCGCTGGAAGAACTGCACCGGAATTTCTCCGGCGCCGTGCTCCTGCCCACCATGACCAGCGCCATCACCGCCACCATTGTCACCCATTTCTTCTTCGGACGAAGCACCAGTTTCCATTTCATCAACCTGGTGCCCATGCCCGCAGAGCATCTGGGGCTGGTGGTGCTCATTGCCATTTCCGCCGGTTTTGCTGGCATTCTCTTCAACTACGGCCTTCTTCATACCGGCAGCTTTTATAATCTTCCCGTTTTCAAAAGCCAGTATGTAAAAATTCTTTTTGCCCTCTTTTCCGCCTGCCTTCTGGGATTCTTCCTGCCCCAGGTGCTGGGCGGTGGCAATACCCTGGTGGACCAGCTGGCAGCGGGCCGTTTCAACAGCCTTTCCTTCCTGCTGCTCCTTCTTTTCGGGAAATATATTTTCACCCTCATCAGCTATGGCTGCGGCGTGCCCGGCGGCTTCTTCCTGCCCCTTCTCGTCATCGGCGCCCTTTTGGGGAGCGTGGAGGCCAATGTGCTGGTGTCCCTGGATTTCATTAATGAAATCTATACGCCCAATATCATCATCATCGGCATGGTGTCCCTCTTTGCTGCCAGCGTCCGCTCCCCCATCACCGGCACCCTCCTCATCCTGGAAATGACCGGCGACTTCGGCCACCTCATGGCCCTGGCCCTGGGAAGTGCGGTGGCCTACATTACGGCGGAGCTCCTGAAGGGCGAGCCCATCTACGATGCCCTCCTCAAGAAATCCCTCTCCGCCAAGCCCGATAAGGCCTGTGAGGAAGAGAGAAATATTGTGGAAGTGCCGGTGGGAAGCGGTTCCATTCTGGAGGGAAAGAAAATCCGGGACGTGCCCCGCATGAGGCAGACTATCATCATCGACCTCAAGCGTCACGGCCAGAGCGTGATTCCGGACCCGGACATCCGGCTCCAGGCAGAGGATTTCCTCTACATCCTCACCGCCAGCAAGAATGCGGAAACATTGAAAAGACTTGGCGAGGAGCAGGTGCCGCCGGATTCTGTGAGGAAGAAATAATATCCATCAAAAAACGTGAAACCAGGATTTCCTGATTTCACGTTTTTATTATCTTCTGCCTCTTCGTCTCTGGATGGTCCGTCCGGGGCTGCCTCTCCGGATGGCCCGGGAAGGTCTTACTTCTTCGCCCTGGGAAGCGGCGGCTTTGCTTCCGGTGCCCAGTTTACCGGTGCGGATGGCGGTTCTCTTGGCGATAAGGAACCAGCCTGCCAGTTTGTCAGCGGTCTTGCCTTCGCCGCTGCTTTTGGCGGAAGCATCTTCGGGATAGGCCTTCTTGTAGTATTCTACGGCGTTTCTGCTGTTCGTCTTGTCATCGGAAGCTACGCTCTTGAAATCAAGCAGGTTCTTCCCCAGAAAGAGGATGAGCAGCACCGGATAGGCCGCCAGGGGATACACATTCTGCACAATGGAAAGGGCGATGATGACCACGGCCACTGCCATAGCCGCCATGGCGGTGTATTTCTGCATGGACAGCATTTTCTTGAACTTGTCATCCATGGCAGAGAGCCAGATATTGCCGCCGGCTTTGAAATAGTGGATAAATTCCTTATCTCTGAAGCTCCGGTCCCCCTTGTGGTGTTCGATGATCTGGTCCACGATGCGGGCCACGTTCTTCTGCAGCCGTATCATCTGGTAGCCGATGAGGAAACCGATGGACGTGATAATGACTGCAATGATGATGAAAGTTAAAGATTCCATAAAAACTCTCTCCTGTCAAACGATTTCAGATTTGCATTCCTTTATTATACTCGCCGCCGGAAACGATGAAAAGGCAGGGCGGTAAAGAAATTTCATTTCCTTCACCGCCCTGTTCCCCACGACTCCTTTGTCTTATATTTCTTAAAATTTTTCCAACGGCAGCAGCCTGTCTGAAGTCTGATTGTCTAAGGAAGCACTGATTAATTCGCAGAATCGAATTTCATATGTATTTTTATCCAAT
>ERZ791907.1955-NODE-1955-length-11742-cov-2.556430_pt1 | contig 11742 bp, 9 predicted proteins | sample MGYA00510145_ERZ791907 | MGnify/ENA primary metagenome ERZ791907 (study PRJEB30046, sample SAMN00792089) | human gut metagenome | study: EMG produced TPA metagenomics assembly of the A metagenome-wide association study of gut microbiota in type 2... | reverse complement strand
TATCACGGTGAAACTGAATACGCAGGATTACTATACGCTCAAAGGCAAAGCCAAAAGCGCAGGAGTAACCATGAGTGAGTTTGTAAGAAGAATTCTTGATAAAGGAAATGTCATTGAACGACTGACCGTAGAGCAAGCAGACTTCATCCGCAAGCTGTGTGGAATGGCAAATAACCTCAATCAATTGGCACATCGTGCCAATGCGTATGGGTTTCATGCCGTTGCTCCTTTCCACAAAATCATCATTGGCAAGATTGACGAAATTCTAAATCTGATACGAAAATGATTGCCAAGATAATGAAGGGTTCGGGCTTCAAGGGTGTGATCAATTACATCCTTGACCCGAAGAAAGGAACGGAGCTCATTGATAGTTCCGGAGTGAGAACGGAGAGCATCAACCATATTGTCCAAAGTTTCATTGACCAGACAAAACTGAATCCACGAGTAAGCAAGGTTGTGGGGCATATCTCCCTGAGCTTCTCGGCACAGGATTCTTCCAAACTCAGTAATGAATGGATGGCGCAGATCGCTCGTGAATATATGGAGAAGATGGGAATAAAAGATACGCAGTACATCATCGGTCGCCATTTCGATAAGGAGCACCCTCATGTGCATATGGCTTTCAATCGGATAGATAATAACGGCAAAACTATTTCTGACCGTAACGACCGATTCAGAAGTGAGAAGATTTGCAAGGAACTGACCGCCAAATACGGTTTGTACTTTGCCGGTGGCAAGGAGAATGTCAAGGAACACCGCCTGAAAGAACCCGATAAAACCAAATATGAAATCTATCAGACATTGAAAGCAGAAATAGCTCGGTGCAGGGATTGGAAAACCCTCCTTAGTCGTTTGGGAAAACAAGATATTGATGTCCGCTTTAAGTACAAAGGCAACTCACAAGAAGTGCAGGGTATCATCTTTGATAAGAACGGTTATCTTTTCAACGGTTCAAAGGTGGACAGGAGTTTCAGCTATTCCAAGATAGACTTTGCCCTGCAACAGAATAACAGAGAACACGGACAGCAGATGCAAGGAACGATAAATCTTATATCTAATGTTGCAGATGTTACAAGCGAAATAGCCAACGACCTCATCGAAGGAGGATTGGGATTGTTCCAGACTCATGGCACTGTCCCAGCGGAAGTTTACAACACACTCGAAAAAAAGAAGAAAAAGAAAAAACGTACAATACACTTATAACTATGGCAGATAATAATACATTTATTCTCTTTGAGGAAATCAAAAACAAGCTGGAGACAATTTACAGGGAACTAAAAGAGTTGAAAGAAAAGGAGAACGGTTCTGTTTCCCTCCCTGTTCAATCTACACTAGCACAAAGTGATGAGCAGAAAGAACAGGAAATGCTCAATCAGTATGAACAGCGAACAAAAGAAGTGATTAACAAGTATATTGGTGTGCAAGTGCGCATCAAGGACGAGGAGGCTAAATCCATGGACAAATTGGTGGCAAGCGTCTTGACCATGTTGCACGAATGGCAAGAGAATAAAGAGCATCCAATACCGCAGGAACATATTCACAGGCACAGTTTTGACCTCAAGTTCTCGAAAGTCTTTACTTATATGGTAGCAGTATCTGTCCTTTGTTTTGTTTCTTTGGTCGGCAATTACTTCTTGTGGCAAAGTAAACAGCAATGCAAAGACGATGCCTTGAAATTTCGTATCATTAGAGTATGGCGAGGTTGTAGCCCTAAGGAAATCCTGTGGCTTAACGATGTGTTTGACATTCATCGCAATGAAAAAATTATCAAACTAATCAAGGAAAAAGCAGATGATTACGACATGGAATTAAAACAAAAGGCGGATAGTTTGATGCAGAATAACCTGCAAAATAAGAAAAACAAATAGTGTTGAACACATAAACTCTAATAAGAGGGGAAAATTCCCCTCTTATTAAGTATTTTATACAAGAAAATTTACTATATTTGCAAACAATCAGATGATATTTATGGAAAGTCCAACTAATAGAATTAAAGAAGTGCTTATCGAGAAAGGGATTAAGCAAACATGGCTTGCAGAGAAACTCGGTAAGAGTTTCACTATTGTGAACTCCTACGTTTGCAATCGTCGACAGCCAAGCCTAGAATTGCTATTTCAGATAGCAGAAATCTTGCAGGTTAATCCAAAGGAATTGATTAACACCCCAGATGAGTAACTTTATTATGGTAGAGCATAAAAAATCTATTCGTTTTTTCAACGATCGTGAAGTTAGAGCGGTGTGGGACGAGGAACACAGTAAGTGGTGGTTCTCTGTGCTGGACATCATTGCTGCGATTAACGAGCAAGATGATTACCAAAAGACGAGAAACTATTGGAAGTATCTCAAAACCAAACTAAGAAAAGAAAATAGTCAGTTGGTTAGTAGCACTAACCAACTGAAGCTAAAAGCCTCTGACGGGAAGTCTTATAAGACAGATACGTTTGATGCAGAGGGTGTAACCCTTTTGGCAAAGCATATCAACAATACCAAGGCAACAAGCTTTCTTGACTGGCTCCTCTATAGTGATAACACTATTGACGGACAGAGCAAGAAAAAGGCTTATCAGCTTTTTGAAAGTGGTATCTTAAAGACTGTAGACCCAGGTACAATCAAATGTTTACAACAAATACACGCTTATCTCTTTGGAGGACTGTATGACTTTGCTGGACAAATTCGTACGAAGAATATATCCAAAGGAGGTTTTACGTTTGCTAATTGTATGCACTTTCCCGATACGCTGCAAGCAATTGAACGAATGCCCGAAACAACCTTTGATGAGATAATGGACAAATATGTTGAAATGAACGTCGCCCATCCATTCATGGAAGGCAACGGTCGCAGCACTCGCATTTGGCTTGACCTCATGCTGAAGCGTTCTCTCAAACGGTGTGTAGATTGGAGTCAGATAAATAAAAACGAATATCTATCTGCAATGCGTGAAAGTGTTTCTGATAGTACACACATCAAGGCTTTAGTGCTACCAGCACTCACTACAAAGATTGATGACAGAGAAATGTTTATGAAGGGTATCGACTATTCATATTATTATGAGCAGAATGATTGATTTTTCCACATGGAATCTCTATTGTTAGGTAGGATGTTTTTAAAAAAAGAATTACAATGCTATCTCACAATGAAAATTATATGATACCGTTATAATAAAATGTAAAATAGGAAACTCTATGAATACAGAGAAAACAATAGAATACAATCTTATAAAACGACTTATAGGTTTAAATTATACTTATCGTGAGGATATTCATGATAAGGAAGCACTTGAACAGAATTTCAGACAGAAGTTTGAACAACTCAACAGAGTTCATCTTTCGGATGCAGAATACAATAGATTGCTTGAAGATATTATCAACAGCGATGTTTATGTAGCTTCCAAGATGTTGAGAGAGGTGAATACTTTCATCCGAGAAGATGGTACACCGTTGCAATATAGTTTGGTCAATATTAGGGATTGGTGCAAAAACGAATATGAGGTTGTCAATCAACTAAGAATAAATACCAAGAACAGCTTCCAGCGATATGATGTGATTCTGTTGGTTAATGGACTTCCGCTCGTTCAGATAGAACTGAAGACCTTGGAAGTAAGTCCACGTCGAGCAATGCAACAGATTGTAGATTACAAGAATGACATAGGGAACGGATTTACTAATTCGTTACTATGCTTTATGCAATTATTTATAATAAGCAATCAGACGCACACTTGTTATTTTACCAATAACAACAGCCTATATTTCAACTTTAATGCTGATGAGCAGTTTCTCCCTGTATATTATTGGGCAGATAAGGACAACCATAAGATTACAAACCTTGACGCTTTTACGGATGAGTTTCTTCCCAAATGCAAATTGGGAGAAATGATTAGCCGATATATGGTATTGGTTGCCAGCGAACAGAAACTACTCATCATGCGCCCTTATCAGATTTATGCCGTAAAGGCTATTATGAGTAGTGTTGAAGAAAATAGAGGAAACGGTTATATATGGCATACAACAGGTAGTGGTAAAACCCTCACTTCATTCAAAGCATCGACATTGTTAAAGGAAAACAGAGAAATAGCAAAGTGTCTGTTTGTTGTCGACAGAAAAGACCTTGATAGACAGACTCGTGAGGAATTTAACAAGTTTCAAGAAAATTGTGTAGAAGAAAATACAAATACAGAATCTCTTGTACAACGATTGGAGTCTGACGATTATGCAGATAAGGTGATTGTTACAACCATTCAGAAATTAGGCATTGCTCTGAACTCAAATACCAAGCAAAATTACAAGGAAAGACTATTGCCGTTGAAGAATAAGCATTTGGTTTTTATCTTCGACGAATGTCATCGTTCCCAGTTCAAAGAAAACCATAAAGCCATTAAGGATTTCTTCCCTAATGCACAATTATTCGGATTTACAGGAACACCGATTTTTGAAGAGAATGCGGTCTATATCCAATATAATAACGAGCAGGGGACTTATATGACTACCAAGGATGTTTTTGAAAACGAATTGCATACTTACACCATTACCCATGCCATTGAAGATAAGAATGTTCTTCGATTCCATGTGGACTATTTTAAACCCGATGAAACAAAAGATATAACCGCAGAGGGAACCGTAAAAAAACAAGCCATTATAGAAACCATCCTGTCTAAGCACGATGCAGCAACCAATGGCAGACGTTTCAACGCTTTTCTTGCTACATCCTCCATTAATGATGCCATAGAGTATTATCACTTGTTCAAAAAAGCTCAAAAAGCAAAAACAGATTGTGAAACGTTGAACATTGTGTGTGTCTTTACTCCGCCGGCAGAGGGCAACAAAGACATAATGCAGATGCAGGAGGATTTGGCACAAGAAAGACAAGACAATATGGTTGAGCCAGAAAAAAAGAAGCGAGCTTTGCAAGAAATCTTAAAGGACTATGAGCAACAGTTTGGGGCTCATTTTACCATCAACGAATTCGACGCATACTATCAAGATGTGCAGAAGCGAATAAAAGACCAGCAATATAGCAATAAAGACTATCCACACAAGAATAAAATAGACATTACTATTGTTGTGGATATGCTTTTAACTGGTTTTGATTCTAAATACCTGAACACTTTGTATGTTGATAAGAATTTGAAGTATCATAATCTGATACAAGCCTTTTCAAGAACAAACCGTATCTTGAATGATACCAAGCCATACGGTAATATTCTTGACTTCAGAGGACAGCAAGAGGCTGTGGACATAGCGATTACCAGATTCTCTGGTGTGGATGTAGATAAGCCAAGAACAATTTGGCTTGTTGATCCAGCCCCCACAATCGTGCAGAAATACAAGGAAGCAGTTACGCATTTGAAAGACTTTATGCATTCACAGGATTTGGAATGCAAGCCCGAAGATGTCTATAATTTGCAAGGAGACGATGCACGTATTGGGTTTGTAAATTGCTTCAAGGAAGTACAACGCTATCGAACACAGCTTGACCAATATACGGATATTAGTGAGGAAGAGCGTACCACCATTGACAATATGCTCAACGAAGAAAGTCTGCGAGGCTTCCGAGGTGCCTACCTTGAAACTGCAAAGCAACTCAAAAAGCAACAGGATAGGACAAAAGAAGGAGAGAACCCCAAAATAGAGAACATCGACTTTGAATTTGTTCTTTTTGCCTCTGCCTTGATAGACTATGACTATATAATGGAACTGATAGCAAGACTGTCGGGCGGAACTACTTCCAAGCAGAAGATGACAAAGGAGCAAATCATAAGCCTTATAAAGTCAAGTTCAAACTTATTGGAAGAGCGTGATAACATCATTGCTTACCTTAACAGCTTGAAAGAAGGTGTAAACGGAAAAACTGCCAAGCAGATAAAAGAGGAATACGAAATATTCAAAACGGAGAAATATGCCAATGAGTTGATTGCGATAGCAGAAAAACATAATATTAGTCCCAAAGCATTGGAAGCATTCGTAAACGAGATTATCGACCGTAAAATATTTGATGGCGAGAAACTTAACGACCTGCTTGCTCCGCTCAATCTCGGTTGGCGAGAAAGAACAAAAAAAGAATTGGCACTAATGGAAGATGTTACCCCATTGCTGAAACGTCTATCTGCAGGGCAAGAAATCTCTGGCTTGTCAGCCTACGACGAAAAGAAATAAAAGTATGGCGAAAGAATCAAAACATATACCGAATATCCGCTTTCCCCAGTTGCAGGGCGGAAAAAAATGGAATGTAGAATGTATCGGAGCCCTATTCTGTTCATTCCCAACTGCTTCATATTCTCGTATGCAACTCAAAGACAAAGGGACTATTGGTTATATTCATTATGGTGATATACATACCAAATATAATACTTTCTTAGATTTAACAACCTCTCAACTTCCTCATATATCAGAAGAACAAAGAAAACAATATATCTATTTAAAAGATGGAGATATTATTTTGGCAGATGCTTCAGAGGATTATGCAGGAGTAGGTAAATGTATAGAGATTTTAAATACAAATGGACATAGAGCTATCGGTGGGTTACATACGATTTTATTAAGAGAGGAAAAGAACTATTTTACAGAAAAATTCAAAGCTTATTTATTTCAAAGCCACTATGTAAAGCGCCAATTGGAAATTAAAGCAGTTGGCACTAAAATATATAGTATTTCTTTTAACTCCATTCGTGATATTAGGATTCCATATCCTCCCATTAGCGAACAAAAGAAAATAGCAGATTGCCTTTCTTCCCTTGACGATTATATCAATGCAACGCAAGAGAAGATTGAAATATTACAAGCACACAAGAAAGGGTTGATACAACAATTACTTCCTGCATTAGGGAAAATTATGCCTCAGAAGCGTTTTCCAAAATTTGGGAAATCCAAGAAATGGAGTCCCAATTCTATGGAAGAAATGTTTGAAATAAGGAATGGTTATACCCCCTCTAAATCAAATCCTAAATTCTGGGAAAACGGTACGATACCTTGGTTTAGAATGGAAGATATAAGAGAACACGGACATATACTTTCTGATTCAATCCAACATATAACGAAAGAGGCTGTTAAAGGGAAAGGCCTGTTTCCTGCTAACTCTATCATTGTTGCTACAACAGCTACAATTGGCGTACACGCACTTATAATTGTTGATTCGCTTGCGAATCAACGATTTACGTTTTTAACAAAACATAAATCGTTTGATACACAAATAGATATGAAGTATTTTTACTATTATATGTATCTCATTGACGAGTGGTGTAAGCAGCACACAAATGCAGGAGGCTTTGCGTCAGTTGACATGAATGGATTTAAACGACTGTCCGTATCACTACCCTCAATAGAGGAACAGAAAGAAATTGCTGAATGCTTCGCCTCAATTGATGATTTAATAGATAGTACAAAACAAAAACTTGTAATACTTCAGAATCACAAGCGTGGTCTGATGCAACAGTTATTTCCTATAATATAAAAATGAAAGAATCATATTTGTCATTAGAAGAATTAGCTTCCGATCTAAGAGATGAACAGAAGAAGAATATAATTATCTTTGCACATAATGGAACGGGTAAAACCCGTTTATCTGCAATTTTTAAAGATATAGCTAAAAGAAAAGATGCAAGTGATACATTATATTTCAATGCATTTACAGAAGATTTATTCTTTTGGGATAATGATTTCGATTATGATGTAGAAAGAATTTTATGTTTTCATTCAGAATCTCATTTCTTCGATGGATTAAGGTATCAAGAAATGGAAACACGTATTCGTCCTATTCTAAGTAGATTTTCCGACTTTGATTTTAGTATAGAACAAAAAACGAAAATTATAAATGGTTTAGAACAGACTACAGATTTTATTAAATTCAAACGTATGGAATTTAATGAAAAAACAGGTAATACTGAGTGGGTTGAAAATATTAAAATTTCGCGAGGAGAAGAAAATATTTTCAAATGGTGCTTCTTTCTGGCCATTGCTGGATTAGCTATAGATAGGGACATATCGTATAATTGGGTCAATTACATATATATAGATGATCCCATATCTTCCTTAGATGATAATAATTCTATTGCCGTGGCTAATCATTTAGCTTCATTATTAAAAAGAACAGACAATAACATCCATACTGTAATATCTACTCATCATGGACTATTCTATAATGTGATTTTTAACGAATTAAAAAGTGCTGAAAAATTATATCTGTTTAAAGAATCTGACGAAAAAGACGAGGTTACGCTCCCTTATAAAACAATTTGGAAACTAAAAAATATAAAAGATACTCCCTTTTTCCATCATATATCCATAATAAAAGAATTAAATAAAGCTGTCAAAAGTAATCAACTTTACACATATCATTTTAATATGTTGAGAAATCTTTTAGAAAAGACCGCAGCCTTTCATGGATTCAATAAATTTGGTGATTGCATAAAGAAATTTGAAAATGACCCTGATGAACTTTTATACTCAAGAATGATAAATATACTAAGTCATGGAAATTACTCTTTTTTTGAACCCGTTGAAATGCAAATGGAAAATAAAGAATATTTCAAGAAAATTTATCAAGACTTTCTAACAAGATTCCCTTTTAACGAGAATATATAACAATATGACAACAGAAAATAAAAACGAACTGGGTAAAACCCTTTGGGATATTGCAAATAGCCTGCGAGGTGCAATGATGGCAGATGATTTTCGCGACTATATGCTATCGTTTCTATTCCTGAAATATCTTTCAGATAATTATGTGGAATTTGCTAAAAAAGAATTAGGCACTGATTACCCAGATATAAAAAACATAGTGAAGGAAGAAACGGAAATTGTAAAATCTCCGTTACAAATTTGGTATGCAGCAAACCCAGAAGACATTGATTTGTTTGAAGCCCAGATGCGTAAAAAAATCCACTATGTTATCAAGCCAAAATACCTTTGGGATAACATTGCTGAAAATGCTCGTACACAATCAAATGAGTTACTAAAGATTTTGGAAGAAGGCTTCAAATATATTGAAGAACAATCTTTTGAAACCTCCTTTAAGGGACTGTTTTCAGAGATTAATCTAAATTCTGAGAAACTTGGCAAAAACTATGCAGAGCGTAATACTTTGTTGGCAAAGGTTATCAATAAGATAAAAGAGGGAGTCTCTAAGTTAGATACGACTACAGACACTTTGGGCGATGCCTATGAATATCTTATCGGACAATTTGCTGCCAATTCCGGGCAAAAGGCTGGCGAGTTCTATACCCCACAGGGAATTTCCTCAATACTGTCGAAGATTGTAACACTTGATTGCCAAGACCCTAAATCAGGCAAAAAGAAAAAAATAAACAAAGTATTGGATTTTACTTGCGGTTCAGGTTCATTACTTCTCAATGTACGGCATGAAATGGGAGCTAATGGAATCGGCAAAATTTATGGTCAGGAGAAGAATATCACAACCTATAACCTTGCCCGTATGAATATGTTGCTGCATAGAGTAAAAGATACGGAGTTTGAAATTCATCATGGTGATACACTTGTCAATGACTGGAGTATTCTAAACAATATGAACCCGTCAAAGAAGATGGAATTTGATGCCATTGTTGCAAATCCCCCATTCAGTTATCGCTGGGAACCGAAAGAGGAAACTGCAAAGGATTTCCGTTTCAGTCGTTACGGTCTTGCTCCAAAATCTGCTGCCGATTTTGCATTTCTATTACATGGTTTCCACTATTTGAGTGGTGATGGTACAATGGCTATCATTCTTCCTCATGGTGTTCTTTTTAGGGGAGGAAAGGAAGAAACTATCAGAAAGAAACTTCTGAGTGACGATAACATAGATGCAGTTATTGGACTGCCTGCCAATCTATTCTATTCAACAGGTATTCCCGTCTGTATTTTAGTGTTGAAGAAATGTCGTCGTACAGATGACATTCTTTTCATCAATGCCAGTTCGGAAGAGCACTATGAGAAAGGGAAACGCCAGAACTCATTGCGTCCTGAAGATATAAACAAAATAGTAGAAACTTATCAATTGCGTAGGGAAGAAAATCGTTATTCTCGTAAAGTCTATATGCGAGAAATCAAAGACAACGGCTACAATCTGAATATTTCACGTTATGTAAATCTCTCCAAAGAAGAAGAAAAAATTGATTTGGCAGAAGTACACAGGCAATTAGTTGTAACAGAGAAAAAGATTGAATCCGCCCGTCAAAAACATAATGAATTTTTAAAAGAATTGGGGCTGGATCTTGTATAAAATCATATCACATAAAAGTATAAAAATGAAACACGAAATTAGTCCAGACAAGCAAACGGTAGAATCATGTCTAAAACAAAAATCTTATTATGTGGACTTTTATCAGAGAGAATATGTTTGGTCAAAAGAAACTGTAGAGATTCTTTTGCGTGATATATTTTATGAATTTGAATTGTCGTATAATATTCACGAGGATGAAGAATTAACTCAAGAAGTTCTTGATCTCTATAATTGGTATTATATGAACGTGTTCATTACCAATAAAGTTGATGGGAAGGTTTATATAGTAGATGGTCAGCAAAGATTGACGACACTCACGCTTATCGCTACTAAATTATACCATATAATTGATGATGAAAATCTAAAAGACACTTTAAAGGAATGTATTTTCTCAAAAGATAAATTTAAGGGAGATATTTTTTGCATAGATAATGAAAAGCGTAAAGATGTCATGCGATGCATCTTGGCAGAAATTAAATACCAAGAACCTTATAAAAATAAAACTGAAGAAAATCTTGTTTCAAGATACAATGACATCAGTAAGTTTATAGATGACAAGAATCTGCCTTCAGAAGAAATAAAGGCGTTTACCTTTTATTTTCTCGAGAGATTAGTCATGGTAGAATTGTCTATTGAAAAAGATGATACACCTATGGTCTTTGAAGTCATTAATGACAGGGGCGAGTCTCTTAAACCTTTTGAGATTCTTAAAGGAAAAATGATAGGGGCATTAGGTAAAAATGATACTGAAGCTTATTCTGAAAAATGGGATAATGCTATATCATGTCTGAATGGGATACAAGATGCTTTTTTCATAGACTTCATCAAATCAAGATTTGTCTTTAAGGAAAATGCCAAGTTAGAATCAGCATTGAACCAAGCATATCATAGGTACATTTTCAATTATAATGACATTGCAGATTCCTTGCAATTCAGGAAGACTGATAAAAAGCATATTGCTAATATTAAGAATTTTATAGATACGGATTTTAAGTATTATTCTAAACTATATGCCAAAATACGAGCTAATCAAAATCAGTTCCTGAGGTATGATAATGTGATTAATTATCTATCTGGACAATAGCAGATTATAATGGCCGCTTGTAGTATAGATGATCCGATTGAAGATAAAAAGATAGATACAATTGCTAAAGAAATAGATAGGTTATGGATGCTTTTAATCTTAAATGACATCTACGATAGTAATAAGTTTCAAAATCTGTGCTTTGCACTTAACCACTTATTGAAAGAAAAGAATATATCAGAATATCGCAGTATATTTGACAAGTTGATTATAGACACGATTCGTGATAAAAGGAATACTACTCCAACCTCTGTATTAGATTATCAGAATTTCATCAAAAAGAATTATAGTAATATGAATACTCGTTCATTAAGGTATCTTTTTGCACGAATAGAAAAATTCATTTGTGAACACACAAATCAGTCTATGCAAAACGATGTGGAGTATATATCTACAAAAACGGGGTGTAAAACGGGCTACCATATTGAACATATTTCATTAGTGTCCCGTTA
>ERZ791907.1951-NODE-1951-length-11775-cov-2.604693_pt1 | contig 11775 bp, 6 predicted proteins | sample MGYA00510145_ERZ791907 | MGnify/ENA primary metagenome ERZ791907 (study PRJEB30046, sample SAMN00792089) | human gut metagenome | study: EMG produced TPA metagenomics assembly of the A metagenome-wide association study of gut microbiota in type 2... | reverse complement strand
GGATGAACTGAAAGCTGCATGTGAAGCTCTTAAGGCTTATGACGACAGCATTTATCCATGGGGTATCGATATGACTACTGACGAAGGTCAGGCAGCATTCGCATACTACACCTGGAACAACGGCGGCGGATTTGTTGACGATGAAGGTAACTGGACACTGAACAGTGAGCAGAACGTTGAAGCAATCCAGTACGCAATTGATCTTGTAAATTCCGGTTACACAAACACCGATCCTGCTAACGATACCCGTTATGATCTGCAGGATATGTTCGGCGCTGGCAAAGTAGCTATGCTCATCGCACCGAACAGCTTACCTACCTACATTGCTACAGGCGGAAATGAAGTAAACTACGGCGTTGCTTCCATTCCTTCCAATACAGGCGAGTCTGTATCTGCAGGTGTTATGGACCGCTTCATGTGCTTCGATAACGACTACTCAGATGATGAGAAAGCTGCTATCTCCACATTCTTTGATTATTTCTATGATGATGCCCGTTATACAGAGTGGGTTGACATGGAGGGATTCCTTCCGGCAACCAAGTCCGGCGGCGAGGCTCTCGCAGCAGCTAACGAAGATATGGCAAGCTGGATTGATATCTTAGACAGCTGTAAATTCTATCCAACAGCGAAAGCAGAATGGGCAGATGTAAAACAGGGCGTTATCAACGTAGAGCAGAATGCTCTTCTTGGCGGCGACGTTCAGGAATTACTGGATGACCTTCAGGCAGAAATCGCTGGCTGATCTTAATCCACTGTTTTTCCCATTACGAGGAAGATAATGGGCCGGACTTACGGGTCCGGTCCATTTTTAAGTTTGCGAAGCAAACGCTACTTCTTGTGCCAGGCACAAGAAGGTTCCACCTTTTTGCGAAGCAAACGCTGCTTCTTGTATTTGTCACAAGAAGGTTCTGTTTTTCTGCGTAACAAACGCCGTTTTCTGTGCTTGTCTGCGCAGCGTCAACGCTATTTTTATAAAAAGAGAGGTATCCCTGTGAAGAAAAAATTCAAAAAAGTGGAACCATATATATGGATCCTGCCAAGTGTCCTTCTCATGGCAATTTTCATCCTGGTTCCTATTATCTTTGTATTCCGTATGGCCTTAAGCGACGTCAGCAAAGCTGGTCTGATCAAAGGCTTCGCCGGATTGGAAAATTTCCGCAAGGTAACAAGCAGCCCTGTTTTTGCCATGGTGCTGAAAAACACCCTTGTGTGGACCGTTGCCGTAGTCGGCATCTCCACACTCCTTGGATTTATCCTTGCGATTCTCCTCAACAATGAATTTAAAGGCCGTAAGCTTGCACGTGCCGTTGTTGTTTTCCCATGGGCCACAACCCTGATCGTTCAGGCAAGTATCTGGAAATTCATCATCGACACAGATTACGGTACCTTAAATACACTGTTGATGAAGCTTGGCATTATTGACCACGCTGTGAACTGGACTCCTACTGCCGGTGCTTATTTCGCCTGGGAAATTGCCTGCGGTATTTTTGTTACCATTCCATTTGTAACCTTTACCGTACTTTCCGGTCTGCAGAGTATTGATGCCAGCTACTATGAGGCAGCAGCCGTAGACGGAGCCAGCTACTGGCAGAAAATGTTCCAGATCACCATCCCGCTGGTACGTCCGAATCTTACCATCAGTACCATCCTGAACATTATCTACGTATTTAACTCTTTTCCGATCATATGGACCATCACCAAGGGTGACCCTGCTAACCGTACCGACACCCTGGTTACCTATCTGTACAAACTGGCCTTCTACAACGGCAAACAGGGACAGGCAGCAGCCGTATCTGTTATCGGCTTCCTGATTCTTCTTTTCTGCGCCAGCCTGTACATGGTTTCCGTACTGAAGAAAGGAGACGAATAATATGGCAAACACCAATGCTTCAGTTAAGAAAAAAAATACCAGAAACACAGTTTTGCGTGTATTGCTCTATGTAGTGATCATCGCCATCTGTCTGATAACTTTATACCCATATTTTGTAACTGTATGTACTGCTCTTAAAAGCCGCGCGGAAATCTTTTCCATGAATGGAACTATTTTCCCTGTTGAGGCCATCTGGTCCAACTTCACAGACGTATGGAAGCTGGCTCCCATGAGCAATTACATGATGAACTCCATTGTGATCGCAGGAGGCTCCACTCTTCTGGCTATGGTCTGCGGTATCCCAGCTGCTTATGCCCTGTCCAGAATGAAATTCAAAGGCCAGACTGCTTTTCTGGGATTTGTTATTGTCTCCCAGATGTTCGCACCGGTTGTACTTCTCATCGGTATCTACAAGGTTATGATGGCGTTCCATCTTACCAACAGCATTATCGGCCTGATCTTTATCAACGCAGCATTTAACCAGGCATTTGCTATCTGGCTGCTCCGCGGTACTTTCCTGAGCATCTCCCCTGAGATGGAGCAGGCTGCCACTATTGACGGCTGTAACCGCGTACATGCCCTTTTAAGGATCCTTCTGCCTGTTGCTGCACCTGGTATCGTTACAGCGCTTATTTTCGTATTTATCAACGCCTGGAACGAATATACAGTGGCACTGACACTGATCTCCACTGATACCTTCAAGCCTCTCACCGTTGGTATCAATATTTTCAACGGTTACAATATGATCGAGTGGCAGTATCTGTTTGCTGCTTCCCTCTATGCAATTGTTCCAGTTGTGATTCTGTTCGTCGGAATCGAAAAAAATCTGGTTGGAGGACTCACTTCTGGTGGTGTCAAGGGTTGATTTTTATTTTTTTCCAAGTATAATAGAGGAAGATGCGGACGCGAGAAAGGGTTGCCCAAGGCAGCCCTTTGTTCATGCCCCATAACTATTCAGAAGGCAGTATTCCGCCAGGTGTTTTTGTGAACATTGTTCACAGCTGCGGCGCGAAATCATACAAAGCATGTTACTGGTCATCCAGTAACTGTTTTATTGTGTACGGTAAAATTTCACATACGGAATAACCCCGATGATTCCGCACATTTCAGGAACTCTATACCGGAGATCACCGAATGATTCTTCTGTCCTGCTGACGAAAATTCAGCACATTTCACAGATTTTTAAAATCAATGGTTTTGACCTTGACTTTTCTGTAGAATACTGTAATATTGATAGTGCACAACATCTAGTATGTAATCAAAGATTTAAACACAATATATGGAGGGATTTGAAAGAATGAGTACTGAGGTCAATGCAAACGTCATTAAACGAAATGGCGTGGAAGTTATTTTTGATAAGGCGAAGATCATCAACGCCGTTGAAAAAGCGAATGAGGAGGTTCCCAAGCTTCACAGGCTGAGTCATTACCAGATCACTGCGCTTGCTGATATGATTGCCACCCGTGCCCTTGAATCCTCCCACGCTGTCAATGTGGAAGATATTCAGGATATGGTAGAGACCGGCATTATGGAGATGCGCGGTTATGAGGTTGCACAGAAGTATGTGCGCTATCGCTACAAGAGAGAGCTTACCCGCAAGTCCAATACCACAGACGACAGCATCCTTGCTCTTCTTGACCAGATTAATGAGAATGCCAAGCAGGAGAACTCCAATAAGAACCCTACTATTAACTCTACCCAGCGTGATTACATGGCAGGCGAGGTCAGCAAGGACCTGACCATGCGTGTTCTTCTTCCTGAGGAGATCGTAAAGGCTCACGACGAGGGAATCATTCATTTCCATGATTCCGATTACTACGCACAGCGTGAGCATAACTGTGACCTGATCAATCTGCAGGATATGCTCCAGAACGGCACGGTTATCAGCCAGACACTGATTGAGAAGCCTCACAGCTTCTTTACCGCATGTAACGTTACCACACAGATCGTCGCACAGGTAGCCAGCAATCAGTACGGCGGACAGTCCTTCTCTCTCGCCCATCTGGCTCCTTTTGTAGACATCAGCCGCCAGAAGATCCGCAACAAGGTAATCGAGGAACGTAAGGCTTGCGGTGAGCCTCTTGATGATGAGATCATCCAGAAGGTATCGGAACGCAGACTGAAGGATGAAATCCAGAGTGGTATCCAGACGATCCAGTACCAGCTGATCACTCTTATGACCTGTAACGGACAGGCACCATTTGTAACGATTTTCATGTATCTTGATGAAGTTCCGGAGGGACGCACCCGTGATGACCTTGCACTGATCATCGAGGAAGTGATGAAGCAGCGTATGCAGGGTGTTAAGAACGAGCGCGGTGCGTGGATCACACCTGCATTCCCGAAGCTGATCTATGTGCTGGATGAGGATAACATCCACGAGGATTCCAAATATTGGTACCTCACAGAGCTTGCAGCGAAATGTACTGCCAAGCGTATGGTTCCGGATTACATCTCAGCCAAGATCATGCGCCAGTTAAAAAACGGCAATGTTTACACCTGCATGGGATGCCGTTCCTTCCTTACCGTTGAGGAGAAACAGAAGAACCCGGACGGTTCCTACAAGTTCTACGGTCGTTTTAACCAGGGTGTTGTTACCATTAACCTTGTAGATGTAGCCTGCTCCTCAGACGGCGATTTTGATAAGTTCTGGGAGATTCTGGAGGAGCGCCTGGAGCTTTGCCACAGAGCACTCCGCTGCAGACATGAGCGTCTTCTTGGCACAGTTTCCGATGTTGCCCCGATCCTGTGGCAGTATGGTGCTCTTGCACGGCTTAAGAAGGGTGAGACCATTGACAAGCTTCTTTATGACGGCTATTCTACGATCTCACTTGGATATGCAGGTCTCCATGAGATGTGCATGAGAATGTACGGAAAGCCTCATACAGACCCTGAGGTTCGTCCGTTTGCGCTGAAGGTTATGCAGCGCCTCAATGACAAATGTGCCCAGTGGAAGGCAGCTGAGAACATCAGCTACTCTGTATATGGCACTCCGATGGAATCCACCACATACAAGTTTTCCAAATGTCTCCAGAAGGGTTTTGGCATCATTCCAGGAGTTACGGATAAGAATTATATTACAAACAGCTATCACGTTCACGTTACTGAGGAGATCGACGCATTCTCCAAGCTGAAATTCGAGTCTGAATTCCAGAAGCTTTCTCCAGGAGGAGCCATCAGCTACGTGGAAGTTCCGAATATGAAGCAGAATATTCCGGCAGTTCTCTCTGTTATGAAGTTTATCTATGATAACATCATGTATGCAGAGCTGAATACCAAGAGTGATTTCTGTGATGTCTGCGGATATGACGGAGAGATCCAGATCAAAGAAGACGAGAACGGCAAGCTGATCTGGGAATGCCCGAACTGCGGTAACCGCAATCAGGACAAGATGAGCGTTGCCAGAAGAACCTGCGGATACATCGGTACCCAGTTCTGGAACCAGGGACGTACCCAGGAGATCAAGGATCGTGTATTACATCTGTAATAAGTAATGGTTCCCGGGTTTTCTGTGAACTACGTTTTCAGAACCTTATATAACGTTACCACTGAACATAACACTCCGGACAGTTTTCTGAATTTCATAATTTTGATTTCTGTCCGGATTTTTTTGCATAATGGTATTTTACTATGAAAGTCCTGAATCGTGTTTGAAAAAGGCTTTCTGCAAGATGTGTGCATTTGATTATCAAGCACAGAAGGAAAAGAGGAATCAGTTATGAACTACGGAAACATTAAATCCTACGACATAGCAGACGGCACAGGCGTGCGTGTAAGCCTGTTCGTATCTGGCTGCAGGCACCACTGTAAGGGCTGTTTTAACGCACCTACGTGGGATTTTAACTACGGTAAGCCATTTACCCGGGAGACACAGGATAAGATTCTGGATCTGCTTGCTCCTTCTTATATAGAGGGCTTCTCCTTACTTGGAGGAGAGCCATTTGAGCCAGAGAACCAGCCTGTGCTGGCAGAGCTTCTGGAAGAAATCAGACGTACCTTTCCGGATAAATCCATCTGGTGTTACAGTGGATATCTTTTTGACAAAGATATGGTTCCCGGAGGTAAGATCTACACTCCTTTTACAGACCGGATGCTTTCCTGCATCGACGTTCTGGTAGACGGAGAGTTTATTCAGGAATTGAAAAACCTCTCCCTTCAGTTCAGAGGGAGCAGTAATCAGCGAATTCTGCATTTAAAAGATGGTAAGCTTATTAAAGAAGGCCTGTGATACGGGTCTTCTTTTCTTATATCTGCATTCAAATAGTTGCATAAGTTTTTACATCCGGGTAACTAAAAATCCCCCTCCTGTCAGACAGGAAGGGGATTTTATTACACTTTATTTATTTTGCTTTCGCATATTTCGGTGTGCTGTAAGAAGAATAGATTGGAACACCTGCTTCGTTGTTTCCAACGGCGCGTACTTTGTAATAATACTTGGTTCCAGCTTTCTTGGAGCTCTTGTCAACATATTTCACTTTGGAGCCTTTTGTAATAGTTCCTACCAGTTTATATCCGGAACCTTTCTTAGTGGAACGGTATACCTGATATCCGGTAGCTCCTGTTACTTTCTTCCAGCTGACAGTAATCTTGCCCTTTGTTGCTTTCGCTTTTGGACTGGTTGGCTTCGCGATCTTTGCTGTGGAAACTATAGCACTTGCAGATTTGCTTGCACCACTTGTATATGTTTCATCAGCAGAATCTTTGTACTCATAGGACTTACCATTCTTGTAAGCAATTACATAATAGTAATATTTTACTCCTGCTTTCGGTCCTTTGTACTCTGTGCTTGTTGCACCATTATAGGTGTACTTGATCTCGCGATCTGTAATAGTCGTTTCCTTCAGTTCACTAACGAATTTGTATCCGCTGACTGTTGTGGAATCAGCAACATAATTCGGGACAGTTGCACTGGAACCGTAACTATAGCTGTAAGAATTGCTGTCTTTGTTATATCTGTTCCAGGAAGAGGTGGTTCTGTATACACGATAGTAATCAGCACCTGCTACCGGATTCCATGTTACAGTAATACTTCCATCTGCTTTGTTTGCAACAGCTTTTACATTGCCAGGAGTTGCTAAAACAGGATTAACTGTTGCTCTGATTTCATTGCTGTATTCCTGTCCTCTGTATGCACGTACACGATAGGTTGTTTCCGTATCTGCTGCCGGGAATGTAATGGAAGATGTGGAAGCTTTCAGTGTCTTATAGGTTTCCCATGCACCAGTCTCTTCATTTCTCTTCTCAACCAGATAACCCTTTCCTGCATATACCGGCTGCCAGCTTAACTTCATCTTACCGTTTGCATAAGAAATTCTGTTAACGGTAGTCATCTCGAAGCTAAGATTTGCATATACACCTTCATCAATGTAATACTTGCTGTTTCCTACAGTCTTGTAAGCTCTTACAAGATAGTAATAATCCATACCGCTCTGAAGCTTCTTGTCTGTATAACTGGAAGCCTTTGCACTTGTAGTCTTGATCAGTTTATACTTAGCAAAATTGTTGGTCATGCCAGCTGCTACAGTATCTCCAATAGAAGATCCTTCACATCTGTAAATCTCATATCCCTTAGCACCTTTGATCTTGGTCCAGGACAGTTTTACAGAAGTTGTGCTCTTAGGTGTTGCTTTCAGCTTCAGCGCACCGCCCCAGGTAGTAACCTTATTATAAGCCCATGCTCCATAAGTGGTCTTGCCTGTTTCGGAATCATAATAATATGGTCTTACTCTGTAAGTATAGGTAGTATCTGCTTTCAGTTTGGTGTTCTTATAAACGCTGTCTGTAGTTTTGGCAATTGTTTTATATTTCTTGCCATTCTTTCTCTGGATCTGATAGCCGGTAAGCCAGCCTTCTGATCCGCTTTCAGCGCTCATCCTTAAGGTAACGGTCTTAGCTGTGATAACATTTGTTACAGATATATTCGGCATACCAGCGTTAAATGATGCTGTATTTGTGTATGCACTGTATTTCTGTGCAAGTGTAGCTGCCTTATCATTTTTTACACGGGCACGCACATAATAGGTCTTGCCTGGTGTAAGTGATTCAAAGTAAAGTGTTGCCTTATTATTCTCACCAGAAATACAATCTGTAACCTTGTAATCATTTACAAATTCAGGTGATTCGGAATACCAGAATTCTACATCTTCTTCTTTTCTTACAGTTCCGTCATAGGAGAATACATAACCATCCGGTGTTTTCTCAACCAGCTTCAGGTTGCTGATCGCTGAAGTGGCTTTGGAGACATTGACAGCTACTACATTGGAAGGAGTACCGTATTTCTTGTTTCCGCTCTTGTCTTTTACATAAGCGACAACTCTTACATAGGTTGCTCCTTCTTTTAATAAGGATTTTCTCAATGTAAGTGCATCATCATCCTCATAGTACTCATCTTCATCTTCATCATAGTAACCACTGGAAGAAGCTGTTACCCAGTCCTCTTCGGAAGGCTGTGCCTTATCAGTGTACTGGAGCTCATAAGAGTCGCCATCTTCCAGAACAGCATCAAAACGGAATTCGAAGCTGTTTTCAGATTCTTTATACATCTCTAAGCCAGTCACATTCTTAGGTGCCTTTTCTGCATCTGTAGTGAAGGAGACTGCTGCAGGTTTCAGTTTTGCAACCTCTTCCTCTTCCGGTCTGTCTGCACTGCTCACTGCACGAACATAATAGGTTTTTCCTGCTTCCAGATTACTGTTGTTTTTACTGATCTTCAGTTTCGCAGAACCAGCTGAGCCATCATAATAGAAGCTGCTCCAGTCACTTGCCATAGTTGCAGTAGTAAATTCTGTGCCTGTTGCAATCTGATACCATACGCTGTTTAAATCAACCTTTGCACTGTATGTGAAATAATAGTACTCATCGTCAGCTTTTACATACTGAAGATCTGTGATCGGCTGAAGAGCATCTACTGTAAATGCAGCGGACGGTGCTGACCAGTCGCCTTCTACGGTCTTTGTGACTTTCTTTCCGTCTGTATCAACGGTATAAGTGCGTACTGCACGTACCTGGAAGGTATAGGATTCTCCAGGAGCCATTGCCTTGATCGGATCGCCCTTCTCATCTCTTACACGGTCAAATGAAACCTTAGGATCTGTTGTATATGTATACAAATCTTCATCTTTAAGCTCTGACAGGGAAACACTTGGGAAATTACCGCGTCCGACGCTGTAGTAGGTCTTATCAACAGTTCCGTCATCCTTCAGAGAAGCTGAGCTCACGTATTCACGGCCGGCAGAATCTTTTACAAGGATTTCATAGCGGTTTACATTGTCAAGTGCGTTCCAACGCAAGGTTGGCTCACTATCCTCTGTGTTTACATTTACACCGGAAACAGCTGCAGGCTTCTCACTGGTACCTGCATCTGAAGCGGTTACTTTGTATGCAAATGCATTGGACCAGTCTCCGTATACTTCCTTACCATCCTCTCCGATCTTAACGGCACGAACAGAAAGATTATAGGTCTTTCCGTCTTCAAATGCATAAACAGGCTGACCGGTAGCCGGGTAAATAACAGGTTCCAGAACTCCGTCTACGCTTGTATAAGTTCTATAATCAGACTCATCAAAGGAATATCTGGTGCCGCTTACTCTGGTATACCTGCCACTCTTCCGATCGGATGCCAGCGACTCAAAGTACTCGCGTCCAGCTTCGTCTGTGACCTTAATCTCATAGCTGTCTGCATTCTTATCCGGATTCCAGCTGAGAACATAAGAAGAAGCTGTTACACCGGAGACTTTCTTCAGGCTTGTATCTACAGCTTTATAAGTTACTGTATAAGCGTCAGACCATTCACCTTCCTGCTTCTTGTTTGCACCATTCTCATATCTGTAATTAATTCCGCGGACACGGATGGTATAGGTTTTACCTCTTTCAAATTTGAACTCTCCGTAGGTTCTTCCTAAATAGAAGTTTGGATAGGAATAATTGGAATCTGTTGTAAAGGCAACTTTTCCATCTACTTCAACTTCGTACTGGGATACATATGTATTCTGGATACGGTTCCAGCTTACATATTCATATTCATCGTTGTATTTGAAATTACCGGTCTTCTCTGGTACAAGACTGCCGCTGTCATCTGCTTCTACAACCAGCTCATTGGACCAGTCGCCTACCTTCTTCTCGTCGCCGGAGCCTGTATATGCACGGACTTTAACGGTATATTTCTTGCCTTTCTGGAAAGCACCGATATATTTTCCGTCTGCATCAGAAGCGACTTCATAAAGACCTGTGGTGTCGTTCTTTTTAAGCAGATAACCGTAATTCTCATAGAAATTGAGCCAGTTACCTGAAGCAGTTACATAGGAGGGTTCCTTTGCTCCATATGCATAAGAATAATATTCATTTCCAGCTTCATCCTTAATGGAAACCTCGAGGTTCTGGTTCTCGCCGGATACCTGAATCTGATTCTTTCTTTCAGCTGCATAAATTGTCACACTCTTCGGCTCAGCGACCTTCTTTGCGTAGGTATAATCTACAGCGTCAGACCATTCACCATATGCAACAGTTCCATCTGCGCTGTTACGGTTTACGGCGCGAACGGAAACCTTGTATGTCTTGCCATTCTCAAGACCTGCAATATATCCGTCTTTACCATCTAGTTTGTATACAAGGTTTCCTTCTGCGTCAACCTTGAACGGCTGCATGGTAAGATTTGTAAGACTATAGCTTAAGTTGACTGTGGACGGATAACCGGTCTCTGGCTCGCTTGCATCATAATTGTAGCGGTAAGTGTACTCTCCGTCTGTTACACGGATCTGGTATTCATCTGCCTTCTGATCCGCATACCAGGTAAGAACATTCTTATCCTCCTCATCAAATGCAACATGTCCGATCTTGCCAGGTGCCTCTGCATCAAAAGCAGCAACCTCATCGGTGCTTCCGCTCTCTTCTGCGTCTGCAACTGCCTCGCTGTCACCGAAGCCATCCTCTGTAACAGCTGCTACTGTGGCTTCATCTCCGAAGTCATCTGCCTCTACAGCAGCTTCCTCTGTGGTGTCCGCTTCCGCTGCCGGAGACACAGATACGAAATCTCCTCCATCTGTAAAATCTGACGCCAGAAGTGGTGTCGGTGCGGAAGTTGCGGTCATTGCCGCTGCAATTGCAATGGCAACAGACTTATTGAGTGTTTTCAAATCTTTCTTCATACATTTCCCTCCATGAATTAAATTTATTGAAATTGATCAATAAGTAGTATGGGGAAATTATAGCGTATTACTCCGTTTTAGGCAAGCGTTTTGTGAATAATTTATGTATTTTGTGTAAATAAACACACATTACCAACACCCATTTGTATTTTTCTGATATTTTCTCTTTTTTCTGACAATTAAGTGTTTTCTTTACATTTTGACTATTTTAGTGTTTTTTCATATTCCGTCAAAATACTGTTCATTTCGTAGCGCTTTAACTGTCTGATCAGTTCTTCTGCATTAATATGAAGCCGCATATCTTCCAGGCTTTCTTTTATCTCAATGTCATGTTTCATAGTTGCCAGCTGTTCGCTTAAGTATACCATCTCTTTATTTGTTTTCAGTGCTTTCAGAGGGCTTCTGCCTATTCCAAGGTTTTCTTTCCAGAAAGTATTCAGTTCCTTTTCTTTCTTTGCCACGTCTTCGCAGTCCTCAATTGCTTCATAGATCGCGTCCAGGGTTTTATATTCTGCTACAAGCGGCGCTGCTGCTGAGGAAACGCCCTTACAGCCTGGAATTCCATCGCCTGGATCTCCAGTGATCGCCAGAAGCACAGGAATCTGTTCCGGATATACCCCTTCCTCAGAACAGACAATTTCCGGTGTATATTCAAATACATTAGAAGGGAGTTCCTCGTAAGCCTCTTTTCCAAACAGGCCATATGCATCCTTCAAGTTCTCCAGCTTATCCTTCGTAACAACACGCCACATGCGGGTATAT
>ERZ791907.1922-NODE-1922-length-11974-cov-9.624465_pt1 | contig 11974 bp, 9 predicted proteins | sample MGYA00510145_ERZ791907 | MGnify/ENA primary metagenome ERZ791907 (study PRJEB30046, sample SAMN00792089) | human gut metagenome | study: EMG produced TPA metagenomics assembly of the A metagenome-wide association study of gut microbiota in type 2... | reverse complement strand
CTGCGGATCAAAGAAGGGGCGGCACTGTGCCACTTCCTCCTCCTTCATGCGGTAGGTCAGGTTGCCGCCGTTGCGCTCGTGCCAGCCCTGCAGCCAGCCATCGTTGCACATCCGCATAAAGCCTTTTACGATCTCAATATCCAGAATACCCATGATAAATACCTCTCTTTTCCTCTTCAAACTTAATTATCGGGTGATGATGTCCACAGGAACATCGAAGATTTTTGCTACTTTCAGAATGGTGTCGATGTGACGGCCGGTAGCCGCAGCCATGTGGTGGGTGGGGCCAGCCTCGCTCCAGCGGTTGCAGAACTCCCGTGCGCCGCAGGTAAAGCGGGTGCGCATATTGGTGTCGCCAAAGGTGAAGATGGGGCCGGGTTCGTTGACGCCCTCAGCCACCACGAACTTGAAGTGACCGTCCTTGTCCTGCGTAATGCCCAGATAGGTCACAGGGCCAAGATGGGGGTAGAACTGGGTCAGGTAGCCGCCGCCGGTCTTGCCGTGGAACACAGGCACGATCTTCATGGTGGGCTTCTTCTCGGAAATGTCAGCATCGCCGGAACCGGAGTGGCCGATGATGCAGATATCCTCGTCAAAGTCGATGGAGTACATCTCGCTCAGCTGGCCGCAGCCTGCAATGGTTTTGAGGATGCTCATGGCCATGGACACCTTGATGTCGCCCTCCACCGCGCAGGCCACGCCCTGCTTGATGAGCATGGAGAAGGCCGGGATCAGCATACTGTCCAGAACACCGGCCTTGCCCTGTGCAAAACCATCGTAGTGGGATGCGATGAACGCGATCTTCTCGTCCTTGACCCACTGCTCAAAGGCCACAACATACTTTGCCATGTCCCAGACCTTTTCGATTGTGCCGCCGCCCTCAATGTCGAAGGTATCCAGAATATCCTGTGCCTTGGCACGGATGGCAGCTTCATCGGTAATGTTGTCGGCGATGGCCCACATCTTCTCCCAGTCGAACTGCTTGGTGTAGAGGAACATCCGGTTGTAGAGGTTGGTTTCGTCGATGTACAAGTCCATCATGCCGGGGTACGGACGACCGATCTGTGCCAGATTGGTGTCACGGAAGCGGCGGCGCACCTGAGCGGCACGACACCAGTCCTCGATCTCGGCCTGCACCTGCGGGTCGCCGCCCTCGACCACGCCGGTGATGACGGCGTGACGCTTGCCAGCGCGCTCCAGGTCGGCCACCATCTCGCCCACGGCACCACAGGCATACAGCTCGCCCAGCCAAGTGGGGGTGTCGGTATTGGCGTAGTCCGGGGCTTTCTTCTTCTGGACATTCACCAGTACCACGGGTACGTTCAGGTCGCGCACGGCGGGCAGCATATTGTAAGAGGTGGCGTAGGTCAGCAACTGCAAAATGACCAGATCAACGTCCGCGGCGCGGAACTTGTCGCCTGCGGCCATGGAAAGTTCCTTGGTGGTAACGATGCCGCCGTCCACGATTTCCACGGTGTCGGGGATGGTCTTTTTGAAGTCGGCGTACTGCTGCTCAAATTCGGGCACGAGGGTCGGGAACTGGGGCAGATACGCGCCCAGAGCAATGGCAAATACGCCAACACGGGCTTTTGTTTCAACGAGCATGGGGAATCCTCCTTATTGAATGTTCATCTGGATCTTCAAATTGCCGATGGCCGTTGCCTCGATGGGCAGAGCCACGACCTGTTTTCCGGTATAATGGGCGGTCAGCTCGTTCAGGGTGGCGTTCTTTGCGCCGCCACCTGCGATGTAGAGTTTATCCCAGTGCTGGCCGGTGAGGGCTTCCAGCTCCCGGAAAGCTTCCCCGTAGCAGTACGCCAGCGAATGGTAGATGCTGTTGATAAGGTCGGCATCCGTGGCAGGGGCTTCACCGGTCTCGGTAAGAGCGGCTCTGATTTCCGCGCGCATGTCCTGCGGCGCGGAGAAACGGGCTGCGTTCACATCAAAAATGCAGGTGTAGGTGCTGGTCTTGGCCAGCTCCACCATCTCGGCAAAGGAGATGCCCAGCTGTTTTTGCACACACTGGATGATCCACAGACCCATGATGTTTTTCAGGTAGCGGATGTACCCCACGCCGCCCTCGTTGGTAAAGTTTGCGCGGCAGCTTTCCGGGTTGGTGATGGGCTTTGCCAGCTTGACCCCCAGCAGACTCCATGTACCGGAGGACAAAAACGGCGCATCGCCCTGCTCCATGGGGATGCCCTCCACGGCGCTGGCGGTGTCGTGGGTGGCGCACAGCACCACCTTGGTCTGCCCGCCCACCTCGGCGGCAATGTCCGCCTTCAACGGGCCCAGCACCGTACCGGGAGCCGTCAGCTTGGGGAACATCGTTTCCGGCAGGCCCAGCGCCTGTAAAATTTCCGGGTCATATTCCCCGGTCTGAGCATTCACAAGGCCGGTGGAGGTGGCATTGGTGTACTCGCGGGCTTTCACGCCGCAGAGCTTCCACAGCAGATATTCCGGGATCATCAAAAAGTCCTCGGCCTCTGCCAGCCGTCCGGCTTTTTTGTCAGCGTACAGCTGATAAATGCTGTTGAAGGGCTGGAACTGGATGCCGGTGCGCTGGTAAAGCTGTTCAAAGGGCAGGATGCTGTGTACTTCATCTAGCACCGCCTGCGTCCGGCTGTCGCGGTAAGTGTAGACCGGATAAATCGGCTGATCGTTTTTCAGCAGCACATAATCAACGGCCCATGTATCAATGGAAAGGCTCTCGATATTCGGATATTTTGCAAAGGCTTCCCGGATGCCCTGCTTCACGTTGGCAAACAGGCTGTCGATGTCCCATTCCAGATGACCGTCCACCCGTTGGACGCTGTTGGGGAACCGATACACTTCCTCGGTGCGGAGAACACCGTTCTCCATCCATCCTACAATGTGCCGCCCGCTGGATGCACCAATGTCGATGGCAAGATAGTTCTTTTGCATAATGCGCCTCCTGTGTGGCTTTAACTGCTACCAGTATAGCGGTATAATGCGGGCAATTCCATCCGCAAAGGTGACGCATTCTTTGTGAAAAGTCTACTCTTGCAATGCAAAGGCTGGTGCGCTATACTGAACACAGAAAGAGAGGAATTGGAAAATGCTGACTTATAACATGGATGTGACCCCGAAGAGCATCTGGAAACGCACAACGCCCAGCGAAGCAGAGATGGCCCAGCCTTATTATTGCACCGAAGCGGGGGTGTTTTACGCTCAGCAGCATTTTTCCACTGCTCGCACGGATAAAGAAAGCTACCTTCTGTTTTACACCCTCCGGGGTGCAGGGCTGATCGAGCAGGACGGAAACCATGTCACGCTCAGCACCGGACAAGCATTGCTGCTCAACTGCCGCACCCCGCAAAGCTACTGCACCGCACCAAAGTTGTTGGCATCATTATTGGGTTCATCTGGATGGTACAGGGGCCGCTGCTATGGAGCCGCTATTGTTTCCAGTCAAAAAATTGACTCCGGTGCAGCTCACCGGGGTCAAGATACAGGAATTTTTTGAAACAGTTTTGGCGCAGATGGAGCGTAGCACTGTGGACAGCATGATGCAGATCGGCCTTGCTCTGCACGGAATGCTTGCCCTGTGTGCGCAGAGCAGTCTTGCCGAGGCCGAAACCACCAGCGCGCGGCAGGTCATTTGTGATCTATGCCCGCTATTCCTCGGACAACCAGCGTGAAGAATCCATCGAAGGCCAAATCCGGGAATGTACGGCCTATGCGGAAAAGAATGGCATCACCATCGTCAAGCACTATATTGACCGTGCCATCTCTGCCAAGACGGACAACCGTCCAGAGTTCCAGCAGATGATAAAAGACAGCGACAAGAAGCTGTTTGACATTGTGCTGGTCTGGAAACTCGACCGCTTTGCTCGAAACCGCTACGACAGTGCTCGGTACAAGACCCAGCTGAAGAAGAATGGTGTCAAGCTCATGTCTGCCACCGAGATCATCTCCGAGGGGCCGGAAGGCATCATTCTGGAATCTGTTCTGGAGGGCTATGCAGAATACTACTCTGCCGACCTTGCCGAAAAGGTTGTCCGTGGACAGACAGAGAACATCCTGAAAGGCCGCTGCAACGGTGGTCGTGGAACGTTTGGATATACGCTGGATTCCGAGCGGAAATTTCACATCGACCCGCTTGCCTCCCCTTTCGTGCTGGAATCGTTCACGAAGTATCGGGATGGCCTCACGATGAAAGAGATTCGGGACTGGCTGAATGAAAACGGCATCAAGAACCCGGTCGGAGGCGAATTTACTTACAACAGCGTGGAGCACATGCTCAAAAACCGGCGTTATATCGGAGAACTGAAATTCCGGGATGTGGTCGTGCCGGATGCGATTCCGCCCATCGTGCCGCTGGAACTGTTCGATGATGTGCAGGAAAAGATTGCCAAAAACAAGAAAGCCCCTGCCCGAAGAAAGGCAGAGGACGATTACCTGCTGACAACCAAGCTGCACTGTGGTTGCTGCGGTGCGCTGATGTTTGGCGAAAGCGGCACAAGCCGGACGGGAGAAGTCCACCGCTACTATAAATGTGCCACGGCCAAAAAGAAGAAGGGCTGCAAGAAGAAAACTGTCCGTAAACAGTGGCTGGAAGATCTTGTGGTTAACCAGACCATGCAGCTTGTAAAAGACGATGCCGCTATGGAGTCCATCATCGCCAAGGTGATGGAACTGCAAAACAAGGAAAACACCAACATTCCTCTTTATGAAAAGCAGCTCCGGGATGCGGAATCGGGTATCCAGAATATGCTGAATGCAATTCAGGCTGGAATCCTGACCAGTTCCACCAAGGAGCGGTTGGAGCAACTGGAAGAAACCAAGCGTGAGCTTGAAGCCCGCATTGCGGAAGAAAAGCTGGCAAAGCCCAAAATCAAAGAGGAATTTATCCGCTTCTGGTTGCTGCGGTTCCGCAAGCTGGACATGAGCCTGAAAGACCAGCGGCAGGCATTGGTGGATACGTTCATCAATTCGATTTATCTGTACGATGATAAGGTTTTGATTACCTTTAACTATAAAGAAGGAACACAGACCGTCACCTTTGGAGAAGCGACAGAAGTTGCATCTGAGGGAAATGGTTCGGATTTGGATTGCATTCCTGCACCACAAAAAAGACAGCTATCAAAAGCTGTCTTTTTTGTTTTACATGACTATTTCCCTTTGGCTGCAACGGCGGATAACAGGACTTGAACAGCACTGCAACGCCGCAGGCGGGGCAACGTGTAGGAATGTCTACCAGGAGGACTGCCACTGAAATAGAAAATCCGAACCTTTTCTCGATAGGAGAAGGGTTCGGATTTTTTGGTTTATTGGTTCTTGGATCGTGCCGGAATTTACGGCTCAGGCAAGGCTTTCAATTTTTCGAGCCATAAAGGCTCCGAAAAAGATTCCGGGGCTTGTATATTTTTCAGAGAGCTATTTTGCAACAGTCCGGAACGGATTTACTTTCCAAGTACAACGGAAAGTCCGATCTCCTTTTCCGTCTCGCTCAGGTCAAGAGCGCCGCCATCGGCGACGGTCACGCGCAGCTCGTAGAGCGTACCGGCGGTAAGTTCCGTTACAGCCTTGCCGTCCTCGTCTGTGATCGACCACAGTGCAGGATCGACCTTTGCCAGCTTGCCGTCCGTGCCATAGGTGTAGAGGTTCAGACCGGATGTACTGCCGGACAGGTTGTTCATACGGAAAGCCACCGTGGTGTTGGGATGTACGTTGCGGACGGTCACAGTGTTGCGCCAGCTTGCAACGGTGCCTTCGCCGCCGTCCTGCGCAAACTGTTCCTGCGAGAGGACATTTCTTGCTGCCTGATCAAGCTCGACCTTGCGGTAGGGCATTTCGGGCAGATAAACGAAACGGTCCTGCAAACGAAGCAGTTCCAGATAGCCCGTCGGGCAGTAGAGCGCGTTGCCGCTGTTGCCGGCATACATACCAATAGCCATGTTGTTGTAGCCGTATTTGTTGGAAACATCCATCGTGAAAACCGTCTCGCCGGTTTCAAAATCCAGAATGATGTACTGCCACATCCCGGTCGTCACATCCTGCACATAGCCGTAGATATAGCCCGTTGCGGTGGAAAGCTTCAGGATGGAAGTGTCGCTCAGGTCGTTCCGGCTCCAGATGCTCTTCATCTCGTAGCCGTTTGCGGTCTTTACGGTGTCCACGCGCTCGATGCCGGGGGCAATCATGATGTTGCCTTTCATGAGCCAGTTCTGGTCGTAAATATTGGCGTAGCTCTGGATGGAGGAGTCGTTGTTGGGATCAGCCAGACCTGCATTGCCCGCACCGAACCAGTTGCAGACGATGGTGCTGACGGTGCCCTCGCCGTCGTCATAGACGATGGCAGAGTTCTCAACGGCTACCTGATAGCCCTCGGGCAGGTCATCCAGCACCGGGGTGCTTGCCACGACCTCGCCGGTCTTCATATCGAGTGCAAGAAGGTTTACAGGGTCCTGATTATCCGTGAACAGCACAAGGTTCGGTGTCAGCGTGGGCGAGCAACCGCCGCCCCACGCAAGACCGCCGCCGGTGGTCTTATCGCCTTCGCCGCTCACCTTTGCACCCGCGCTCTCATAGGGCGTGCACCATACAACGTCTACGCCTTCTTCTGCGCGCAGAAGATAGCAGTTCTGGTTGGTCAGGACCACCGCACCGTCCTTGGAGGCGGCGATGCCGTTTTCAGCGCCCTCGCCGGGGGTCAGTTCGTGGACAAAAACAGCCTTTGAAAGGTCTGTCTGCTCGCCGTTCAGGATCGCATCAATGGCCGAGCGGGCAATATAGCCGATGACGCCCTGCTGCTGGCGCTGCGGATAAATGCGGAAGCCTCCCGTTGCAAACCAGAGGTTTCCGCCATAGTCAAAGACCACGGACAGAAGATTCTGCGTCAGTTCTTTTCCAAGCGCGGCCTCGGCTGCAGCTTTGATATCAATGTCCAGCACCTTTTCAAATTCCGGCAGAACATTGCCGTTTTCATCCGTTGCGCGGAGCATCAGCACATGGTTGTTGCTCGTGGGGCAGACGATGCGGTTGGATTCGTCAAGGAAGGTATAGGAGCTCTGGATAACGTAACCGCCGCCGTCATGCTGTTTGGGGGAGAAATAGCCGAGCGTCTTTGTCTCTTCGGCGTTCAGGTCTCGGATGGCGATGCCGCCCAGCAGCGGCACAACGGCATGACCGTAGCTGTCAAAGTAGATGGCGGGCGAAGCGTTCGCGTTCGTCGTCTCATAGGAAACGTTGATCTCCGGATAGATGGCAAGCGGCAGGATCTCATCCGTCGAGTCGGTGTTGTAGCCATCGTGATGAATGTTTGCATCGCTCTTGGCCATGTAAGGGTTTTCCTCTACCTGCTTGGGGTTCAGAGCCTTTACCGGCAGCGCCGCAGAGGCTTGTTCCGCTGAAGAGGGCTGTACCGCAGCGGACGGGGCAGCGGGCTGCGAAGCGGCAGCACTGTCTGCCGGCGTCTGTGTTCCGCCGCAGGCAGCCATGGAAAGGCACAATGCTGCGGTCAGCGACAGGCTTAACGCAGAATGGACGATGTTTCTCTTTTTCATAAACCGTTCTCCTTGTTGTGTTCGTTGCGGTCAGACCAGTGCTGCTCCGCCTGATTTTTTTCCATCCAGCCAGATGCGGAATCCCTGCCGCAAGGCGGCTTCGGTCACCGGCTCCAGCAGAAAATAGTCTGCACGCAACCGGAAGGCATGGAGCGAAAAATCCAGATCGCTGCACCAGATAATGCGTGTCTGTGGACAAAGCGCACGCAGATGCTCTACTGCATTCAATCCGTCGACCCCCGGCAGGGCGATCACGGCATTTGTCAGCGGCTCGTTGCGTGCAGCCTCAAAAAAGCTTTCCTGATCGTGGTAACAGTCCATTTTCGGGAACAAGCAATGTTCGGCGCAGAACCGCGAGATCTGCTCTGCCAGAAAAGCTTCCTGCGCCCTGCTGCTTGTCAGCACGGCAATTCGGTACACAGCGTGCCTCCTTTCTCTTGCGCCGTCGTTGGCGTTCTCTGCTTTCAGTATACGGACAGGCATGGTCTTTTCAAGCCATTTAGCACGAAAGCCCCTTTTCCGTCACGAAATCCCATTTTCGGCTGCGACATAACCGGGCAACTGTGCTATAATCAGGATGAAAGAGTTTATAAAGGAGGTTGGAAGCTGTAAAACGGCTTCCTGATACAGCATGAGGATCGCAATCGTCGATGACCTTGGTACGGAGCGCACGCTGCTGAAGGAGCGCTTGGTGCGGCAGCTGAGTCAGCGCGGCGCAGATGCAGAAATTTTAGAGTTTGACAGCGGGGAAGCCTTTCTGGCGGCAGAAGAAGCGCAGCGCTTTACCGCCGCATTCTTGGATATTTACATGGATGGTTTAAGCGGCATGGACGCGGCAAAGGAACTTCGGAAAACAGACGCAGACTGCCTTCTGGTTTTTACCACCACCTCGACAGACCATGCACTCGAGGGGTTTCAGGTACGGGCATTTCATTATCTGGTCAAGCCCTTTTCAGAGGCCGAGCTGTCCGGTCTGCTGGATGAAATGCTCGCAAAACTCCCCCGCCCGGAGCCGGTTTTGACGGTGAAGGTGGATGGCAGCGACATCCATTTGCGCTATCGTGATATCATATCCGCCGAGCATTTCGCCCACATCATCAATATCCGCACCACTGCCGGCAAAACGCTTGCTACGCGCCAGAGCTTCAAAGCGTTCACCGAGCCGCTCAAAAAGGACCCGCGCTTTTTTGTCTGCGGACGTGGCGCGATCATCAATATGGAGAATGCTGCCGATTTTCAGGCTGCCGCCTTCTGTATGACGGACGGCAGCCGCGTCTATGTCAGTCAGGAGCTTTTGAAAGCTGCCCGGCAGGCCTTTATGGAATTTCTGCTGCAAAGGGGGCGTGCGGATTGAAGGACGTTCTGCGCCCGGTTCTGGAACTTACGGTCGTGTTTCCCGGTTTGCTGCTTGCGTATTTTCCGGTAGGTTCCTATCTGAAGCTGCCGCCCGCAAAGCTTGCAGCAGGGGCGGTGCCGCTGCTGCTCGGGCTTTGCCTTGGCGGCGGGCTGCTTTGCTATCATTTTGGCATTTCAACGGCGTTCTCCGTGCTGCTTATTACGCTTACAGCAATTTTTTTGTATCGCAGAACGCTGCGGATCTCTCTCTGGAAATCCGGAACCATCGCGCTTGCGGTCTGCGCGGTATTTGCGTGCCTGAACAGCCTGTCCCGGGCCGTCGGCACGGCAATCGTGATCCGGATGCAGCTGCCGCCGGACAAGCCGTGGTTCTGCTTTGGCGCCTGCATCTTTTATAATGCGGTCTGCTGGCTGATCACTGCCGCAGCCTATTATCCCGCCACCCACGCAGTACGCGCGATGGTGGAGGATGACAATTTTGCGCAGACGTGGTATGTGTTCTGGGTACTGCCGCTGGTGTTCATCCTGCTGAACCTTTTTATAACCCCGCGCTACCAGATAACGCTCCGGACAGGGCGGGTCTTGCAGGTCTACATCGTTATGAGCATCGCGCTTTTGTTTCTGATGTTCATGTTCAATGCGATCTTTCTGCTGATGGCAAACAGCCTTAACCGGAATGCAAGGTTGCAGCAGGAAAATCAGTTTCTTTCCATGCAGCAGCAGCGCTATGAAAGCCTGAAAGCCGCCATTGAAGAAGCCCGGCAGGCGCGGCACGATATGCGCCACCAGCTGAATCAGATCTCCGCACTGGCCGAGGCAGGAGATCTGGATAACCTGAAGGCTTACCTTGCAAAAACGGTCTCCCGGATCCCGGATCTGGATATGAATTTCTGCGAAAACCGTGCAGCGGACAGTGTTGTCGGCTATTATTGTGCCCTTGCAAAGCGTGAGGGTGTTCCCTTTTGTGCCAAACTCGACTTACCACAGGTGCTTCCTGTGGACGAGATCGATCTGTGTCTGGTGCTGTCTAATCTTCTGGAAAATGCATTTGAAGCCAGCCTTCGCACTGCACCCGCCCGGCGGAAGATCGAGATCACCGCGTATGTCCATGCCGAGCGGCTTCTTCTGGTCGAAGTGAAAAACGCATTTGACGGCGCAGTTCACGAAAAAAGCGGGGTGTTCCACTCTTCCAAGCGAAGGGAAAACGGGATCGGCATCCAGTCTGTCCGCCATATTGCAGAAAAGACCGGCGGGGCAAGCACGTTTACCTATCAGAACGGCATTTTCTCAGCCAAAGTTATGCTCTGCGGATAAGGAGCCTTTTGCTTTGGCGGGAATTTTTATGCCCGGATTTTTACAAAAAATTCACGCTGGCAGGGTTGCCGCCGCATACCGGATGTGCTATGATGAAGTGCAAAATTTGAAGCGGAGCGATGGATTTTGATTTGTCAAGCTCGCGGAATCAGGAGGAACTACCCATGCAGAAGAATTATGTACAGGAAATTCTGAGCATCATTCACAGCGGTCTGCCCAAGGCGGAACTGGCTGAAAAACTGTCTGATTACCATGAAAAAGATCTGGCGGATGCGTTGGAGGCGCTGACTCCCGCTGAACGCCAGTCGCTCTATTCCATTCTGGGTGTGGATACCGTTGCCGAGATCTTTACCTATCTGGACGATGCCGAGCCGTACCTGAAGGAGCTGCCCAGCCACGAGGCCGCCAAGGTCATTTCCAACATGGACTCGGACGATGCGGTGGACGCACTGGAGGATCTTGACGATACCGATAAAAACGAGATCGTCAACAAGCTGGACAAGGACTCGGTGGAAGATGTGAAGATGCTGCTCTCCTATGACGAGGATGAGATCGGCAGCAGGATGACCACCAACTACATCTCCATCAAAAACGATATGACCATCCGGCAGGCGATGAGCGAGCTGGTAAAACAGGCCGGAGAAAACGACAACATCTCCACCCTGTATGTGGTGGATAAAAACGAGCACTTCTACGGCGCCATCGACCTGAAAGACCTCATCATTGCCCGGGCAGAGGAAAGCTTGGAAAGCCTGATCGTCCGCTCCTATCCCTATGTCACAGACCGGGAGCAGGTCAGCGATTGTATCGACCGTATCGTGGACTACGCGGAGCGCAGCCTGCCGGTGCTGAACGATGCCGGTAAGCTGGTGGGCATCATCACCTCGTCCGATGTGGTCGAGCTGGTCGATGATGAGATGGGCGATGATTACGCAAAGCTGGGCGGTCTGACCGGCGAGGAGGATCTGAACGAAAACGTATTTGAAAGCGTGAAAAAGCGTCTCCCGTGGCTGATCGCGCTGCTGTTCCTCGGGATGCTGGTCTCCTCGGTCGTCGGCGCGTTTGAATCGGTGGTAGCGGTGCTGCCGGTGGTCATCTGCTTCCAGTCCATGGTGCTGGATATGGCCGGTAACGTCGGTACCCAGTCGCTGGCGGTGACCATCCGTGTGCTGGTGGACGAAAATCTGACCCTTTCCAAAAAATTGCAGCTGCTCTGGAAAGAGACCCGCGTGGGGCTTTTGAACGGCGCCATTCTGGCCGTGATGGCCTTGGGCTTTCTGGGCTGCTACATCCACTTTTTCAAGGGCTATGTCTGGACCTCGGCCTTTTTGCTGTCCGGCTGCGTCGGGCTGTCGCTGATCGTGTCCATGGTCATTTCCAGTCTGGTGGGCACGCTGATCCCGATGCTGTTCCACAAGATCCATATCGACCCGGCGGTTGCTTCCGGCCCGCTGATCACCACGATCAACGATCTGGTGGCCGTTGTGGTCTACTATGGCCTTGCCATGGTCGTGCTGATCGATCTGTTCCACCTTGCATAACGGGTGCATCAAAAAGGGCGATCCCTCCGGGGAACGCCCTTTTTTGTTGTGCAAACTTTTGCTAACAATGTTAATATGTCCTAACATCGTCAGAAAATATTGAAAACGCCCGAAAGCGTGCTAAAATATAAAGATAAAGAGCCCGCCCCGCTCCGGGCGCGGGTACACAGATGGGAAATACAGAAACGAGGGGTAAATATGTTTGATACAAAAAAGCTTGCACTGTTTTTGGGC
>ERZ791907.1918-NODE-1918-length-12008-cov-5.727516_pt1 | contig 12008 bp, 6 predicted proteins | sample MGYA00510145_ERZ791907 | MGnify/ENA primary metagenome ERZ791907 (study PRJEB30046, sample SAMN00792089) | human gut metagenome | study: EMG produced TPA metagenomics assembly of the A metagenome-wide association study of gut microbiota in type 2... | reverse complement strand
CCGGGACTTCGAGTTTCCGAAAGGCATGTAAATCATACATCAGAGACAACAAAATATAGAAATCACCGTGAAAACTAATTGCGGCAAGGCAATTGCTATAGTTTCTTGATGGCAGGACTCACTACATAGTGACTGCAAAATATAATTAGGCCATCAACATAATAAGCAATATGTGGTTCGGGCAATAACTTCCGGTATGGGAAGTTTTAGTTACTGTATATACAATGCGTCATCTTTAACATCCAGCACAATCTCCTCGCCCATATGCACATCGCCACGAAGAATCTTTTTGGCTAACAGTGTCTCTACATTCTTCTGCAAGTACCGTTTCAACGGACGTGCACCAAATGATGGATCATATGCCTGCTCTGTAACAAACGCTTTGGCAGCATCTGTCAAAGATACATGCAATTCTTTTTCTGCTAAACGTTCATTCAGCTCTGCAAGCAAGATATCGATAATACCGGTAATATCCTGCGGACGAAGCGGCTTAAAGAGGATCGTTTCATCCAAACGATTCAAAAATTCCGGACGGAAAGAAGCGTGCAGTTGATCCAGTACCGCTTTACGTGCTTCTTCGCTGATCTCTCCATTTTCATCAATGCCTTCCAACAAATATGAGGAACCAATGTTAGAAGTTAATATTAATATTGTATTTTTGAAATCAACGGTACGACCCTGTGAATCGGTAATTCGGCCATCGTCCAACACTTGCAATAATACATTAAACACATCCGGATGTGCTTTTTCAATCTCATCAAACAGTACTACAGAATACGGTTTACGGCGTACTGCTTCGGTGAGCTGTCCACCTTCTTCATATCCGACATATCCCGGAGGCGCTCCGATCAGACGAGCCACGGAATGTTTCTCCATATATTCACTCATGTCGATACGAACCATATTCGTCTCGTCGTCAAACAAATATGCCGCCAAGCTCTTAGCAAGTTCCGTTTTACCAACACCTGTCGGTCCTAAGAACAAGAAAGAACCAATTGGTTTCGTAGGATCTTTGATGCCTGCCTTAGAACGTAAGATCGCTTCTGCGACCAAACGGACGCCCTCTTCCTGTCCAATGACACGTTTATGCAATTCATCCTCCAAATGCAGTGTTTTTTCACGTTCGCCTTCCGTAAGTTTGGCGATCGGAATTCCTGTCCAGCGAGAAATAATTTTGGCAATCTCTTCCTCGGTAACACATTCCTGCACCAAAGTACGATCTTCTGCTTTTGCCTTTTCTTCTGCTGCCTCAAGCTGTCGCTCTAACTCCGGCAATTGTCCATACTGGATCTCTGCAGCACGGTTCAGATCATAGTTGCGCTTTGCCGTTTCAATCTCTGTACGAAGCGCATCTCTCTGCTCTTTCAACTTATTTACCGTATCGACAGATGCCTTTTCGCTATCCCACTTTGCTTTCTTAGCATTGAAATCATCGCGAAGTTCTGCCATTTCTTTTTGCAGTTCTTCCAAACGTTCCACAGACAAATGATCGGTCTCTTTCTTAAGTGCTGCCTCCTCAATTTCCATCTGCATAATACGTCTGCGCTCTTCATCGAGTTCTGCCGGCATACTATTTAACTCTGTCTTGATCATGGCACAGGCCTCATCGATCAAGTCGATCGCCTTATCTGGCAGGAAACGATCCGAAATATATCGGTTGGACAACGTTGCGGCTGCCACCAGCGAAGAATCCGTAATCTTGACACCATGGAATACTTCATAGCGTTCTTTCAGACCACGCAGTATTGAAATAGTATCTTCCACTGTTGGTTCATTGACCATAACCGGCTGGAAACGACGTTCCAATGCCGGATCTTTTTCAATATACATACGATACTCATCCAATGTCGTAGCACCAATACAATGTAATTCACCTCTGGCAAGCATTGGTTTGAGCATATTGCCGGCGTCCATAGCGCCATCGGTCTTGCCGGCACCGACAATCGTATGCAGCTCATCAATAAACAGAATGATCTGTCCTTCACTCTTCTTCACTTCTTCAAGAACCGCTTTCAAACGCTCCTCAAATTCGCCACGGTATTTCGCACCCGCTACCAAGGCACCCATATCCAACGCAAAGATCTTCTTGTCTTTGAGTCCTTCCGGCACATCTCCGCGAACAATACGCTGTGCCAAGCCCTCAACAGCGGCAGTCTTACCAACACCGGGTTCACCGATCAAGACCGGATTATTTTTCGTCTTACGTGAAAGAATACGCACAACATTACGAATTTCCGCATCTCGTCCGATCACCGGGTCCAGCTTGCCATCTTTAGCACGTTCTACCAGATCTGTACCATATTTTTCCAACGTATCATATGTTGCTTCCGGATTGTCACTGGTAACCCTCTGATTACCACGCACCTCAGAAAGCACCTGCAAAAATCGCTCTCGATCGATCTGACACTGCTTAAACAACTGCTTGATCTCTTTGCTCGGATGCGCTAATACACTCAAAAACAGATGCTCTACGGAAACATATTCATCTCCCATCCGTTTTGCTTCATCTTCCGCATAAATCAATGCTTCATTTAAATATTTGTCAATCCGAAGATCGCCGCCGACAACCTTTGGACGTTTTTGTAAAAGTCCTTCTATCTGCGCCTGAAATGCTTCCGGTGCAATTCCCATTTTCTCGATCAGTTTGCGGATCAAGCTATCATCTACTGTCATCATAGCGGATAGCATATGCTCCTGACCGATTTCCTGGTGACCATGATCCATGGCGATTTTCTCACAGCCTTGTACTACTTCCTGTGATTTTTGTGTAAATTTACTGATATTCATACAATCACCAATCCTTTCTGTCTCAAACAAATCCATATGCCTACATAGCCTGCTAATGCTGAACTATGTAGTACACTATCTGACTATTTTGGTCCCTCTGATGATTGTTATATCACTTTTATTAGCACTCGTCAAGAGTGAGTGCTAATTTTTTATCATTTTCTTTTTGACATGTCCTGCAAGCATACAAAATACATAGATCACAACCGCTATCAGCACGATCTTACCAATTGGCCATACATAAAGTACACCACCGGATCTTGATGCCAGACCGCCATCCGCATTGATCTCTCAATCATTGTTATAACATATCATAACATATTGTCCTATTTTGTTTCAATGAATGTTGTTCTCTACAAGCACTCCCTTTCCCCATAACATGCAAGAACCGACATATATGTAGGAATTATTCAGAAATGCATTATACATTTTCATTATCCTACTACTTATGTCGGTTCCTTAATATAAAAGGTTATTTTGAAAGCATAATCTACGAAGTCTCCGTAATTACATACGAAAACTTTCTCTTGTTACCGATAACTTCTAAGCAAAAAGTTTACCAATCCGTTTTGCCATACTTTTGCTTCATGTGTACCGTTCGGATACATATACCAAATATGATCCACCTTGTTCTCTTCCAATGTTTTATGATAATTATAAGGATTATCTCCTATTGTTGTGTCTGCTGTCCCGCTACAAAGGAGTACGGTTTCCGGTACATTTTTCCAGCCATTCGTATTTAATATACTTTGATCCAATGTCGGTGCCGCTGAAAAAGATCCAATATAATTAAAATGATCTTTAATGGCAAATCCTAAATGTAATGCCTCCATGCCTCCCATAGACAGACCACATACTCCGGTATCTTTTCTGTCGGATGACACGGCAAAATTTTCAAGAATATATGGCTCTAGATCCTGTAAAAATTCCTGTTCAAACATGGTGAATGCGCCAATATTCTCTGGTCCCAGCGTATTTGACGACACTCCATCTTTTGGAACAACACTTGGTATAACAGCTACAAATGGTGCAACCTCACCTCTGCAAATCATATTACTTAATATATTTTTTAAGGACATGCCAACCCACTGTCCTCTCTCACAGCCAATTCCGTGAATCATGTATAATACCGGATATTTTTTGCTGCTATCGTACTGTGGGGGCAAATACACATATGCTTCGCGTTCTGCTCCAACAACTTTGGATGGATACGTAATGCTTTCAATCGTTCCAAGCACCGTTCCCTCCTGTTTCTTTGTATAGTGTTTCATATTTAATGCAAAATATTTATTATAATCTTCTTCTGATCCGCTGACCTTCCCGGTCTGCCACCCCTCATCCGGAACAGGTGTCGGCTTCACTGTCGGTAATGGTATCGGTGTTGGCGTCGGATTAACCGTTGCTGTTGGTACAATCGTCGGCTTTTGAGACACTACCGGTACTTTTGATGCAATTGGACGCATTGTATAAGTCGGTTTCTTAGTACTCTTTATTTTTGCTATCTTTTTGTTAGGCTTAACCGTTACTCTGCAAGTATATTTTTTCTTTCCGATACGTGCAACAATCTTTGCTGATCCCTTTTTCTTCGCTGTAACAATCCCTTTTTTATTAACAATAGCAACTTTTTTATTTTTACTGATCCATTTCACTTTCTTTTTTGTATTTTTTACTTTTAGTGCTCGTTTTTGACCAATCGCAAGTGTCATTTTCTTATGATTGATCGTTATTTTTTTCGCTTTTGCAGCCACATGCCCAGAGGCTCCGACAAGCAATAATGTTACGGTTATAGCAATTGCTGTCACTTGTAAACTTCTTTTATTATTTTTCAGCATTTTCATTCCCTCCTTTAATCGTAATTGACTTATTGCTCTTCCTATGTTACCATTTTCGCAACTGGTATTCCATGATTTATAGCGACGCAAGCATATATAATAGCGACTTTTAAGGAGTAGTTTATGAAGCAAACATATTTTATAACCAATTTACAATCTCTTCCACACGTCACATTGTCCGGATCAGTTTCTGTTCCTGCTCCTAACAAGCATTTTCGCCGCACCCCCTCTGACTGGATTCTATATTTCATCACAAATGGCAGTATGCTTTTGCAGGAAGAAGATACTATTTACCACTTAAGTGCCGGACAGACCCTGCTATTATGTCCTGATAAATGCCACTTTGGTGTCCAAAGTAATTCTCCGGTAAGTTATTACTATATTCATTTTCAATGGAACCCACAAAAAGAACTGTTGCTGTCCGAAGAAGAAGTTTATCACCAATTTCTTTCAATGCATAGTGAACTTAATGCTTCCCCATTACAGTACAAACCATGCGAACAAATACTTATTCCAAAGAATGCAACACTTTCAGAAGCTTCTTATTATGAAGTCCTTAATGAAATTATATCTGCCACAAACAATGCAGTACCGGGTAGCCCTTATCATCTAAGCATGATAAATTGCAATTTTGCAATGCTGCTGTTAAAAATATGTCGTGCACATATTAATGCGTTATTTCCACCAAATAACATTGGCACATTTTCCGCGCTCCCATTACTTTCTTATCTGAAAAGTAATTACAAAACAAAAATCACAAGTGTCCTTTTAGAAAAACAATTTCATCATAATTTTGATTACATGAACCGTAAATTTAAGGAAGTAACTGGTGAGACTATTTTTGCTTTTCTTGAAAAATACCGCATTGAGCAGGCCAAAATCTTACTATCCAGCAAACAGTTTACTGTAACGCAGATTGCTGATCAATTGGGTTTTTGTAATGGTTTTTATTTTAGTAAAGTTTTCAAAAAAAACGAGGGTATATCACCACGCGAATATCAAGCCAACCTAAATAATCTTCAATAAAAAAGCAAAGCCAGCGCTTTGCTTTGCAAGAATTGCTAAAGCAATTCTTGGCGATGTCACGCTACATAACAGCAATTTCCTATCAACCAGAAAAGCAAAGCCAGCGCTTTGCTTTGCAAGAATTGCTAAAGCAATTCTTGGCGATGTCACGCTACATAACAGCAATTTCCTATCAACCAAAAAAGCAAAGCCAGCGCTTTGCTTTGGCTTCCCCCTACGTTACGAGCATTTTCCTATCAATTAAAAAGAGGCTCCGATACATCTTTTTCTGCTTTCCTTAATATTTTGAAAACAGTTGCAAGAGTTCTCGGAGCCTCTAATGTAAGGGCTTCCTTTATCTGTAACAACTATATCGTAATAATTGCGCACGATTTCTGCGCATAATGGAGTTTCGGAGAAACTCCCAAGATGAGCACTATGTGCTCATTATTTTATCACGATATCTGTGATCGCTGGTACGTTGCTGCCTCCACCAACACCACAATTTAATGTGATTGTTTTACCATTTGCCCAATTGCCATCCCAGCCTGGATTGCTTACGCGGTAACGATTATTGCCAAGACTCTCACAAGTACCGCTCCACATAGAAGTAATCTCGCGGTCTAAGGTAAACTCTACCGTCCATCCATCGGTATAGCTGACACCTGTATTGTTGGTAAGAGTGATCTCTGCAATTCCGCCACTGCCCCAATTACTGGTAAGTTTTACCGAGCCTGTTACTTTGCTGTCCCCGGAAGGCTCTGTGGTTGGTGCTGCTGTCGGTGCCACTGTTGGTGCTACTGTTGGTGCTACTGTCGGTGCTACTGTCGGTGTAGCTGTCGGTGCTACTGTCGGTGCTACCGTCGGTGTAGCTGTCGGTGCTACTGTTGGCGTTACGGTTGGCTGTGGAGTCTCTCCACCTACTTTAGAAAGTGTAAGACTTACGATCTTGCCACCGTTCCAAGCAGACAAGCACAAATAGGTAACCTTTGATGTGCTCTTAATGTTCATGGTTGCCTTTAATTCTTTGACTGTATATGTCTTCGTTACTTTATCCGTTGCATTACTTGCCGCAGAATAATTATCACCACTCTGCCATACATTGTCTACAGATGCACCCCATCCTAAAATGCCCCAGTTACCATGGGAAGGATCTGTACAAGTATAAACTACAGTAACAATATCATCGTCAGATGCATTTAACAACCACTGTGGATCGTTCGTTGCATACGTAGACTCTAAGTTAGATACAATCTCCGTCGTATCCGAAATAACCGGTGACTGTGTCGGAGCTGCGGTTGGTGCTACTGTCGGAGCCTTCGTCGGTGCTACCGTTGGTGCCTTTGTTGGTGCTACCGTTGGTGCCTTTGTTGGCGCTGCCGTTGGTGCCTTTGTTGGCGCTGCTGTTGGTGCCTTTGTTGGCGCTACTGTTGGTGCCTTTGTTGGTGCTACTGTTGGTGCCTTTGTTGGTGCTGCTGTTGGTGCCTTTGTTGGTGCTACTGTTGGTGCTGCTGTTGGCTGAACATCACTGCCACCATTAATACCGGACACCTCAAAGTTCATGGTTACCTTATTCGTTGTCTGGTAATTTACATTATTGAAATATGCCTTGTAATTTGCATTTTCCACAGTTACGTTGTTTACATGTGTATTCGCCCACACATTAATAAATGAGAAATTAAAGACTGGACAGATCAATCCATCATCTGATGCTTTTTGTGAAACATCATACGTAAATTTTCCATTTTTCATGGTATATTTCTGTCCGTTAATTTCAAATGATGTTACTTTCAAAGTTGCTTTGTCAAATACAGATGCCTCATCATCAGCAACATTGATATCTTTGATATACAAAGAACCAATATTCTGCAACTGACTCTTAGTCGCATCTAAGGACAAGGAGAATTTTCCTCCTTCTGAATAAATATCAACATATTCATCACTGATGACTGACTGCCAGCTTGCTGTCTCTAATAAATATAATTTCGCACGTACATAGTTGGCCTGTGGTACCGTCACCTTACAGGTTGCTTTGTATCCTAATGGAACAGATGCAGTGATCGTACAAGTTCCTGCTCCTACTGCACTTACCTGACCTTTGGAATTAACGGCAGCTACTGACTCATCACTGGAGCTCCAAAGAACTTTATCCTTGCTGTCCAATGGTGTTAATGCTGCTGTAAGCTGCTGTTTTTCATCACCAATGTGAATTGTCAACTCGCTCTTGTTTAACTGAATGCCTGTTGCCGTTGCGGACTCATTACCACCATACACTTCCATCATAGCGTCCATCAATTCCTGATGAACAACCTTGTTGGAATAACGGTCAATGATTGCAAAACCATAGTCTCCGTTGTATCCATTGTCCCAAGCTACCGGGATCAATCCATACTGCTTTGCATAATAGCAGACTTTCTGATAATACTCTGCACGGCAAACTTTATTCTGGCTGTCATAACTTGCTTTATTGATGGCACCAAATTCACCGATCACCACAGGATATCCCTGTGAAACGAATTTGCTGGACATCTTTTTGAACTGAGATGCCATATAGGACTCATCACCCCAGCTTGCTCTCTTCGAATAATCCGTAATACTGTCTCCCCACTGTGTGGTTGCACCGGACTCTGTTCCACAGAAATCCCATGGATCATAATAATGTACAGAGATCATAATTCTTTTTTCGCCTGATGCAATCTTAGAAGACAGATAATCATCGGTAGGAAGTGCAAATCCGTAATCCTCCGCCGTGTAATCAATATTGGTATTCCATCCCGGAATCAATAACCATCTCTGATCATTGTTTCCACCGGTTTTTCTTACGGTGTCCACAAAAATCTGATTGTAGGCATTTATATTTGCATAAGCCGTTCTGCTAGGTGTTCCATAAGTTCCATCAAATTCTTCATTCATGGACTCAAAGATCAGATGCTCATCATAGTTTTTGAAACGATCTGCAATCTGCTCCCAGCACGCTTTATATTTTGCTTTGATCTTGGTCTGATCAGAACTGCCGCATAATAACCAGCCACCTGTTACTGTCGTATAACCGTCTCCATGCATGTTGACAATTGCATACATATCATTGTCAACGCAATAATCAACAACCTGCTGTACTCGATCTAACCAAGAAGAGTCGATCTTGTATCCATTGTTGTCGTCAATCATGCTAAGATAGGATACCGGAATACGGATAGATTTAAATCCTGCGTCTTTGGCTGCCAAAACTAAGTCTTCTGTTAATTTTGGATTGCCATATGCTGTTTCATTCGGTGTTCCGGAACTTGCAGCCTCCAATGAGTTACCAAGGTTGTAACCTACACCCATCGCCTCTGTAATCTGCGATTGATTAAGGTTGTTAAATGTTGTGCCGGCGGCTTCCGCCGTTTTGGCTGTCGTTGTTGGAATTGACAGCGAAGTTGCGACCATTGCCATACTCATGACAATAGCAAGTGCTTTTTTACGAAAAGCCATAATCCTTCTCCTTCCCGGCAGATTGAGAAACTTGTGCGTTTTTTGTGACAAAATAACATAAATCATCACCAAAAAATATGAATAGAAATCCATAAGAAATACCGATACTTTCCCAATATTTATACCGATAAATCCCAAAAAATCCACATATTTTTGATATTAATTCATGAAAAAAGAAGCAAACACATTAACGATATCCGTCACCATCACGTACAATAAAAAGACATCCTTTGTCCCCACAAAAAATGTCTTTCTACATCCCAATCACGCCCAATACATTATCGAAATAACTCCCCCATGAGTTATTTCTTTTGCTACGAAAACTATCTTAACATTTTCGTAGTCGTATTGCAACATGATTTTTAAAATTTCATGTACAATTTTTACAAAAATATATTTTAATTATATATTTTATTATGCATATTGCAAGATATTAAGATGCTTTTTGGGGATAACATACTTCGTTTCCCTTTCTCTTATAAAGCACCCCGGCTTTCACGTAATATATCGGATTGGCATTATCCACCTCAAAAGTGATCTGCTGCCCCAAATCGTCTATGAGTGTCGTAAGCGGTCCGGTAGCATTCTTCCCAAGCTTTACCGTAATTGGTCGGTAATCATATTCCGACTTGCTATAATTCATTTTTTTCGTACAAAGCAGAAAGATTTCTCCCAAATTTAATCTGCATAATATCGTCAAAGAACGCAATTCTTCGTTTGCCATAAACGCACAATTTCCTACAGATACCAGTTTTTCCGGAAGAGTTACACTTTGCAGCCTGCAGGCATAAAACGCATTGCTGCCTATTTTTCTAAGTGCACTGTCAAAGGCAAAGTTGGTCAATCCATCGGCTTCATAAAAAGCCATCTGTCCTATCACTCGAAGTTTTTTGCCGCCGGTAACTGTCTTGACTGTTGAATACTGAAATGCGTACTCTCCAATAGTTGTTAGCTTTGAAGAAAGCTGAATTGATTTCATATCCGCTGCATAAAATGCATACGGTGCGATCGTCGTCACCTTATCGGATAACTTATAATTGACGACACTTTTGCCCGAAGGATATATGTAAATTGTCTTTTTGTCTTTCGAATACAATACACCTTTTGATGATGAAAAGTTACGATTCTTTTTATTTACAGAAATCTTTTTTAAGGTTGTACTCCAGCCTTCATAAGCTCCATTGACACGAACTGGGCTTGCATACTTAATCTTTTTAAAAGATTTTGGCAACGATATCTGCTTGATGCCCTCCATTGCAAAATATCGATAATCGACCTGCGTAATCCCCTCTCCAAATTTAATCTTCGTAAACACCGGCAATACAGAATCTTCCGAGCACGGCCACTCATAACTGCTCAGTGATTTGTCATAAAACCCGGTAATTTTAGCATATCCCTTTCCAGTTATGGTTAATGTTTTACTCTTTTTATTGTATGTCCATTTCACCCCACTGCATACTTTACCGCTCGGCTGCTTTTTCTTTGTCTTGGCATCTGCTGTCATTGTCATAGTCAACGCTGCCATCAGACAAAGCATGACTACTGCTACCTGTCTCCATTTTTTCATAAAAATCACTCCCTTCTTATGATTGCTCTTTACCATTTAACTTCTTAAAGCTCTCTTTCAGACGATCCCCTCGTTTAGCGTATACCGCCTCGTCTTTGATGTAATATGTCTTATTGCCTTTCTCAACTTCAACTTTCATCTTGCCAAGTCTTATGTGATCTGCAAAATCAGCAAACAAACGATATATTGTTGCATTTAATTCCTTACCCAATACAATTCGAAAATCCGTATAGTTCTCTCGGTCATAGGTTTGAAGATTTGTTTGAAAACCACTGTCTGCAAACACATAATTTAGTTTACAATTGCATCGTACGATGATTGTCGATAAATCTTTGATGTTTCCAAACGCATGATTTCCTACCCGCTTAAGGCCCTTTGGCAATTCTACAGATGAAATCTGAGTGCTGTCAAACGCAGAATCTTCAATAATTTTCAACGACTTTGGAAGCTTTACAGACTTTAACTCCGTTTTCGCAAAAGCCTGCCGACCAATTTCACGCAACTTATTTCCCATAATAACACTCTCTATGGAATTTCCATAAAAGGCACGTCTGCAAATTTTGGTTACCTTGGAAGGTATTGCAAATTTTTTCTCCGTCTTGCCACTTGGATAAATGTACAACTTCTTTTTGTCCTTTGAATACAAGATGCCCTTACTGACAGAGAACTTCTTGTTTTTCTTAGACACTTGAAGTTTCTTTAATGTCGTGCTGTATGGTTCAAAAGAGCCATTGACGGCATCCATTTCATTGGACGCTTTGATCTTCTTAAAGCTCTTTGGCAGTGAAATCGTTTTGATACCCTCAATACAAAAAAAGCCAGATGAAATTGTTGTGATCCCCTCTCCAAACACCAGCTTGTCAAAAATTGCCGGCTGTCCCGCTTCTGAACCAGGCCATTTGTATCTTCCCTCTTTACGAAATTTACGGATATCCACCGTTCCTTTTCCTGTGATTGTCAATACTGTCTCATCAGAGTTCAAAGACCATTTGATGTTTTTGCTCAACTTCCCGGTTGACTTTGCATCTGCCTGCACCGGTAAAGTCAGCATAACTCCTGCAGCGATACATAATGCCAGCGTCATTACATATTTTTTCATCCTCATATTACTCTCTCCTTTCTATATTGGACAATTGATCGCGCTGTCCGTTTTGCTACAATAGTAATATTACGATGGAGCTTATAATTTTCTCCTTGGTTATATATTACAACATTTATGGCTGTAATATATGTCCGTTTCCTTAAGAAAAAATTAAGATTGCCAGACAGCAATTTCCGATTAAAGAACAAAGAGTCGCTTGCGACTCTTTCGCGCTCGAGCGGTGCTGTTTACAGCTAACTTC
>ERZ791907.1908-NODE-1908-length-12065-cov-15.839051_pt1 | contig 12065 bp, 9 predicted proteins | sample MGYA00510145_ERZ791907 | MGnify/ENA primary metagenome ERZ791907 (study PRJEB30046, sample SAMN00792089) | human gut metagenome | study: EMG produced TPA metagenomics assembly of the A metagenome-wide association study of gut microbiota in type 2... | reverse complement strand
CACGTTGAGGAGGAAGAAGGGTACAGAGAAGCTTGATCCTATCTACTGTGCCCACGTTGAGGAGGAAGAAGGGTACAGAGAAGCTTGATCCTATCTCCTGTGCCCACGTTGAGGAGGAAGAAGGGTACAGAGAAGCTTGATCCTATCTCCTGTGCCCACGTTGAGGCGGAAGAAGGGCACAGAGAAGCTTGATCCTATCTCCTGTGCCCACTCTGTGGCAGAAGAAGGGTACAGAGGAGCTTGGCGCTCCACATTTATTGGCAGTTCTCCGCAATGAGCCACGCTATTCATAAGATTGTCAGCAAAAGGCGCTGCCAATCTTATTTCATATGCGCGGCTCATTGCTCGCGTAACTTTCAAGTTACATTACAAAATGAAATAAGATATGCAACGCTTATGATCGATTTTATGAAGTTTTGTGATTGTTCGCGTTAGTATTCATACGAATTGTATTATAGTAAAAAAGTACTAGAAAAGTCAATGCTTGTGTTGGATATATCATAGATTTTAAATGTAAATGTCAATGATCGATGATCGGAACCATTCACGGATCAATGTCCAAAGATAAAAAAACGTTGCAATGGGTGAAAAAGTATGCTATTGTGATTTTGTTGCCGCTTTAGTGCGGTAAAGATTTACTCTGGAGAGTCCTTCCACGGAAAGCAATTATCATATTTCCGTATAGAAGGCGCCGAAGGTGTACGGCAGTAAAGCTGCCAATCTCTCAGGCAAAAGGACAGAGCATCTATATGCTTATTCCCATTCTCTTCGGAAGAAATCAATCTACGATAGGACGTCACAAGAGGTGACGGAAGGAGAGGGAATATGTTAGACATGATTAGTAACTTTCTGACCACAGTGGATGATTTCGTCTGGGGCATCCCCCTGATCGTCCTCATTCTGGCTACGGGCCTTTTTCTCACAGCCAGACTTCATTTTTTGCAGATCACGAAGCTCCCCCATGCAATCAAACACTTAATTGCCAATGAAAAGTCGGGCGAAGACGGCGAAGTATCCAGTTTCGCGGCACTGTGTACGGCATTGTCCGCTACCATCGGAACCGGTAATATCGTTGGTGTGGCAACGGCTATTGTAGCAGGCGGTCCCGGAGCTTTGTTCTGGATGTGGATCGCTGCGCTGGTAGGTACGGCTACAAAGTATTCCGAGTGCCTGCTGGCGGTGAAATATCGTGTGGTAGCAGAGGACGGACACATCATCGGCGGACCCTTCTACTATATCGAAAACGGTATGGGCAAGAGCTGGAAATGGCTGGCGAAGATCTTCGCTTTTATGGGTGTATGCGTAGGATTGTTCGGTATCGGAACCTTTACCCAGATCAACGGTATCACCAGTGCGGTACATAATTTCTTCGATGCAAATAATGCACATACCGTACAGCTCTTCGGCATGGACTATTCCTGGAGCGTGGTGATCTCCGGAATCCTTTTGACCATCTGCGTGGCACTGGTTGTTATCGGTGGATTAAAGCGTATCTCCACCGTGGCACAGGTCATCGTTCCTTTTATGGCAGTGACTTATGTAGTAGCCTGTCTGTTAGTATTGATCTTTAATGTAACTGCCATTCCGGCAGCTATCGTAACCATTGTACAGAGTGCGTTTGGTATGCGTGCCGTAGCCGGCGGTGCTTTGGGAGCGGTTATCATGGCAATGCAGAAGGGTATTGCGAGAGGTATTTTCTCCAACGAAGCCGGTATCGGTAGTGCACCGATCGCAGCGGCTGCAGCGCAGAACGACTCTCCTGCCAAACAGGGTCTGATCTCCATGATGGGTACCATCATTGATACTCTGATCATTTGTACCATGACCGGTCTTACGATCGTAATTACCGATTCCTGGAACGTAGGTCTGGACGGCGTGGATGTTACCACCAGAGCTTTCCAGCAGGGACTGCCTTTTAACAGCTTTATTGCATCCTTTATCCTGATGGTATGTCTGGTATTCTTTGCATTTACCACGATCCTCGGATGGGATTACTACAGCGAGAGATGCCTGGAATACCTGATCGGTCAGAAGCCGAAGGCGATCAAAGTATACCGTTGGATCTACATTGCCTGCGTATTCATTGGACCCTACATGACTGTTAAGGCAGTATGGACCATCGCAGATATCTTCAACGGTCTGATGGCGATCCCGAATCTGATCGCACTGTTGGCATTAAATGGTGTTGTGGTGGCTGAGACCAAGAAATACCTTGACAATGCCAAGAAAAAGTTTTAAAAAAGTTCTGTAGCCCTATCACGCGGGAAAATCCATATTTTTTCCGGAAGTATAGAAGTGAGGAACTATATGAAAGATCTTACAAAGGGCAGACCGTCAGTTTTGATACTGACGTTTGCCCTTCCTATTTTTTTAGCTAATTTATTACAACTTACTTACAGCCTGGCAGATACCCGCATCGTAGGTACTTTTCTGGGAGATAATGCCCTGGCGGCAGTGGGGGCTACGACGACGCTGAGCAATCTGATCGTACAGTTCCTGATGGGAATGTGCAATGGCTTTGCTATTATTTCGGCACAGTGCTTCGGAGCGAAGGATATGGACAGATTGCGCAGATCCTTAGGTAATTCTCTGGTGCTTGGCCTATTGGCAGCTGTGGTACTGACACTTGGAGGGCTTGTATTTTTGCAGCCGATCCTCAGATTCCTGAATGTGCCGGAAAATCTGCTGAATACAGCAACACAGTATGTGTCCGTGATCATAGCGGGACTTGTTGTTACTTTATTTTATGATGTATTATCGGCGACCCTAAGAGCGATCGGAGATACCGTGACCCCGCTGATCGTGCTGGCGGTGTCGGTGGTGCTGAATATCGGAGGAGATCTGCTTCTGATCGTGGTGCTGCATATGGGAGTGCTGGGTGCCGCAGTTGCTACTGTGCTGTCGCAGCTGATCGCTGTGGTGGTGTGTGCGGTCTATCTGTGGAAAAAGTATGAAATTCTGCGGATACGTGTGGATGATCTGAAGCTGCAGGATGCCGGAATGCTCCGCAATATGTTAAGCTCCGGTCTTTCCATGGGATTCATGAGCTCGCTGGTCAATATCGGTACATTGACATTGCAGACCTCCATCAATAAGCTGGGACAGAATATTATCATTGCCCATACGGCAGCCCGCAAGATCTCTGAAATCTTCATGATCATGTTCAGCGTCTTCGGTCAGACAATGGCGACCTATTGCGGACAAAATCTGGGAGCCGGCAAAATCGAACGGATCCGCAGAGGAATCCTGTTGGCAACCGGTTATACCTGCATCTGGTGTACGCTTAATATTGTGACTGCTTATACCATCGGTGACTGGCTGGTATGGCTGGTCACCGGCAGCAAAACTCCGGAAGTGATCTACAATGCCACATTATATCTGAAGGTAGATACACTGTTCTATTATGTGACAGCGGTAATCTGTATTGTGAGAAACTCCATGCAGGGACTTGGAGAGCGGATTGTACCGCTGATCTCCAGCTCTCTGGAGATGATAGGGAAAATTGTGATCGCGGCGACGCTGGTTCCCATGTTCGGATACCCGGGTGTCATCGCGGCGGAGCCTATTGTGTGGTTTATCATGATCATTCCGCTATTGATAAAGATACTGCGTATGCCGGTCTGGAGGCAGAAAAACTTAACTGTTTCGTAAACAAAAAAAGTTGTTTTTACTTAACGTTGAGGAAAAATAACCAAATCTGACAGTAAAATACTTGTAATTTTGTCGAATTGTATTACCATATGGAAAATGTTACAATGATTTCACCGAGAAAATACTTAAACGTTTTCGAGATAGATTGAATATGACGAAGTCTTTTACAGAAAGGCAGATGTGGTAAGTATGAAGAAGACAGAGAACAAGAAAACGGAAGTAAAAGGGAAGAAAAAGCCATTTTTCACAATTTCCAAAAAGATACTGGCGCTGAGTCTTCTGCCGATGATCATTGTGTGTGCACTGGTTGCGACCGTGGGCTCCAGAGCTTTGGAAGCAGGCATCGAGGAACAGATTGAGAAAGCATTGCAGATCGTAGGCGTCAGCGTGGACGAGACTTACACCAATCTGTATGAAGGTGATTACACCAGAGATAAGGGAGGCAAGGTGCGCAAGGGAGGCACATCTATTTCCGGGGAGACGCAGCTGATCGACGGATTGCAGGAGAAGACGGGATTCCAGGTGTCTTTCCTGTACGGGAATATGCGTCTGATCACAACGCTGACGAAACCGGAGGGAGGTCGTATCAACGGTACAGGTCTGGAGACGGAGATCTACGAGCAGATTCAGACGGGAGAACCGCTGTTCCTTAAGGATTGCGACATCTCCGAAGTGGATTACTATGTGTATTATCAACCGCTGATCAACTCCGACGGTTCTGTGATCGGCGCCATTGAGGTGGCAACACCGGTGCAGGGGGTACAGGACACGATTCATACGCAGGTGAAGGATATTATCCTGATTGCTGTGGCATGCGTTCTTGTGGCGGCAGTGCTTGTAAGCGTATTATCCCGAAGCATGGTGAAGACCATGAAGAAGACGAAGCATTTCCTGGGCAGAATCGTGAACGGAGAACTGGATGCAGAACCGGATGAAAAGCAGTGCAGAAAAAAGGATGAATTGGGAGATGTCTACCGGATCTCTGTGAAATTGCAGAAGACGCTGCGCACCATTGTGACGGATATCAAGGATTCCGCGGATAATCTGACAGTATCTTCCAACAAACTAATCAAGATGGCGCAGGATACCCAGGAATCTGTCAACGACGTATACCAGGCAGTAGGGGAGATCTCTGAAGGTGCCAGGAACCAGGCGGATGAAACAACGGATGCCAATACGAACGTGGTGCGTATCGGTGAACAAATCGAGTATATCTCCGACAAAGTGAATTCTCTGACGGATTATGCCGGCAGGATGGCAGAAGCGGAGAAAGCTTCCGAAGAGATCATGAAGGAACTGAACAGCTCCAACGAAAGCACCAAGGAATCTGTCCTGCGGGTAGCGGAACAGATTAAGGATATGAACGGAGCAATTCAGAATATTACCAAGGCAGTATCCATGATTCAGGATATTGCGGACGAGACAGATCTGCTGTCATTGAATGCCAGCATTGAAGCAGCCAGAGCCGGGGAAGCGGGAAGAGGCTTCGCAGTGGTGGCAGAGCAGATCAGTAAGCTGGCTGACCAGTCCAAGCGCTCCGCAACCGAGATCGAGCAGATCATCCAAAATATCATGGAGTCTTCCGGCAGAATGGTGGAGATCATGGGTGAAGTGGAAGCCAACATGAATCACCAGCAGAGCAAGTTAGAGGAGACCGGTGTGAAGACTGCGGCAGTAGCGGACGGTGTAGAGAATTCCCTGCAGCATATCGGCGGTATCCGGGAGAAGATGGATGTCTTGGGACAGTCCGGAAGTGCGATCCGCGATGTGGTGGAAGGACTGTCGGCAATCTCCGAACAGAATGCAGCATCCGCAGACAGTACCATGCAAGCGGCTCATGGAATGAGTGATACCATGACAGAACTGATGACTTCTTCTGAGAATCTGCTGGCATTAGCGGATAAGTTGGAAAAGGTACTGGATGTTTTCAAGGTATAAAGAGGGGGCCGGAAGTTGTCCGGCAGGGAGATAACATATAAATGACAGAAAATGCAGTCCGGTTTTCATAGAAAATCGGACTGCATTTTCGTGTGGTTTATTGACGGAGATACCATCATGAATTACAATATAAGGGATGTAAGGAATGAATATATCATACGGGATAGAAGGAGAATGCAAATGAAAGAGATGGAACGAAGTAACCGGGTGGCTATGATAGCACATGGTGTGATCAATGCATGTATGCTTTTCATTAGCGTGATCGGATTCATTGAACACACAGTATCGGCTCCGGTGTTAGCAGTGCTAATACTTCTTGGAATCATACCGGTTGTGGCAGAGTTTATTTGTTGGAAGAGGGATCATGCGACAAAAGCTATAAAACATCTGTCAATGATCGGATTCGCACTGTTTTATACGGTGCTGCTTTTTACAGCGCAGTGCAATATGGTGTATGCATTTGTAATTCCCATGATGTTTGCAGTCATGCCATATCATGATGTCAAAGCATTTGCGCTTATTAATGTGGGGACGATGATAGAGAATGTCCTGGTGGTGCTTCTGGGAGCCACACAGGGTGGATTTGGCTATCTGGGGCAGAACGCAGGATTTATACAGATTTCGGTAATGATTCTGCTGTGCATTACATCCATCTATGCTACCATATCCAACCAGAAGAACACTGATGAAAATATAGAGAGCATTACAGCTGCGCAGGACCGCACGGAAGCAACCTTACGTGAGGTCATGGAAATGAGCAGCCGGATGGAGACTTCAGTAGCTGATATCACAGCGGAATTGAATAAACTGGAAACTGCCTTTGACAGCACAAAAATAGCCATGGAGGAGGTGTCTGCAGGTTCCGGTGAGTCTGCCGCGGCGATTCAGCAGCAGACGGCACAGACGGAGGCTATTCAGGAAAAAGTAAATACCGTGAGTGAAGTGGCAGAGACAATCGGAAACAATATGGAACATACGATAGAAATACTGGATGCCGGAAAAGAAGAGATGACAGGTCTGAAGGAGCAGGCAGAGGATTCTGCAAGGAACAGTGAGCTGGCGGCACAGAAGCTGGAAACGCTGGATCATTATATGCAGGAGATGCATTCCATCGTGGAAATCATCAGCAAAATAGCGAATCAGACCAGTCTTCTGGCGCTGAATGCCAGCATAGAAGCAGCCAGAGCCGGTGAAGCCGGCCGCGGTTTCTCCGTAGTGGCGACGGAGATTTCGGGAATGGCCACTCAGACAAAGGATGCTACCGGCAATATCGCAGAGCTGATCCAAAATGTATCCGGAGCGATAGGAGAAGTGGTAACGGTCATTCGCCAGATGATAGATGGCATCGGCAGCCAAAGGGAAGGAACGATGCGTGCGGCGGACAGCTTCACAGCAATTGAAGACAGCAGTTATACGATCGTGGATAATCTGGGAGAGATGCTTCAGATAGTAGAAGCTCTGAAAACAGCCAACCAGGAGATCGTGGATTCCATTCAGACAATCTCAGCGACTACGGAAGAAGTATCCGCCCATGCCAGTGAGACACTGGAAGCGGAAGAGAGAAACAGAGAGATTCTGCAGAAAATTACTGAAAATATGAATTCTATGGTAAAAAAATAAGTAACGGTTCCTGTGACAGAACGAACAGGATAGAAACAGGAGTGACAGAATATGCATGACAACGGGGTGACTTTACAGAAAAAGGTGTTACAGAATCTGGATATACCGTATTCGTATGAACTGGCAAAACGAATGGAGCAATACCGGTCACATCCGACACTGGGGTATCGCCCGGCGGGTTCTAAGGCAGAATTTGAGACCGGAGAGATGCTTAAGACAGAAATGGAAAAAATCGGACTGTCCGAGGTTACCAAGGATGCTGTGACGGTAGACGGCTGGGAATTTCATAAGGCAGCGTTAAGCTACACGAATGCAGTCGGGGAGACCGTGTCAGCAGAGCTGGGAGCCTATCAGACAACCTTTGTCACCGATGGTCCGAAGGAATTTTCCATGATGTATTTGGGAAAAGGAACGGAGACGGACTATCAGGGAAAAGATGTCAGGGATAAACTGGTATTGGTGGAGATTAACCAGAGAGATGAGTGGTGGATCAATTATCCGGTATACCAGGCACATCTGAAAGGAGCCGCAGCCCTGATCGCAGTGCAGAGCGGCGGCTACGGCGAAATCGACGATGAAGCTCTGAATGCACAGGATATCGCCGGACCGGAGGATGCTCCCGCTTTTTCCATTTCCAGAAAAGATGCGGCAGGCCTGTTGGAGCTGCTGCGTGATCAGGAGGAAATAACGGTCACCTTTGATGCGGAATCCAGGGTGACCAGAAACTGCACGACTTATAATATTGTAGGAAGGATCCCCGGGAAACATCCTGACCGTATGGTGCTTTTGTCTGCACACTATGATTCCTACTTTGACGGATTCCAGGATGACAATACAGCGGTCGCTCTCATGTTTGGTATTGCAAAGGCGTTGCAGGACAGTGGTTTCCAACCGAACAATACCATTGTGATCTGTGCCATGGCATCCGAGGAATGGGGCGTGGTGGATTCTAATTTCGACTGGTCCACAGGAGCTTATGAGCAGATATTCACCGCACATCCCGAATGGGTGGGCAAGGTGATCGCGGACCTGAATTTTGAGCTTCCTGCGTTGGCACATGGCACCAGAGCAAGAATCCGCAGCTGCTATGAATATGTCAGCTTCCTGGAGGAATATCTGGCGGATCTGCCGAATCTGACGATGGCCTATCCGGAAGAGACAGCAGTGACATCTCCGATCGAGACCTGGTCGGATGATTTTTCCATGGCGATTGCAGGTGTACCGTCTATGGTAAACGATTTCACCGGCGGAAGCTTTATGGAGACTCATTATCATTCCCAGTTTGATAACGATGAGTTTTATGATGAACAGGTATATCGTCTGCATCACGAGCTGTTTGCCCTGCTGATCCTGGCACTCGATGAGACGGCAGTGGTGCCGTTACAGTTTTCACCGGTGGTACAGCGGATTCGCAAGGGACTGGAACAGTGCCGGGAGATCTGCTACCGTGCCGATGTGGCGGGGCAGCTGGGAGAGAAAAAGCGGGCCTTGCTTGAAAAAATTGAGGAACTGGAGACTTTAAGTGACCAAGCACTCAGAAGATGCCGGGAGCAATACGAAGCGGTAGAGGAATACAACCGTAACTACAAACAGCTGCTTAGAGATGGAAAATACGACGAGGCGGAGGGACTTTTCCGGCAGACCAGACCGCTGGAACAGAAGCTGCTTGCAAGGTTTAAGCAGGAACAGGATGCTTTTGTGCGGATTGACTGGTACGGAAATGTGCTGTATCCTCATGAAATATGCAGTACGAATTTAAGACTTCTAGGCGGAGCGGTGAGAAATCTAAAGGAACAGAGACTTTCCTCCGCGCTTCGCAAGCTTTATCAGGTAGATAACAATGCCTATGCCTTTAATTTTGATGAAGAGGTATATAGTCATTTTACGGATTATGTATTCCACCAGCCGAAGGATCGCCTGAAATGGGGCTACGGAAGGCTGCCGGAGCATGAAAATCTATATGGAACGGTCAAGCAGCTTCTCCAAAAAGAAAAACATCTGGAGGCATTGACGGGATCCGGTATGAAGGAAATGGACTACCGGGAAGAAATTGCCAGCCTGGAGCATGCATGTAGCAAGCTTGTGGTCAGCCTGATGAATATCATGCAGCAAATGGAGAAATCTGTGACAGAGATCTTCGAATTGTAAGGATGGCGAGAGCAGAGCACGGAACGATCCACAGACAACAAAGCTGGGGACTGACATCATCATAATAAGGAGATAACAGTAAATACAATTATGGAAAGTGATAAGCTATATCGTGTGCAGAAGGAAGATCTTCCGAAAGTGGAGAAAATGCTGAATCAGTGCTTCGCACACGATCCGTTGTACGAGACGCTGATTCCGGATCCGGAAGTCCGTAAAAATCTGATGCCGGAGCTGTTTAAATGTGATATGGATGAATTTTATGCAACCTGTGAAATCTTCGCAGACAGCGCGGAATTGAACAGCGTGCTGGTAGTATCGGATGAGGCGGAACCGTACAATGTATTTCAGCTCTATTTTACGGAGGCTGTGGCTGCTTTGCAGACGGATTCCTATCTGATCAAGGAGGATCCTTCGTTAAAGACTTTTCGGAATTTTATGAAGGGTGAGGATTATCTCAATTCCAGCTGGACGGATCAGCTGCATCAGAACCAACGGCTGCACATCATTTATCTGGCGGTGGATCCCGCCATGCAGCATCACGGAATTGCGGCAGAACTTTTAGAGGAAGCCATTGACTATGCCCAGAAGCACAAACTGATGATCTCCCTCGAAACACATAATCCAAAAAACGTGGAATTCTATGAAAAGTTCGGATTCAAAGTATATGGTGTGATGGAGAAGAATTTCCCGTTAAAGCAATACTGTCTGATCCGTGAAGTACAATAATATTGCTGAAAATTTCAGAAAAATCCGGAAACGCAACTGCCGGTTGACAAAATTTCAAGGGCGCTTGGTAGTTGTCAACCGGCTCTTTTGTTATGATTTTCCTATGTCGGCGATCTATGTGTGCACAAGAAAACATTGATAAAAGAAGGAGAAAATGAAAATGATCTTGTCAGAAAAAATAGTAATGTTGCGTAAAAAATATGGGTGGTCCCAGGAGGAGCTGGCAGAACGCCTGGACATTTCCAGACAGTCCGTATCTAAATGGGAGAGTGGAGCCTCAATCCCGGATCTGGAACGCATTGTCAGTATGAGCCAGCTGTTCGGAGTTACTACGGATTACTTATTAAAAGATGAAATGGAAGAGACTGAATTCGCCGATGAAATGACACCGGAGATCACAGAGGGAAAAGTGATCACGGTGGAGGAAGCCAATACATTTTTGGAAGCTACGAAAAAATATGCTGCCCACATTGCTCCGGCAGTATCCTTATGTGTGCTCTCTCCTGTTGTATTGTTGTGGTTGTTGGGAATGGCAGGTGCCGGAAGAGGGCCGCTTACGGAAGATGCTGCGGGAGGAATCGGCGTGATCGTTCTGCTGCTGATGGTGGCAGTTGTGGTGGCGGTATTTCTTCTCACCGGAATCCCGTACAATAAATATGAATATCTGGAAAAAGAAAAGCTGACATTGCAATATGGGGTATCCGGAATCGTGGAGAAAGCAAAAGAAACCTTTGCGGGAACCTACCGGATCTGCATAACCCTGGGTGTTGTATTGTGTATCCTGGGAGTGGTACCTTTGCTGATAGTATCCATTTTTTTCGGGAATAATGGTTATGCGGTAATCCTTGCTACGGATGTTTTGCTCATTGTAGTGGCAATTGCTGTATGGCTGTTCGTGTGGTCCGGTATTATCTGGGGCGGTTTTCAGAAATTGCTTCAGGAGGGGGATTATACGGTGGAGAATAAGGCAGTCAACCGGAAGTATGAGCATGTGACAGCAATTTACTGGTGTGTCTGGACAGCGGTTTATCTGGCCATCAGCCTGCCGACGATGCGTTGGGACATTACCTGGGTCGTATGGCCTGTGGCCGGAGTATTGTATGGGGCACTTCTGGCGTTTCTGAAGATAAAGAATCGGAAAGCAGAGCACGAATAAGCGGATTTCAAGGGGAAATACGGCCGGCGTGAAAAAGGAGCGGAATATTATATGACAGTGGTATGCCTTGTGATACTGGCAGGAATTTTCTGGGGAGATTTTTTCCTGAAAAATTATATAGAGTCGCATGTGGACGAGCGGGAAGAACGAGCAATCTGCAAGGGAAAATTTCTGATCCGCAAGCATCATAACAAAGGCATGATGCTCAATGCCGGACAGAAGAGAAGGCATCTGGTGGCCGCTGTTTCACTGGCATTTACACTGGTATTGACCGTTGTCTTTATTGTGAGTCTGGGACATCGAGGCAACAATTTGCTGCGACTGGGTCTAGCGCTGTTACTTGGCGGTGCATTCAGCAATACCTATGACCGCCTCCGCAGAGGCTACGTGGTGGATTACGTGAGCTTCCCGGTGAAATGGCAGGCGTTCCGTAAGATCGTCTTCAACTGCTCAGATTTCTGCATTATCATCGGTGCGTTGCTATCGACACTTGGAATGCTGTAAATTGAGAGTTAGTGAAGAAGCCACGAACGCCCACGGCGAACGGAATGTCCTTCCTCGATGTGAGGTCTCCCGGTGGGAATTTTCTAACGAAAAGTGAGTAGCGGTTCTAAGCCGTACGGGCACGGCTCCAGTTGCCATCCATGGCAACATCCGCCTGTCGCGAACGTCCTGTTCGCTCCACCCTGTCTTTCAACACTTTTCGAGAAAATATCACCACCTCCCGACAAACATCTTCGGAAGGACATTCCGTCCACCGTGGCGTTCTGTGTTTTGGGTCTATACAGAAAAACTGAGTTGTGAGATACAAAATTCGCTGCAAATA
>ERZ791907.1903-NODE-1903-length-12093-cov-6.168965_pt1 | contig 12093 bp, 11 predicted proteins | sample MGYA00510145_ERZ791907 | MGnify/ENA primary metagenome ERZ791907 (study PRJEB30046, sample SAMN00792089) | human gut metagenome | study: EMG produced TPA metagenomics assembly of the A metagenome-wide association study of gut microbiota in type 2... | reverse complement strand
CAAAGCAGCAAAGCAATTAGACTTTTCGAAATCCGTAAGTGACAAGACAATTTTTCAGTCACAGCTCACGGATTTTCCAGTGCTTTGGCAGGCAAAATGCCATTGAGGATAATGAGACATAAGAAATATTATGGGGAAATTTATGTTTTGGTGGTGGGGGAAGCCTATCATTTCTGCGTTGAGATTATACGGGATGGGGTGACCATTCTGATTTCATTTTAGGAAGGATGACGGAAGAACAAAAAAAGAAGCCTTATCTCTAAGACTTCTCTGATCCGCAATGCGGAAGAAGGGACTTGAACCCTCACGTCGTTGCCAACACTAGATCCTTAGTCTAGCCTGTCTGCCAATTCCAGCACTTCCGCATGTTTCGCTTTGCACTTTTGTGCCGCGAACAAATAAGATAATATCATCTGTATTTCTATTTGTCAACAGTTTTTTTCAAATTATGAAATATTTTTCAAAAAAATATCATTTTCGCGCTTCATCTGTTAAAATATGATGCAGGGTTCAAAAGCAGATAGCGATGTATGTATACATACAAATTGCTATCCGGTGGCTTGCCCCAACATCACTATATATAATAAGGAGAATTTCCATGAAGAAAGACGGCTACTACTCTTCCGGACAGTTTGCCCGGCTTGCCGGCGTCTCTGTACGCACGATCCGGTACTACGATAAGCAGAATATCCTGAAGCCTTCCTATGTGAATGAGAATGGTGCCCGTTTCTATACCGACCATGATCTGGCAAGACTGCAGCAGATCCTTCTTTTAAAATATCTTGGTTTCTCGCTGGACGATATCCGCGAGATGACGGTCGATACTGCCGACTATCATATGATGAAAAATTCTCTCGAGCAGCAGCACAAGCTGATCCAGGATCGCATCGAACAGATGCAGCTTGTGGAGACGGCGATCCGTGATACCGCCGATGCCATAGAAAAGGATCACGAGCTGGACTGGAGCCAGATGCTGCGCCTGATCCACCTGACCGGTATGGAGACAAGCCTGAAACGGCAGTATCAGGATTCCACCAACATCACTGCACGGATCAATCTTCATCAGAAGTATTCTGTCAATAAGCAGGGCTGGTTTCCCTGGATCTATGAGCAGGCAGACATCCGTCCGGGCATGCATATCCTTGAGGTCGGTTGCGGCAATGGCGCACTCTGGACAGAGAATCTTGCACAGCTTCCGGAACAGATCTCCATTCTGCTTTCCGACATATCCGAGGGTATGCTGCGTGATGTCCGTCGTACCATCGGTGCTGAGGATTCCCGTTTCTCCTACCGGACGATCGACTGTGCGAATATTCCCTGCGAGGATCATTCCTTCGATCTGATCTTTGCCAACCATGTCCTTTTCTACTGCGATGACATTCCGCAGGTCTGCAGTGAGATCCGCCGTGTTCTTAAAAAGGACGGCTGCTTCATCTGCAGCACCTACGGTTCCCGTCACATGAAGGAGATCAGTAAACTGGTGCAGGATTTTGATCCGCATATCCAGCTTGCAGCAGACAATCTTTATGACCGCTTCGGTCTGGAAAACGGAGCCTCTATTTTGCAGCCGCATTTCCGTCAGGTAACTCTGTCCCGTTATGTGGACAGTATTTATCTGAAGGAACCCGAACCGCTGATCGATTATATTTTATCCTGCCATGGCAATCAGAACCAGTATCTGTTAAACCGCTATAAGGACTTCCGTCATTTCGTCCAAAAGGCAGCGAAGGACGGCTTTACGATCACGAAGGACGCCGGAATTTTCCTGTGCCGTCCCTCATAGACAGGCGAAACTGCCCGGAAACGTATTCATTTTTCACAATAAAACAACATTTTCATTGTCGGATTTACAGCAAAGTGACAATTTTACAAAAAAAGCTTGAAGGTGACGTTACGTCACCTTTTATACTGTGTACAGAAACTGAAAAATGAACATACTTCTATTGGGACTTACACAAACAGATCAAAGAAAGGAGATTCCTTATGAAAGGTATTATCTTAGCCGGCGGTTCCGGCACAAGACTTTATCCATTAACAATGGTCACATCAAAACAGCTTCTGCCGATCTACGACAAGCCGATGATCTACTATCCGCTTTCCGTACTGATGAACGCAGGGATCCGCGAGATACTGATCATCTCAACACCACAGGACACACCTCGTTTTAAAGAGTTGCTCGGAGACGGTCATCATTTCGGTATCGATCTGACCTACGCTGTTCAGCCAAGCCCGGACGGACTGGCACAGGCATTTATCATTGGCGAGGAATTCATCGGAAACGACACCGTTGCCATGGTACTCGGTGACAACATCTTCGCCGGCCACGGACTGAAAAAACGACTGAAAGCCGCTGTCGAGAATGCAGAGACCGGAAAGGGAGCTACCGTATTCGGTTATTACGTCGATGATCCGGAGCGTTTCGGTATCGTTGAGTTCGATCAGGACGGAAAGGCTGTTTCCATCGAAGAGAAACCGGAGAAGCCAAAGAGCAATTACTGTGTAACCGGTCTTTATTTCTATGACAACCGCGTTGTCAAATATGCGAAGGAGTTAAAGCCAAGTCCACGAGGCGAGCTTGAGATCACCGATCTGAACCGCGTCTATCTGGAAAACGGCGAGCTGAACGTAGAACTTCTCGGACAGGGCTTTACCTGGCTGGATACCGGAACACATGAGAGCCTTGTCGAGGCAACCAACTTCGTAAAGACCATCGAGTCTCACCAGCACCGCAAGATCGCATGTCTGGAGGAGATTGCTTACTTAAACGGCTGGATCACCCGTGAGGATGTGCTGAAGGCATATGAGCCGCTCAAGAAGAACCAGTACGGTCAGTATCTGATGGACGTTCTGAACGGCAAGTACATGGATGTTCTTCACTAATTAATGTTTTGCGATGCCAGACACCGAATAACAATTTATATTACAGATTAAGGAGAAAAATTATGACTATTATCGTAACCGGCGGTGCCGGATTTATTGGAAGTAACTTTGTATTTCACATGCTGAACAAGTACCCGGACTACCGTATCGTCTGTCTGGACTGCCTGACTTATGCCGGAAATCTCTCTACTCTGGCTCCTGTTATGGACAATCCGAATTTCCGTTTTGTTAAGGAAGATATCACAGACCGCGAAGCTGTTTACAAATTATTTGAGGAGGAGCATCCGGACATCGTTGTCAACTTCGCTGCAGAAAGCCACGTTGACCGTTCCATTGAGACACCGGAGGTATTCCTTCAGACAAATATCATGGGTACTGCCGTATTGATGGATGCATGCCGTAAATATGGCATCACCCGTTATCATCAGGTATCTACCGATGAGGTTTACGGTGATCTTCCACTCGACAGACCGGACCTGTTCTTCACAGAGGAAACTCCGATCCATACAAGCAGCCCTTACAGTTCATCCAAGGCCGGCGCTGATCTTCTGGTACTGGCATATCACAGAACCTACGGTCTGCCTGTAACGATCAGCCGCTGCTCAAACAACTACGGACCATATCACTTCCCTGAGAAGCTGATTCCTCTTATGATCGCCAACGCACTGAATGACAAGCCGCTTCCTGTATACGGTACCGGTGAAAACGTTCGTGACTGGCTGTACGTCGAGGATCACTGCAAGGCGATCGATCTGATCATCCACAAGGGACGTGTCGGCGAGGTTTATAACATCGGTGGTCACAACGAGATGACCAACATCGATATCGTTAAGATCATCTGCAAGGAGCTTGGCAAGCCGGAAAGCCTGATCACATATGTATCCGACCGTAAGGGTCACGATATGCGTTATGCGATCGATCCGACCAAGATCCACAACGAGCTTGGCTGGCTTCCTGAGACGAAGTTTGCTGACGGTATCAAGAAGACCATTCAGTGGTATCTCGACAACAAGGAGTGGTGGGAGACAATCATCTCCGGTGAGTACCAGAATTACTACGAGAAGATGTACGGTAACCGCTAATCCATAACCACAGAATGATACCCGGAAAGAGGAACAGTGTTTTATGAAAATATTAGTAACCGGCGTCGCCGGACAATTAGGACATGATGTCATGAATGAGCTTGCGTCCAGAGGACATGAGGGCATCGGAAGTGACCTTGCTCCGGAATACAACGGCATTGCAGACGAAACCTATGTAACAAAAGCAGCCTATGTATCCATGGATATCACTAACCGTGCCTCTGTCGCTGAAACGCTTTTAAAGATCAACCCGGATGCTGTCATCCACTGTGCCGCATGGACTGCCGTGGATGCCGCTGAGGACGATGCCAACAAAGATAAGGTCTATAACGTCAACGCAACCGGCACGGAGAACATCGCCGCTGTCTGCAAGGATCTTGACTGCAAGATGATGTATATCAGTACCGATTATGTATTTGACGGTCAGGGAACCACACCGTGGGATCCGGACTGCAAGGATTACAAGCCGTTAAATGTATACGGTGCGTCCAAGCTCGACGGCGAGCTTGCTGTGTCCGAAATATTGGACAAGTATTTTATCGTGCGTATTGCATGGGTATTCGGTACCAACGGAAAGAACTTTATCCGTACCATGCTCAATGTCGGAAAGACACATGATAAGCTGACTGTTGTAAATGACCAGATCGGTACGCCGACTTATACCTTCGATCTTGCAAGACTTCTTGTTGACATGATCGAGACGGACAAGTATGGATATTACCATGCAACCAATGAAGGCGGCGATATCAGCTGGTATGATTTCACAAAGGAGATCTTCCGTCAGGCAGCAGCCATGGGACACACGGAATATGACGAGTCACACGTCACCGTCACTCCTGTCACAACTGCCGAGTACGGTGTTTCCAAAGCAGCCAGACCATTCAACAGCCGTCTGGACAGATCAAAGCTCACCGCAAACGGCTTTACTCCACTGCCAACCTGGCAGGATGCCGTAGCACGTTATCTGAAAGAGATAGAGTTTTAATTTTTAACTAATGATATAATTTATTTTCAACAATGAAATTCTCGTTGTCTTTTCAGAGAAACGAGGATTTCATGGAAAACAAAGACTGCCGCTTCACGATTTCTATTCGTAAAGCAGCAGTCTTTTTATTGCATTCTATATTGTTGTTTCTTAATATTATTTTTTCAAATAACATTTTGTCTGTCCCATTTTCAGGACATTGATTTCTATGTTCTAGAAACGGAAATCTCTCTTTCCTTCCTTTAACTCCTCAAGATACTGGATGGCTCTTTCTCTGACCTTCTCATTTGGCACCTTCCGGATCTCCTTGGCGATCAGCGATTCACCGATCTCCTTCGTCTCCGGTGATGCATAATCCTCCAGATATTCCTTCAATGTCATGAGGGCGTTCGGCTGGCAGCAGTTTACAATCTGACCGGACTTAAGAAGTGACATAAAACGGTCTCCTGTTCTTCCTGCGCGGTAGCATGCGGTACAGAAACTTGGAATGAAGCCCATCTTCATCAGCCAGTTGACAACCTCATCAAGTGTACGGGTATCGCTGACATCAAACTGTGCAGAGCTGTCATCACGCACCGGCTCGGTGTAACCACCCACGCTGGTACGGGAGCCGCCGCTGATCTGGGAAATACCAAGCTGCAGCACATGTTCTCTTGTCTTCTGGGACTCTCTGGTAGAAATGATCATTCCGGTATACGGAACCGCGATACGGATCACGGCAACGATCTTCTCGAAGATCTCATCCGGTACGGCGTTGCTGAAATCACCGGTATCAATATCGTCTGCCGGACAGATTCTCGGTACACTGATCGTATGTGGTCCAACGCCCTGTGCTGCCTCCAGATGCTCTGCATGCATCAGGATACCAACAAGCTCATAGCGGTAGCCCTCCAGCCCAAACAAAACGCCAAGACCAACATCATCGATGCCGCCCTCCATCGCACGATCCATTGCCTCGGTATGATATGCATAATCATGCTTTGGTCCGGTTGGATGTAGCTGCTCATAGGATTCTTTATTGTAGGTCTCCTGGAACAGAATATAAGTACCGATTCCGGCATTCTTCAGGCGGGTATAATTCTCCACAGTTGTTGCTGCAATATTGACATTGACACGGCGGATCGCACCATTCTTATGCTTGATGCTGTAGATCGTGTCGATACTTTCCAGAATATACTCAAGCGGATTGTTGACCGGATCCTCGCCTGCCTCGATCGCCAGGCGCTTATGACCCATATCCTGCAGGGCAATGACCTCATCACGGATCTGATCCTGTGTCAGCTTGATTCGAGGAATATGTTTATTCTTGTGATGATATGGACAATAAGTGCATCCATTCACACAGTAATTGGAGAGATACAGCGGTGCAAACATAACGATACGATGCCCGTAAAACTTCTCCTTGATCTCCATGGCAAGCTCTCTGATCTCACGGTTGATCTCCGGATCATCGCACTCCATCAAAACGGCTGCCTCTTTGTGGGAAATTCCCTTTGCCTTCTTCGCTTTCTCAAGAATCTCGCGGATCAAAGAAAGATTATCTTTGTTCTTTTTCGCATAATCAAGAGATTCCAGAATCTCCTCATGATTGATAAATTCTTCTGCCTTTAATGACTTCGGATCATACTTATAACTGCTCATTTCTATTCCTCCATATATAAAATCTTGTGTATTTCTGACAGGAGTGATCCTGTCTTTTCTGTGTAACCATGTCTACATAACAAATCTCACCGGCAGCTTAGATTTTCCGGTAATACCGGCTGATCTGTTATGCCTTGGAATAAACCGCCTTGGCACTGACACCCGGTGTCATTCCCAGCTTGCCGGACAGAGCGCTGACCGTATTGGTATCCGCATCCATCACCACGCTGATCACCGATATCCCACGCTCTCTGTAGGGCATCCCCATCCTGCCGACAATAAACTCCCGGTACTCGTGAAGCAGCTCATTCACCCGCTCCACACTATCTGTGTTCTCCACAATAATTCCAAGGATTGCAATCCGTCGATCCATGAAACACTTCCTCCTTTGCCGATCACGGGATACGTCTGCCAAAACGCTGGTTTTGCCCTTGCTTCCCACCACATTATGAGCATTTTCCTATATATGAATAAAGTGGACTTGCCCACTTTGCGCGTCACCGCACAATTGCTTATGCAATCTTCCTCTGTGCGGTGATCGCATCCTCGCGGAGCGTTTTTACATTATAGGAAACGACAAGTTTCCTATAATGTTAAAAGCGCCTCCGCCGGATGGCATGAGACGCTTCTTCCCCTATAAAACCGCAGACCTTCCCTGCGGACCATATTCAAGAACATATCATCATGCCTTCGCGTTGGGACGAACCCTTCGTGTCGGAACATGAGAATATTTTATCATTTAATGTACCGGATGGCAAGATGCAATATGCCGGATGCCAAAATGCTTTTATCAATCTATTACTTTGATCGAATCCGTTTCTGTACCGGCATTTCAAATTCCAATTCAGCTACTGTCCTTACTGCTTTGTCCAGCTTATGGCACATCCCACGGCACGTTTCCAGCCGTCGAGTCTCTCCCTGCACTCCTGCTGTGTGATCTCCGGAACAAAGGCACGGCTGACACCCGCATTGCGCCGGATATCCTCAAAATCCTTCCAGTAGCCGACGGCAAGCCCGGCAAAATATGCCGCACCGAGTGCTGTCGTCTCCAGACAGATCGGACGGTTGACCGGTGTCTGGATAATATCTGCCTGCGTCTGCATCAGAAAATCATTGGCACTTGCGCCGCCATCCACCTTCAAAGCAGAAAGCGTGATGCCGGAATCGGCTTCCATCGCCCGCAAGACATCACTGACCTGATAAGCAATAGACTCCAGTGTTGCCCGGATAATATGATATTTGTTGACACCGCGTGTCAGACCGACGATCGTGCCTCTGGCATACTGATTCCAATACGGTGCACCAAGCCCGGTAAATGCCGGCACAACATAACACCCATTGGTGTCCTTTACCTTTCTTGCCATGTACTCGGAATCCTCCGCGGAGTCGATCAGGCGGAGTTCATCACGAAGCCACTGCACCGATGCACCTCCAATAAAGATTGATCCCTCAAGTGCATAATTAACCTTTCCGTCAATGCCCCATGCCAGGGTTGTGACAAGTCCGTTATCCGAAAATACCGGCTTCGTGCCAGTATTCATCAACAGGAAACAGCCTGTGCCGTATGTATTTTTCGCCTCGCCCGGCAGAAAACAGGTCTGCCCAAACAATGCCGCCTGCTGATCTCCTGCCACACCGGCGATCGGAATCTCTCCACCTAAGAATGAACTGTCCGTTTTTCCGTACAGACCACTCGATGGCATCACCTCCGGCAGCATGCACTCCGGAATATCCAATATATCGAGAATCTCCTTATCCCAGCAAAGCTCATTGATGTTATACATCATCGTGCGGGATGCATTGGAGTAATCGGTCGCGTGAACACGCCCTTTCGTCAGCTTCCACATCAGCCAGGTGTCCACGGTTCCAAATAACAACTCGCCCTTCTTCGCACGCTCCCTTGCTCCCGGTACCTGATCCAGGATCCATTTTAGCTTGGTTGCCGAAAAATACGCATCGATCACAAGACCCGTTTTGTCCCGGAACAGTTTTGTAAGTCCCCGTTCCTTTAACTCATCGCAAAACGCAGAGGTTCGTCTGCACTGCCAGACAACCGCATGATAGACAGGCTCTCCTGTCGTCTTGTCCCATACGATCGTCGTCTCTCTCTGATTGGCGATTCCAATTGCATGAATCTCATTTGCACTGACCCCTATTTTGGACATTGCTTCCACGGCAACGCCAAGCTGTGTCGACCAGATTTCACTGGCATCCTGCTCCACCCAGCCGGGCTGCGGAAAGATCTGTGTAAATTCCTTCTGCGCCACAGAAACGATCTCGCCCTTCTCGTTAAATAAAATACACCGGTTACTTGTCGTTCCGGCATCTAACGCCATAATATACCCCATAATCTCTGCTCCCTGTCATTATTTTACCAAATCATTTATCTGTCCCAAAAACCGGACAGCAACACATTCTCCATACGCAAATGCTTTCTCACAACCTTCCCTGTTCCTACAGCTTCACACGCAGCTCCTTCTCACCATCCTGTCCCTGATATCGGACAATCGTATATTTGCCTTTGCGTTCCACGCTCCGCGGTGCCTCCCGCAAGGCAGATAGGCTCTGCTGCAGCGCTCTTTTCTCCTCATCGTAAGTCCCCACATCGTCCGAGGTAAAAAGCAGTCCGCCAAAAAGACCATTGACCTGCGCCAGCATTTCTTTCTGTTTCGCCGACAACCTGATATTATCATCCCGCAGCAGATACACATCCGGATCGTTCCAGAAAGCACGTCCGTTTAACTGTCTGCGATAAATCGTGTTGCCGATCGTATTCTTTGTCGATACTCTCTCCCGGTGAAGCAGCTTCTCCTTCGGAGCGCCATCCCAGTTCAGTCCCACATCCGGTCCGATCCGACAGTAATCAACCTTGCCAAACGCCGGTCCGAGCGGCACACCGCAGCCAAGGATCAGCTTATCACCGATAACCTCGCGCAGGAAATCCATCGCCTCGCACATGATCTGCCCTCTCGTCTTATACTCTGTCGGCAGCATGCAGACCGCATACAGAAAATCCAGTTTGACCAGATCAAAGCCCCACACATCAAGCACCTGATGAAAGACCTCGCGCAGATATTCCCGCACCTCTTCGTTAGACAGATCCAGCGCATAAAAAGTACTCCAGTTGCTTCCACCGCAAAATGGCTCTCCATTGACATCCCGCACCAGCCAGTCCGGATGTTTGCGGAAGCACCGCGACTTCTTCTCACACACAAACGGAGACAGCCACAGTCCCGCTTTCATACCGTATTCATGGATCTGATCCACGATCGGTTCAAGACCATCCGGGAACTTATCCTTCTGCACATTCAGCCAGTCCCCCACATACGTCTGATATCCATCATCGATCTGAAACGCATCAAAACTCTGTCCCATTTCATGGACATGCTCCAGATTATCTGATATGATCTGTGCCGAAATATTCTGATAATGATTGTACCAGCTTGTATACCCTGTCATCGGTCTGCCCTTCGGCTTAGCAATGTTCATTTTCTCAAAATAGGTATCAAATACCTGATCCTCGCCTCCGGTAAGCTCTACGAGATCAAACGCATTCCACTCCCCGGAGATCTTCACGCCCGCACAGTCCTTTTCAATTGACATCTGTCCGGCATCTGCATTGTAATAAAATACCGTAAAGCCGGAGCGTTCACTGAGAGAACCCACAAAACGATACGTCACTCCATCCCTGAAATAACAATATGTAAATCCATGAAACTGTCCTGCTGCCGTTCCCTTCATCGTAAAAAGCGAATCACCGTACCGGTCCAGATAATACTTCTCCACCATTCCGGAGGCAAACGGCGATATCGCCGGCTCCTTCTCTCCAACTGTATGCTCATGGGAATCCGTCCATGACTGATACCCGTTCATAAAGATCTGCTCCGGCTGCTTTCCTCCACGGCACTTCCATGGAAAGGTCAGTGTCACTGATTCCAATGTAAGATCCCCAACCGGCTCCCCGTATTCATCAAACTCCTTCGGGATAATGCGTATATGCAGCTCTCCCTCATCCTCCTGCCAGCGCAGTGTAAAATACGGCTGCTCGCCGCCCTGATACATCTCTGCCGCAAAAGGCTCTCCGTTCCTGTTTCCTTTGATCAGAAAAATAATATCGTCCATTTCAGACTTCCTCCTCTACCGTATCAGAATATCCAGCGTATGTGCTCCGGCACCGATCAGATCCTGTCTCTCACAGACCGATAAATGGTACTGTACAAACAGGTCAAAGGTCTCCTCATCCATCGCATTTAAAACCGGTCTCATATAATTTGCCGGACCGTCCGGGGAAATGATCTTGTACCGCTCCAGCCCCGATGCTGCATTCAGTGCATCAATATCCTCCAGTCTCATGTAATCATACAGATCCTCGGGATGCGGCACACACTTAAATTCCTTCGACAATCTGCCATCCTCCAGACACTGTTTTACATTACCGTCCCTGAAACCGTACAAAAGCACTCCGTACTCATTCATACAGTATGCCACAAGTATCCTGCCGCCCGGTCTCGTCACACGCTTCGCTTCCTCCAGTGCCTGATGCTTGTCCTCAAATGTGTACAGATGATACATCGGTCCAAATAGCAAAGTGATGTCAAAACTACTGTCCGCAAAACGGGACAGATTTAAAGCATTGCCCTGAAACGCTTTGACACTGCTTTTCTTAGATTTTAAAATGCCAAGATTATATTTGACCAGTTCTACCGCCGTAACGTCATAGCCCTCCCCGGCAAGTGCCACGCTGTAACGCCCGGTGCCGGCACCGACATCCAGAATGCGAATATCCGCCGGAGTAAATGTGCCGGTATGCCCGGATCCATCTCCCGCTTCGTTCTTCTCCTTCATAACCACATCAATGCACGCATGAATATACTTCATTGACGTAATATATTCCACCCGTCCATGACGTCTGGTAAGTCTTTTATCTTCATTAAATTTATTATAATATTCCTCTAATTCTGTCATTTATTTTCTCCTGAAATATGCGAAAAAATATGTAAGGTGCGCATAGACTATATCATATTACGCCATACATGAAAGCGCAGTATCCGCTTCCGCTGCGCGATATCACATCTGATGTCGCACCACCTGATATTCATCACCGTTCCGATAATACGGACAACTGTTTCTGTGATCCGTCATAAAACGTACCATATCATCTTCATCCATATTCACATCACAGAAATACTCCTCATATTCCTCATCGTAACTGTAATTTGCACAAGTATCACATTCGTTTGACATTTCTCTCCCCTGTTCCATCTAAAACATTCTTTTCAAAAACATAACAAAAAAATTATAACCCCCACCACAAACCCCTGTCAATTTGAACTTATCATTTCCCAACAGAAAATGACCAGCTAAGACTTTCCCTTTTTCAAAATCGAAATCTGCCCATAATATTTCTTATGTACAAAAAATCAATGAAACATTTTGCCTCAAAAAACATGTTTATCCGTGAGCTGTGACTAAAAAATTGACGCAGATCAGTAGGATTTCTGAAAA
>ERZ791907.1894-NODE-1894-length-12149-cov-20.224905_pt1 | contig 12149 bp, 9 predicted proteins | sample MGYA00510145_ERZ791907 | MGnify/ENA primary metagenome ERZ791907 (study PRJEB30046, sample SAMN00792089) | human gut metagenome | study: EMG produced TPA metagenomics assembly of the A metagenome-wide association study of gut microbiota in type 2... | reverse complement strand
CGCGAAGGCGGCCGTACCGTTGGCGCAGGCGTTGTAGCTAAGATTGCAAAATAATTTCGCCTATTAAAAAAGAGCTCCTGAAAAGGGGCTCTTTTTTGTGCCCTGAAAAGGAAAAGAAATAGCAAACCCTGCCATCTTTTTATAGGCAGTTATTATGAAATTCTATACCCCGATTTTCTATTTAACCATGATTTTATATCATCTGCCTAAACTATAAAAATCATAAGAAGAGGAACCGGATGGAAATAATTGAGAATCATTCCCTTTGACTGTCAATGATATTGAGAACGATTGACATGATTTCATAGCAGGAGGGCAAAAACTAAAACATTTCATTAATAAAGTATTAGGGTTTCATTATGAATTAAACGGATGTATAATTATTGCAGGAAAGGGAGAAAAAGAAGTGAGAACGGCGATGGATACATGCCGGAAGCGGCAGGAACCTGTATTTCCATGAATTCAGTATTTCACAAAGAAGGTAATGACGATGAAACTGACACATGCTGTTCAAAAAGAAGCGGTAAGCAGACTGGTAGACCACATTATTTCCATCAAAGACGAAGAAGAGCGAAGAAAGTCCCTCATCCGTCTGTCCTACATGATTGAAAAAGTGTATGGCGGCATGTTTGAACGGTCCACCTTTGAAAAGGTGCGCTGGCTTCTCTGCAACAACCATAAATGGTGGAAATACCTGAACCGCGCCCTGGACACCCTGAATCCCCACATCATCAAGACCGCTGTCATGGACCTGGGATTTGAAGCGGCTTTTTATGGAAATAAGAAACGCTGGGAAAACAGGGAGAAATACGGCATCAATATTCCCTGGGTCATCCTTTTTGATCCCACCAGCGCATGCAACTGCCACTGCATAGGCTGCTGGGCTGCCGAATACGGCCATACGCTGAACCTTTCCTACGATGATATGAATAAAATCGTCACCCAGGGAAAGGCGCTGGGCATCCATTTCTACATGATGACCGGCGGCGAACCGCTGGTACGGAAGGCGGACATCCTGAAACTCTGCCATGAGCATCCGGACTGCGAATTCCACGCCTTCACAAACGGCACCCTTATTGATGAAGACTTCTGTAAAGAAGTATGTAAGGCAGGAAACCTGTCCTTCTCCATTTCCATCGAAGGCTGGCGGGAAGTGAACGACAGCCGCCGGGGCAGAGGCCACTTCGACAAGGTCATGCACGCCATGGATCTGCTCCATAAGTACGGTATCGTCTACGGCACATCCATCTGCTACACAAGGAAGAACCTGGAAACCGTCACATCCGATGATTTCATCGACATGCTCATTTCCAAAGGCGCCTGGTACACCTGGTACTTCCACTACATGCCTGTAGGCAAAGGCGCATCCCTGGACCTCCTGCCCACCAGGGAGCAGCGGGCCTACATGGTGAAGAGAGTACGGGAAATCCGTGAACTGGAAACGGGCAAGCCCTTCATGGCCATCGATTTCCAGAACGACGGCCAGTACATCGGCGGCTGCATCGCCGGCGGCAGGAACTACTGCCATATCAATCCCAACGGCGATGTGGAACCCTGCGTATTCATCCATTACTCCAGCGCCAATATCAAGAAAGACGACCTGCTCACCTGCCTCTCCCAGCCGCTCTTCAAAGAATACGCCAAAGGACAGCCCTTCAACAGTAACCACCTCCGTCCCTGCCCCATGCTGGAAAATCCGCCGGCCCTGGCAGAAATGGTCAAACGCTGCGGCGCCAAATCCACGGACCTTCTGGCTCCCGAATCGGCGGACGAACTCTGCGCCAAATGTATGCCCTATGCGAAACAGTGGGCGCCTATGGCAGACAAACTGTGGGAATCGGTGAAGGCGAAAAAAGTGATAGAAACTCATCGCTCCCCTGCATCCCTGCATGAAGCAGAATCCAAAGGAGCATGAACAAAAGAGGCTGTGAAAAATGATTGACATTTTTCACAGCCTCTTTTTGTTACTCCTGAATTTTCTTGAAAATCTTCCAAATGACTGTATGCCGCCGCATTGGATAAAAATACATATGAAATTCGATTCTGCGAATTAATCAGTGCTTCCCTAGGACGGGATATCTCCTGCAGTCATGCGGCTTGTACTATATTTCAGGGATTCGATACGGTCCTATTTCGAAAGCGCTTTCAGCCTTTCTACCAGCTTTTCTCCATGGGCCTCACAGTCTTTAATCACCCGGTCCTTCACAAATTCCGGACTCACGCCGGGAATGTAGGCACAGCCATTGGTATAAATGGGTTCCTCATACTCCATGCCGCAGAGTGCCGCAATCTGCTGGAAATTAAAGAGGAAATCCTCCATCACATGGCCATTGGGGCCGCCTGCCCTGTAAGCGCTGGCCGGAGAACCGGTGGTAAAGGAAATCTGGAACTTCTTGCCCTTCAGCGCCGTTCCTGCCGTGCCGTAGGCGAACCCATGGGCAAATACATCCTCCACCCAATGCTTCATGAGGGCCGGATAGGAATACCAGAAAATGGGGAACTGGAAAACGATGACATCCGCATCCTTCAAAAGAGCCTGATCCTTCTCCACCTGAGGCTCCCAGCCCTCCTCATCCAGACGAAGCAGGGTGAAATCGGGCCCTTTCTCCTTCAAAGTTTCCAGAATCGTCCGATTGGCCAGGGACTGGGCAAGACGGGGATGACCGGACACAACAAGAATCTTAGACATAAGCAAGACCTCCTTCAATGAACACGATTTGAAGCTGTCTATATTGTAGCATATATCCGCTATCAGCGGTCCGCTGCAGGCTGTCAGCTGCTGGCTTCCTGCCGGACACAGTCATTCTGAGCCGAAGCGAAGAATCTCGGTACATGCCGATAGTGACTCCGACTAGCTCACTAAGGAATCCCGGTGGGTGGGAAGAATTTGACACATCGTCACAACTCACCAAGCCAAAGCCCCCTTCCATAGGAAGGGGGAGGTCGCCGCAGGCGCCGGAGGATAGGGGAGTCATTCTATGCTGATTTTTCGGACCTATCCTCAGGGCTCCGCCCAGCTCCATTCCGGTCGGGCAATTAAAAGGAAGGCCCTTTTATGGGCAGGCTAAAGGCCAACTTTGCCCAACTTGGCAATCCTATGCAGGATTGCCACCTGAGGAAGGAGCCTTACGTTACGGGAATGCCTCTGGTGTTACCAGTGCCGCATGACGGAGAGCCTGAGCCCCCTTCCCCTGGAAGCGGGAGGTCGCCGTTAGGCGCCGGAGGATAGGGGCGTGGATTAGACGATAGAAGTCAGAAATCAGACGTCAGCCTGCGTTACGCGCCTTGCCTCCCCCTGCTTGCCAGGGGGAGGGGGACCGCATCAGTGGTGGGGGGATGGCCGGGAAGCAGCCATTTTCCCGCCTGCGTCATTCTGAGCCGAAGGCGAAGAATCTCGGTACGCGCCGATAGTGACTCCGACTAGCCCACTAGCCGACTAGCCCACTAGCCGACTAGCCCACTAGCCCACTGTCCCACTGTCCCACCGTCTCACTTTCCCGCCATATGCCTCTGTTCCCTGAAGTCGGAAATAGTGAAAAGAGCAAGGGAAATCCAGATGGTGGAGAATCCTGCGAGCTGCACCGTGGTGAAGGGTTCGTGGTAGAGGAAGATGCCCAGGAGGAGGGAGAGGCTGGGGGAGAGGTACTGGCAGAAGCCCAGCACGTTTAAGGGAAGGTTGTTGGCTCCGGAGGAGAAAAGAACCAGCGGCGTGGCGGTGACGATGCCGGCGCCGATGAAGAGCCAGTTCATAGCGGCGTTTCCCACAAGGAAATGGCCTTCTCCGGAAAGATACAGGCTGCCGGCGTACCACAGGGCCAATGGCAGCACCAGGAGAGTTTCCAGGGTGATGCTGACGAAGGGGTTGATGTGGAGCTTCTTCTTGGCAGCGCCGTAGAGGGCGAAGGTAAAAGCCAGGCTCACTGACACCAGGGGCAGGCGCCCCAGTTCTACAGACATGCCGATGATTCCCACAAGGGCAATGATGATGGAAAGCCATTTCAGCTTTGACAGCCGCTCATGGAAAAGGAGGACGCCCAGGAAGACATTCACTAGGGGATTGATGTAGTATCCGAAGCTGGAGTCCACGATATGGTCATGGGTGACGGCCCAGATGAAAATGCACCAGTTGGCGGTGATGAGGAAGGAGGCGGCAATCATGAGGGCTCCCCTCAAACGATGGGAAATCAGGTCCTTCACGGTATCCCGGAAAATGCCACCCATGCGGAAGAGGGCGAGAAGGATAATCATAAATAGAAGAGACCAGATAATGCGGTGGGCCAGGATTTCATAAGCGCCGGCTCCGGAGAGCAGCTTCCAGTACAGTGGAAGAATGCCCCAGATGATGTAGCATGCAATGGCCGCCCAAAGGCCTTTTCTTCGGTTCTGCAATTTGACCATCCTTTCCTTCTTTTGATGGGATATAGTATATCACGCACCTGAATCTTTGAAAAGCAATCTCTCTGCCGGGGCTTTCGTATCATGCTATAATATGGGCAGACCATAGTTAGTTACTTGAAATAAGGAGGAATCTCCATGAAATATACAAAAACAGCAGCCCTTGCCTGTGCTCTTCTCCTCTGCGCCGGCTCCGTGCAGGCAGCGGATAAAAAACAGGAAAATGTTCTGCCCCAGCGGTTCTCCGACGCCATGACCTGGAACCTTCAGAACCGTCCGGAAGATATTACTATTACCAAAGTGGCCGTTCCGGCGGATCATTCTTCCCAAGGACAGCCTTCCGGAGAAAACCTGCCGCCAAAGCCGGCAGGGGAAGGACCGATGAACCCGCCGCCCGGCGGCTTCAATCCTCCAGACCACATCACCCAGGGCAGTGCCGCCAGAAATGTGACGGAAAGCGGTACACTGGAGGACCAGGTCTTCGGCTCCACCGGCAGCGATGAAAATGCCCTCCGCATTACCGGCGCCGTCGTTACCCTGAGAAATGTGGAAATCATGAAACAGGAAGGAAACTCCTCCAGCACCGAAGGCGGCGATTTCTACGGCATGAATGCCGCCCTTCTTGCCACCGATGGTGCCCAGGTGACCATAGAAGACTCTTCCGTCCACAGCTCCGCGCCCAACGGCAACGGCCTTTTCAGCTATGGCAAGGGTACGAAGATTTTCGCAAAGAACGTGACCATCACCACCGAGAGCCACAACTCCGGCGGCCTCCAGACCACCGGCAGCGCTGAGACCAAAGCAGAAAACGTCACCGTTTCCACCGCCGGCAATTCCTCCGCCGCCATCCGCTCCGACCGGGGCGGCGGCACCGTTTCGGTCAAAGGCGGCACATTCCGCACCGCCGGCTATGGCTCCCCCGCCATTTACTCCACCGCCCGGATTTCCGTCACCGGCGCAGACCTCTCTGCATCCCGCTCCGAAGGGGCCGTCATCGAAGGGAAGAACAGCATTGATTTGAAGGACTGCAGCCTTGAAGGAAATATGGCGGATACCCGCGTCATGGGCAGTGAGACCATCAAGGAAGAAAACGTGCACACCGTCATGATTTACCAGTCCATGAGCGGCGATGCGGAAGAAGGCACCTCCTCCTTCTCCATGGAAGGCGGCAGCCTCCTCTCCCATAAAGGCGACATTTTCTATGTCACCAACACGGCCTGCACCATCGGCCTGTTCAATGTGAAAATCAAAAACGAAGACCCCGCCGGCGCCTTCCTCCGCGTCTCCGGAAACAGCGCCTCCCGTGGCTGGGGCAGGGCAGGAGCCAATGGAGGAAAAGCAGTGTTCACTGCAGAAAACCAGAAAATGGAAGGAAATATACTGGTGGACTCCATCTCCCACCTCACCATGACCCTTGGCAAAAACACCGACTGGAAAGGCGCCCTCCTGCAGATAGAAAACGATAAGGGAGCGTCCAAAGACGCAGGCGTGGACCTCACCATCGAAAAAGGAGCCACCTGGAACCTCACCGCCGACTCCACCGTCACCACCCTTCACAACAATGGAAAAATCGTGACCAATGGACACACATTGACAGTATTGAAGAAATAATTGGGGAGAGGTTATGCTATTGATTCATGACGGATGGGAAAACATTAGCAACCAGTTTCCTGTCACAATGATACGCCATCGTTTCATTTCGGACAGGAAACTATTCGCCAACAGTTTCCTGTTGCGATGGTACGCAATCGTTTCATGTCGGATGGGAAACTATTCGCCAACAGTTTCCTGCTGCGATGATACGCAATCGTTTCATGCCGTATAGGAAACTATACGCGAAAAGTTTCCTGTCGTGATGAAACCCTACTGTCCCATGCCGGATGGGAAACTATTCGCCAACAGTTTCCTGTGGCGATGATACGCCATCGTTTCACGTCGAGTAGGAAACCATACGCAAACAGTTTCCTGTCGTCATGCTTCGCAATCGCCTCATGTCGGATAGGAAACCCTTCGCCAACAGTTTCCTGTGGCGATGATATGCTATCGTTTCACGTCGAATAGGAAACTTTCGCCCCATGTCGGACAGGCCCCATCATCTTTCAAGGCACCGGTAAATGTCGCTTTCCAGGCGACCACCGGTGCCTTTTTTCCTGCTATCATAATTTCAGAGATACAAATATTTCAGAAAGGACTGAGAATTATGAAACAGGAAATGACAGAACTGGTATGCATTATTGACAGGAGCGGCTCCATGTCGGGATTTGAATCGGACACCATCGGCAGTTTCAACGGCATGATTGAAAAGCAGAAGAAGCTTCCCGGCACCTGTTATCTGACCGTCGTTCTTTTCAACCAGACCATGGATATGGTCTACGACCGGGAAGATATCAGCCATGTGCCGCCGATGACAATGAAGGACTATGTGGCAGGCGGATGCACTGCCATGCTGGATGCCGTGGGGCTCAGTATCCGGAGAATGGAAAAGCTCCTTTCACACAAACCGAAGGATGCCCGCCCGGACCATGTGGTTTTCTTCATCACCACCGACGGCTATGAAAACGCAAGTACCCGCTTCAGCTGGAAGGATATCCATGGGCTCATCAGCAAAGGAAAGGAAATGGGCTGGACCTTCATCTTCTCCGGCGCCGACATTGACGTGAAAGAAACGGCAGACCGCATGGGCATTGACGAAGACCGCGCCTACGCTTTCCAGCGCACCCCGGCGGGCATTGCCAAAAACATGGTCATTGTGGACGAGTGCCTGGAAGCCATACGGAAAGGGATGAAATAGGTCGGTGGAAGCAGTTTCCTGTGGCGGTGATACGCAGCAGTCTAATGTCGGTTGGGAAACCCTTCGCTCATAGTTTCCTGTCGTAATGATGCGCCATCGTTTCATGTCGGATAGGAAACCTTCCGCAAATAGTTTCCTGTCGCAATGATACGCAATCGTTTCATGTCGAATGGGAAACTTTTCGCTAACAGTTTCCTGCCGCTATGCTTTGCCATCGTTTCATGTCGGATAGGAAACCCTTCGCAAACAGTTTCCTGCTGATATGAATCTCACCGTCACCACGCCGCTCTGTCATTTCGAGCGGGGCTGCCTGTCGATATGAAGGGAAGGGTACATGAACTCTATTGAAATTCTGAGTCTAGGGAAGCACTGATTAATTCATAGAGTCTGCTTTTATAAGAATTTTTATGCACTGCTTCGTCATGGGACTCCTTAAATAGCTCGCTATTCGCGTCATCCCATTCCTTGCATTGCATAAAAATTCTAGAATAAAAGCAGACCACGATTTAATCAGCGCTTCCCTAGAAATCTCCCGCCACAATGGGGCTTGTCCCACTCGGGAGTGAGATTTCTCCACTTCACTTCGCTGCGGTCGAAATGACAATGAGGCGGAGAGAGACCTTGTGTCAATTCGTCCCTGGCAGCTGGGGCCAGCGGCGACATGAAGTATATGCTTATGCTTCATGTCGTATAGGAAATTTCATAAAAAAGGACTGTGAAAAAATGGGAATCATCTTTTCACAGTCCTTTTGTTATAACGCACTTCCCAGCTGGGGCTGGTGGAAGTGGAAAAGGGCCTCATTGATTTCATAAATATCCGGTTTTCCCCGCTGCAGGTAGAAAAGGACGATGAGGTCTCCCGTGAGGCTTCTTGATAGGGTGTAGCCCGCCTTTTCCAGAAGATTTTCCGTTTCCTCCACCGAAAGGTCCATGGAAACAGCCAGGGCAAGGATGGTATTTTTCCGGGGCTTGTAGTTTTCATTTGACCTGATTTTGGAGAAAAGCTTTCTGTCCAGATTGGCACCCTTGTAGACCTCAGGATCCGTGAGCCCCTTCTCATCAATCATACGGCGAGTCCTATGTGCCGGCGCTTCATCTTGAAGTGCATCCATGCATAGGACATCCCGTTCAACGGCCGGCGCTTTGGAAGGAACAGAAATTCCGAATGATGCTTCCATGTCCTCATGGGATTTCAGGAAATAGGACAGCCTGCTGTAGACCATATCCTTTCGGGCCCTTTCCTTCAGGATGACCAGATACACCGTCATGTCGTGGGTTTCCAGAAAGCTGAGGATGGCATCCAATGCCACCTGCTCCGCTTCCTCCACGGGATAGCCGTAAATGCCGGAGGAAATCAGGGGGAAAGCGATGGATGCAAGGTGCATTTTTTCCGCCAGCAGGAGACTGTTTCGATAACAGGATGCCAGAAGCTCCCGCTCCTCCTTTTTTCCGTGATAAATGGGGCCTGCCGTGTGGATGACATACCGGGCAGGCAGGGCAAATCCCGGTGTTGCCACCGCATCGCCGGTGTCGATGGGTCCGAGGCCTTGAAGGGCCTTCTCCATCTTCTCAGCGCCGGCCGCTTTGAAAATGGCGCCGCACACCCCGCCGCCCCTTCGAAGCTCCTGATTTCCTGCATTCACGATGGCATCGGTTTTCATGGTGGTAATATCATCCCGTGAAATGAAAAATGGCATGCATATCTCTCCTTCTGCAAAAAAGGGGTGAAAAAAGCCCGGCACGCCGGGCTTTCTCGTGATACAGATTTACTTCGTTCCGAAAATGCGATCCCCTGCGTCACCAAGGCCGGGGAGAATGTACTTGTGGTCATTCAGCTGGCGGTCCAGGGATGCGGTGAAAATGGGCACATCAGGATGCGCTTCGTTTACCACTTCCACCCCTTCCGGAGCAGCCACCAGGCACATGAACTTGATATTCTTCACGCCCCGGGCCTTCATCATATCGATGGCAGCCACGGCGCTTCCGCCAGTGGCCAGCATGGGATCCACCAGGATGAAATCGCGATTCTCCACATCCGGCAGCTTGCAGTAATACTCCACGGGCTTTGCAGTCTTCGGGTCGCGGTACAGACCGATGACGCCTACACGGGCAGAAGGCATCAGGTCCATCAGCCCTTCCACCATGCCGAAACCGGCGCGGAGAATGGGGACAATGCCCACCTTCTTGCCTGCCACCCTCTTGCCCCGTGCCTTTTCCAGGGGCGTTTCGATTTCCACATCTTCCAGAGGCAGATCCCTGGTGAGTTCATAGCCCATGAGAAGGGTGATTTCCTTCAAAAGACGGCGGAACTCCCCGGAACTGGTGTCCTTGGAACGCATAATGGTGAGCTTGTGCTGAATCAGCGGATGATCGATAATATGAATCTGCATAATGGCCTCCCTCAATGAAATACAAATCAACGAATTTACCGTTCCTATTTTAACACAAATAGGGGAAGGGCGCAGGGGAAAATGGGGACAGCCGTTTCACGGCTGAGGGTTCAGAAGGTGCAGAGGGTTCTAAGGTTTGACGCGCCTGTGGCGCGAGGGTTGTGGTAGGCGCCTTTAAAATTATAGAAGGCGCCAGTTTGTATAAAACCATACAACCGCCCTGACGGGCGAGAAAAAAACAGGCAAACCGCCCTGCGGGCGATAAAAATGCACCCCTTTTGGTGCTGACGCACCACCTTTCTCCTAAAGGGAACTGGATTCTCAGTCGCCCAAGGGCTCCCTACGAATCCAGTTCCCTTGCCACCCCGGAGGGGGAACTTTTCCCGCCGCTAAACACTGAGCGACTTAAGTTAGCACTACGATAAGTGGAGAGCAGACCTCCCCCACCGAGGGAGGTACCGTAGGCAGAAGGGGTGCATTTCCAACGGGCGCCAGCCCGGTTTGCATGTTTTCCCTTCGCGCCAAGGGCGCGGTTGTATGGTTTTATAATAAGAGGCGCCCTTTTTAAAGGTGTAAAATGCACCCCCTCTGTCGCCTTTCGGCGACGTCTCCCCCATTTGTAAGTAAGGGGAGATTGTTAAAGGTGAAACTTATTTACGCCCACCAAGGCTGCGGAGCAGCCATATATACTCATCGCCGTAGGCGATACCACAACCCTTTGAACCCTAAGAACCCTTTGAACCTTTTGAACCCTCACGCCGAAGGCGTGTCTCATGGCGCCCACCAATAAAAAGGGGCCGAACCCTCTGAACCCGGGCCGCGAAGCGGCCCCATACAAAATTTACATGACAATCATTGGTATTTGATGTAAAATAAAACTATTGGATTATGATAGCATAGGTTTATAGGACCTTTATTTAGAAAAGAGGAAATATATGAAACATAGTAAAATCGCTGCTCTTCTCTGCGCGCTGGCCATTGCCGGCGTGGGAGTCCCCTCTGTATGGGCAGAAGACAATTCGGCACCTGTTGTGAATGCACTGAAGGAAGCCGATGCTGCTGCACAGACCGCGGACACAGCTGCTAAGGCGCCGGAGGTGAATTACACCGACGCCCTTTTGAAAGGCCTGTCTCTCACCCTTCCGGACGTGGAAAAATCGGTGGAATCGGGCACCTTCAAGAACCTGTCCCCGGAAGCTCCGAAACCGGTAGTGGAACAGCCGGCTCCTGAACCGGAGCCTCTTCCCGAACCGGAGCCGGAACCGGAACCTGAGCCGGAACCGGAGCCCGCACCGGCAGCCAAGTACACCGCAGACCAGGGCGATGCGGCCAATGAAATCGACAGCGACGGCACCTACGACGGCATGACCTATACCTCCACCAAGGCCAACGAAAACGCCCTCCGCGTATCCATGGCCTACATCAGTGCCAAAGGCGATACCATCACCAAATCCGGCGACGTAGACGACGTTACCAATTCCGATCTCTACGGCAAGAATGCCGCCCTCCTCGTCACCCACGGCGGCCACGGCGCCTTCTCCGATACAAAGATTTCCACCACAGGAAACGGAGCTGCCGGAGCCTACGGCTACAGCAAAGGCACCTACATCAACCTTACCGACTCCACCGTAGACACCACAGGAAACTTCGCCCCCGCAGCAGAAGCAGCCGAAAAGGCCATGATGAAACTGGCAAACACCACCGCCTCCACCACCGGCTACGGCTCTCCGGCCATTAAAGTTTCCAAAAACGGCGGCATCATCCTGGCAGAAAACAGCCATTTCACCACCACCGGACAGGAATCCCACGGCGTATACACCACCGGTGACGTCACCTTGACAGGAAGCACCGTGAACGCCCAGGCCACCAAAGCGGCAGTCATTAAAAACAACGACACCCTGTCCCTGGAAAACTCCACCCTGGAAGGAAATGAAACAAACTCCGTGCCCTACAACATCGTCCTCTACTCCGACGAAAACGCCATCGGCACCATGGGCACCCAGCAGTTCAACGCCAAGGACTCCACCATTATCTCCCATAAAGGCGGCATGTTCCTCGTCACCAGCACCCACGGCAGGGTCACCCTGGAAAACACCATCATCCAGCAGGACCCCTCCCTCCCCGTATTCACCGTCACCGGCAACGACGGCTCCTTCGGCTGGGGCGACCCCGGCAGCAACGGCGGCCACATGCAGCTGGTTCTCGTGAAACAGGAACTCACCGGTAACATCCTGGTGGACTCCATCTCCGACGTGAACATGAACATCACCGACAGCTCCACCTGGAACGGTGCCATCCACATCGTCCCCAACGCCCAGAACGGCGCTGCCTACCACACCAACGCCGACATCTTCATCGCAGCAGGCTCCACCTGGAACCTCACCGAAGACAGCGAAGTCACCACCGTTACCAACCTGGGCACCATCAACTACAACGGCCACACCATCAAACTGGCCGACGGCACAGTGATGAAAGGATAAATAGAAGAAATATGGATATAGCGGCGCTTCGGCGCCGCTTTTTTTGTCTATAGAAAACCCCCGGTTAGACCGGGGGTTCCAAAAAGCTTTAGC
>ERZ791907.1888-NODE-1888-length-12175-cov-13.510396_pt1 | contig 12175 bp, 10 predicted proteins | sample MGYA00510145_ERZ791907 | MGnify/ENA primary metagenome ERZ791907 (study PRJEB30046, sample SAMN00792089) | human gut metagenome | study: EMG produced TPA metagenomics assembly of the A metagenome-wide association study of gut microbiota in type 2... | reverse complement strand
AAAAAAGATGCAATAATGTTTTATAAAAACGATATGTATAAGGTATCGTAAATTCAGATTTAAATTATAGGACTATGAAGCGAGGTAGTGGATATGGAAAAAGACCCGTTTAAGGAATATTTGAGGGAGCCTGAACCGGATAAAGCTCATAAGGGTTATGCTTGGAGTACGGCAATCGGACTTCAGGCGGTGGACGGACTCAAACCATCTAAATATTTGATTGATACTGCCATTCAGAATATTGAAGGCAAAATCACGATGAAAGAAGCACAGAGCCTTATCGACAGCTATTATGAAGAAAGACCAGTGCATTTGTCCGATGATGAGCGTACCGAAGAAGCAGATAAGGTTTCGTCCCGTATCGCAGAAATTCTTTCCGAAACAGCGTTTTCATTTTCGCCAAATGAATATATCTCTATCCACCGTAAACTCTTTCAGGGTATTTATAAACATGCCGGAAAGATTCGAGATTACAACATCACAAAGAAAGAATGGGTGCTTGATGGAGCAACCGTTATGTACGGTAGTGCGTCCGAACTGAGAGCTACACTTGAATATGATTTTTCGCAGGAGAAAGATTTTAGCTATAAAGGGCTTTCAATGGATGAGATTATCCATCATCTTGCGGTATTCATTTCAAGATTATGGCAAATCCATATTTTCGGGGAAGGTAATACGAGAACAACGGCAGTGTTCTTTATCAAATATTTAAGGACACTTGGGTTCTCTGCGACCAATGATATTTTTGCAGAAAATGCGTGGTATTTCAGAAACGCACTTGTCCGTGCAAACTATACGAACCTGCAAAAAGGTATTCACGAAACAACAGAGTATCTGGAAGCATTTCTCAGAAATCTGCTTTTGAACGAGAAAAATGAGCTTCATAATCGAAATCTTCATATAAGTGGACTCTTGAACGAAGAGAAAGTGGACATTGGGGATACAAAAGTGGACATTGGGGATACAAAAGTGGATATTGAGAATGGAAAAGTGGACATTCAAGACAAAAAAGTGGATATTAAAAGTGTACTTTCCGAAAAAGGTAGTGATTTCTCGGTAAAAACGATGATTCATATCCATAGACTTTTTGAAAAGTTTGGTTTTGATGAGGTGTTTGGAAGAAGTGCAGTTATGGAACTTCTTGGGCTGAAGGGTTCAGGGGCTTCAAAATTTCTTTCCAATTTGGTGCAGGTAGATATTATTGAACCGGTATCCGGTCACGGAAAAGGGAAATATAAATTTAAGAAGTAGTTTATAAGACTTCCTTGAAATTATCGACATGGTGTGTAGACAATCTGATGTTTTGTCTTCGGCAGTAGGATAAAGAAGATAAGGAAACAGAACAGAAATAGATTATAAAAGATCTGTTGGGCAGTATAGCCTAATGAAGCCTACAGAAAAAGGTTGCGTGAAGCCGCATAAAAATGTATAATTAAGAGTAATGAATTTCATATTAAATGATATTGGAGGTACTCATGTCACAGTCGGTTACGATAAAGAGTAATAAATATGGAATCAATTTAATTTTAGATGCGGATATGCCATTTGCTGATTTGATAAAGGCAGTTGTAGAGAAGTTTAAGGCATCCGCCAATTTTTTTAAAAACGCAAAGCTTGCTATTTCATTTGAGGGAAGGCATCTTTCAGATGAAGAGCAGCAGCAGATAATTGCAGCTATTGAGGAAAATACCACAATTGAGATTTTGTGCATTGTGGAGAGTGGTACCGAGCAGGAAGCCATTATGAAGGAGCAGGTTGAGGCATTTAATGAGGCAGTGCAGAAGCAGTGCGAGAATGTTGCAACAGTCAGTGTTCCGGAGCAGTTTTACCGTGGTACGCTCAGGTCAGGTCAGGTGATTACCAGCGAGTCTTCGGTCACAATCATAGGTGATGTCAATCCGGGAGCCAAGATTATAGCTCAGGGCAATATCGTTATTCTTGGTGCATTAAAGGGCAATGTTCACGCCGGATGTACAGGTGACAGGAGCTGTTTTGTATTTGCACTTGACATGCAGCCGATTCAGATTCAGATTGGTGATTTGATTGCGAAGAGTCCGGACGAGCCTCAGCCAAAGCACAGGGTAAGGCGCAAGGAAAAGCCGGCACAGGAGCAGGCACAGATAGCCATCGCAAAGGATGGATATATTTACATCGAACCAATTACTAAAAATATTTTAAATAGCATTTAGGAACGTAGGAGGAAGAAAGTTCATGAGCGAAGTAATCGTTATCACATCAGGAAAGGGTGGTGTGGGCAAGACCACAACCACAGCAAATATAGGTACAGGTCTTGCACAGTTAAATAAAAAGGTTGTTATGATTGATACTGACATCGGACTGCGTAACCTGGATGTTGTTATGGGACTTGAGAATCGTATTGTATACAATCTCGTAGACGTCGTTGAGGGCAAATGTCGTATACGTCAGGCCCTTATCAAGGATAAGAAATATCCTGATCTGTGTCTGCTTCCATCAGCTCAGACAAGGGACAAGGATGCTGTTACACCGGAGCAGATGGTTGAGCTTATCAATGAGCTTCGTGAGGAGTTTGACTATATTCTGCTTGATTGCCCGGCAGGTATCGAGCAGGGCTTCAAGAATGCCGTTGCAGGAGCTGACCGTGCACTTGTTGTCACTACACCTGAGGTATCAGCAATCCGTGACGCTGACCGTATTGTTGGCCTTCTCGAGGCAAATGAGATGAAGCGCATTGATCTGATTGTCAACCGTCTGCGTGTCGATATGGTTAAGCGCGGTGATATGATGAATGTGGATGATGTAACAGAGATCCTTGCAGTCAACTTAATCGGTGCAGTACCGGATGATGAGCAGATTGTTATTTCTACAAACCGTGGTGAGCCGTTAGTTGGCTCAGACAGCCTTGCTGGAAAGGCATATATGAATATCTGCCGCCGTATCATGGGCGAGGAGGTTCCTTTCCTTGATTTAAACCAGAAACATGGTGTCTTTGAAAAGCTAAAGGATATGTTTAAGAAAAATTAAAGGGGGATACGTACCATGGGTATAATGGATTTATTTAAAAAGAAATCTTCTGGTAATGTTGCAAAGGATCGCCTGAAGCTGGTGTTGGTTTCTGACCGTGCAAACTGCTCATCGGAGATGATGGAGATGATGAAAAGGGATATCATTGAGGTTATTTCCCGCTATATGGATATTGATGCGGAAGCTCTTGATGTGAAAATCACAGAGACAGAGTCTGATTCTAACAACGGAATGGTTCCGGCACTTGTTGCCAATATTCCTATCCGTGACATGAAGCATCGTCCGGATCCAAGATAGAGTAAATAAAATAATAGGATACGATAAGATATGAGGGTCAAAAGATGTTTTGGCCCTTTAATTATTATATTGAATAAAAAGACTTGATTTGATATTAGAGTGTGATATACTTTAATACGTTACAAATAAATAAATTTTAGCAGAGTAGACACATGTGCGTTAAGTGCCGGATGAACAGGGAGTTGTCACCCGGACGAAAAGAAAATCTTGCGGTACATGAGTCGCATCCCGCTGCATCCGAAGATATTAATTATCTCCTGTTGTAGTTCGGTGAGGTCTGCAAAGGAGGTAATTTTTTAATGAAAAAATTCGTTACTTTGTTCACCGATTCTGCCCGAGAGCTTAAATCGGTCAGAACCATCACAACTATGGCAATGCTTGCTGCAGTTGCCGTTATTCTTGGATATTTCTCCATCGAATATGGACAGTTTATCCGTATCGGTTTTTCCGGTATTCCAAATGGTATCGTTGATTACCTGTTTGGGCCGGTTGCCGGAGCTGTTTTCCACGGAGCGCTTGACATCATCAAGTATCTGATGAAGCCTACAGGACCATTTTGTCCACAGCTTACACTTGTTGTAATGCTTGCAGGTGTTTTATATGGATGTTTCTTTTATAAGAAAAAGCTTACCATATGGAGAGTGCTTGCTGCGAAGTTTGTAGTAATGCTCATCTGCAATGTCATTCTCAATACTCTGTGTCTGCAGGTACTGTATGGACAGGCAATTATGGCAATTCTTCCAATGCGTGCACTTAAGAACCTTATTATGTGGCCGATAGATTCAATTGTTTTTTTCGGCATTGCAAAGGCACTGGAGCAGATAGGATTGTTCCGCACCTTCCGTAAACAGGAGCTTGTAAAGAATGCATAGCAACAGGTGAATGGACCGGGTACTCAAATGAGAGTACCCGGATTTTTTATTTAATGGAAAGAAATACGTATAATGTGGTATGTGTATCATGTTCTTTATAATATATATAAATGATGAAAAGGAACATTGCAACAGAATAATGTACAGACAATATAATGCACAAAACATTACATTAAAATAATATTTTAAGTGTTAAATGACAGTTTTTATTTATAATTTTAAGCATAAGTGTCTTTAAACTGACAATTATGAGGTATTTCGCATTTTTAATGAAAATTGTTGACACAATATATTGAACGTGATATTGTTTACTTGTTCAAAATAATACACAAAAGAAAACGAACAAACAACTACATATTAATTATGAATATTTAAGAGCAAAGACGCTAACCGGTGAAGCACTTTGCTCTTTTTTATTTATCAAAATCACAAGGATATTTAAATTAGGAGGCAATATATTATGAGATTAAAAGACACAGGATTAACAGCACAGGACATCAAAGACAAAGTAAAGAAGTATATGATTGAGACATATGAGCGTTTCGATTTCATCGCTGAGACTGCTGAGGGCATGTATCTGTATGATGAGAATGGCACACCATACCTTGACTTTTACGCAGGAATCGCCGTAAACAATGCCGGCAGCAGAAACCCTAAGGTTGTTGCAGCAGTCAAGGATCAGGTGGATGACATCATGCATACATTCAACTATCCATACACCATTCCACAGGCGCTGCTTGCTGAGAAGGTTTGCAAGACTATCGGAATGGACAAGATTTTCTACCAGAACTCAGGAACTGAGGCAAATGAGGCTATGATTAAGATGGCCCGTAAATATGGTATAGAGAAATATGGTCCAAACAGATATCACATCGTAACTGCTAAGGACGGCTTCCACGGCAGAACCTTCGGTGCTATGTCAGCTACAGGACAGCCTGGAAACGGATGCCAGGTGGGCTTTGGTCCTATGACATACGGCTTCTCATATGCTCCTTACAATGACTTAAAGGCTTTCAAGGATGCTTGCACAGAGAACACAATCGCTATCATGATTGAGCCTGTACAGGGCGAGGGCGGTGTTCATCCTGCAACACCTGAATTCATGAAGGGACTTCGCGAGTTCTGTGATGAGAAGGGCATGCTCCTCCTTATCGATGAGGTTCAGACAGGATGGTGCAGAACCGGAGCTGTAATGAGCTACATGAACTACGGCATCAAGCCTGATATCGTTTCTATGGCAAAGGGCCTTGGCGGTGGAATGCCAATCGGTGCTATATGTGCTACAGAGGAGGTTTCAAAAGCATTCTCAGCCGGTTCACACGGTACAACCTTTGGTGGACATCCTGTATGCTGTGCAGCAGCACTTGCAGAAGTAAACGAGCTGCTTGACAGAGATCTTGCCGGAAACGCAAAGAAGGTTGGTGATTATTTCACAGCTAAGCTTGAGAAGCTTCCACACGTAAAAGAGGTAAGACATCAGGGACTCTTAGTTGGTGTTGAGTTTGACGAGACAATCTCAGGTGTAGATGTAAAGCATGGCTGCTTCGACCGTCATATGCTTATCACAGCAATCGGAAGCCATATTATCCGTATGGTTCCACCGCTTATCGTAAGCGAGGAAGAGTGCGACAAGGCATTTGATATTATAAAGGAGACTGTTGAGTCACTTTCATAGAAGGTTTGAATTATATTTGAGGCAGGCAACAGAATATATTGCGGCAGATTTTACGAGCCGGATAAAGGACAAGGGCGTCACGATTAGCTTCGTGCGCCCTTCTTTTAAACAAAGAATATAGGTAACTAAGCGGAACAAGTTTATATAAAAGCATATGACTAAAGGGTCAAAAGGTATCGTCGATGCATACCTTAGCGACTTTCATATCAACATAGCATAAAGATGTATATATAAGAAAAGCGAGGGGAACAAAATGGCACATCTTGTTATTACAATAGGATGCGAATATGGCGCTAAAGGAAACCAGATTGGCAAAAAGGTTGCTAAAGACCTGGAAATCAAATTTTATGACAGGGATACTGTAGATGAAATCATAAAAGAGGTCGGTATTCCGAAGGATATCATGGAAAAGGTTGAGGAAGGTATCACCATCGCCGGAAAAGGTGCAGAGGGTGATGTCAGAGGCTCTTTTTCCAAGTATGCAGACCTCACAGAGCGTGCAATTCACGTCCAGAAAACCATAATCAGAAAATTATCAGACCGTGAGTCATGCGTGATTATCGGTCGTTCAGCAGACTATATACTAAAGGAACATAAACCGATTTTACGTATTTTCATATATTCACCGGATGAAGTGAGGATTGAAAACGTAATGAAGAGCCACAATTTGTCGGAGGATGATGCAAAGCTTTTTATCACTGAAAAGGATAAGCGTTATCATAAGCGTCATATGGCACTGACAGGAAGCAACCGAGGCGACAGACACAACAGGGATATGCTTATAGACAGCAGCCTGTTAGGAGTGGATGGCACAGCGGAGCTTATTGAGTCTCTGGCAAGAAAAGTGGTAGAGAATGAAAGTAAGACAGAAGCTGGAGGTGACAAGTAATGGAACAGAAAAAATCAGAATTTAACAAAGTCCTGAATGCCTGGGACGTACTTGTAATTGCATTTGGAGCCATGATTGGCTGGGGCTGGGTTGTCTCAACCGGAGGCTGGATTGAAAAGGGCGGAGTGCTCGGTGCCGCAATCGGCTTCGTAATCGGCGGTATCATGATATTTTTCGTGGGAATGACCTACGCGGAGCTGACAGCAGCCATGCCTCAGTGCGGTGGCGAGCATGTATTCAGCTACAAGGCAATGGGTTCGACAGGTTCATTCATATGTACGTGGATGATTATCCTTGGATATGTCAGTGTGGCATGCTTTGAGGCGTGCGCTTTCCCAACAATCATCACATATCTGTGGCCGGGCTTTTTGAAGGGCTATCTGTATACGGTAGCAGGCTTTGATATTTATGCTTCTTGGCTTATTGTGGCGATAGTTGTGGCATTTTTAATTATGATGATAAACATTATCGGCGCAAAGACAGCAGCGATTTTGCAGACTGTGCTCACATGTATTATTGGTGGCGCTGGAATTTTGTCGATAATTGCATCGGTAATCAATGGAACAGTTGATAACCTGGATGGACAGATGTTTGCAGGCAGCTCTGCAGGTCTGAACGTAAAGGCAATTATCGGAGTGGCAGCTCTGTCACCATTTTACTTTATCGGATTTGACGTAATACCTCAGGCGGCTGAGGAGATCAATGTTCCGGCAAAGAAAATCGGCTCAATACTTATCTTATCAGTAGTTCTGGCAGTTGTGTTCTATGCACTTGTCATTGTTGCGGTAGGTCTTGTCATGGGCCCACAGGCAATTGTTGATTCAGAGCAGGCAACAGGACTTGTCACAGCAGATGCAATGGCTGCCGCATTCAACACAAAGATAATGGCAAAGGTTATAATAGTCGGCGGAATGTGCGGTATCGTAACCTCATGGAACTCATTTTTGCTCGGTGGCTCGCGTGCCATGTACTCAATGGCAGAGTCATATATGATTCCAAAGTTTTTTGCAAAGCTTCATCCAAAGCACAAGACACCAATCAATGCACTGATTCTCATCGGATCTCTCACAATGCTTGCACCTTTTGCAGGTAGAAAGATGCTCGTATGGATCAGTGATGCCGGCAACTTTGGATGCTGCGTGGCATACTGCATGGTTGCTCTTTCATTTATAATTTTACGTAAGAAAGAGCCTGATATGCCAAGACCATACAAGGTTCCTGCATACAAGTTCTTTGGAACAATGGCAGTTATCATGTCAGGCTTCATGGTTGCCATGTACTGTATACCGGGAAGCGGCGGAACACTTATCGCTCATGAGTGGGGCATCGTGCTTGCATGGTGTGCGCTCGGCGTGGTATTCTTCGTCTTCTGTAAAAAGAAATACAAGGAGTCATTTGGTACACTTGTTGAGCTCATCTCAGATGAGGATGCTGCAACACTTATGCCGGAGGCAGATGAGGTTGAACTGGATAAGGTTATCGATGCTGCAATAGACAGGGTACTTGCCAAGAAAGCCAGCTAGGAAACAGAAAGGACAGGTTATATATGGAAACATTTAATTTCTCGGTGCCACAGGACATCACAGTGGGAAAGGGCAGTCTATCAAAGCTGCCGGAAATAGCCAAAAAGCTTGGAGGTAAGCATGCACTCATCATTTCAGGACCTCATCTTGAGAAGATGGGACTTGTAAAAAAGGCAGCAGATTATCTGGCATCAGTTGACATAAAAGCAGACACTTTTACAGATATAGAGGCAAATCCATCTGTCACAACAGTGGAGAAAGCCACAGCAAAATACCTGAAGTCGGGCGCAGACTTTATTGTGGCATTCGGAGGCGGCTCACCGATGGATGTGGCAAAAGCAGTGGGTGTGGTTGCAAAATATGGCGGAAGCGTCACAGACTATGAGGGAGCACACAAGGTGCCGGGACCAATCGTACCGCTCATTGCGATACCAACCACCGCAGGAACCGGCTCAGAGGTGACAGCATTCTCTGTAATCACAGACCATAGCAGAAACTATAAGCTCACAGTATTCAGCTACGAGATATTGCCAAAATATGCAATTCTCGATGCAGAACTCATCACAACAGCACCGGCAAGCGTAGCGGCAGCATGCGGAATTGATGCATTTATCCATGCAGAGGAGGCATATGTATCTACAGCGGCTTCGCCATTTTCTGATGCACTGGCAGAAAAAGCGATGGCACTTATCGGAAAAAATATCCGCAGATTTGCAGCAAACAGAAACGATATCGAGGCTGCAGAAGCTATGATGACAGGCTCACTTTTTGCAGGAATAGCATTCTCATTTGCAAGGCTCGGAAATGTGCATGCAATGAGTCATCCGGTCAGCGCATTTTTCGATGTGCCTCACGGAGTGGCAAACGCAGTGTTGCTTCCTGCAATCGCAGAGTACAATGCGCTTGCAGACCATGGAAAGTATCTGACCATCTACAATGATATAAGCCCGATTCCTGCGTATGCGGACGAATTTGAGCCTATGATGCTTGTAGATGCAATCAGGGAGCTTTGCACAGACATCGGAATCCCTGAGAATCTGACCATCGCAATCAACAATGCCAGCAAAAACGGAACAGTCACAAAGGAAGAGATAGAAAGCAAGATAGAGCCGATGGCTGTCGATGCCATGAAGAGCGGCAACATTGCTGTCAATCCAAGAGCTTCACGCCAGTGCGATATTGAGATGCTGTATCGCAAGGCACTGTAAACTTATAAAATACAACATATAAGGTAACTATTCCGAATAGTTACCTTATATGATTATAAACAGTATAGTTAGAAAATTAAATGCAAAAACGGAGATATGAGTATGGATTATCTGTCACACAATGTATCTGAAAATTTAAAAAGAATACGCCAGTCAAAGGGCATGAGCTTAGACCAGGTCGCAGAGCAGACCGGTGTGAGTAAAAGCATGCTTGCGCAGATAGAAAAGGGCACAGCGAATCCATCTATCGGAGTGCTTGGTAAAATCACAAGCGGTCTGCGAATTGAGTTTCAAAGACTTATAGATCCGCCAAGAGTGGACTATGCGCTCATATCTCCGGATGATCTGGTCCCGACAAAGGAGCTTTTGGGACAGTACAGGGTATGGACCTGCTTCCCATACGAGGACTCAAGGGAGGTTGAGGTATACCGTATCGATGTGGAGCCGGGCGGCGTGTATACAAGCGGTGGGCACGGCGAGAAAACACGCGAATATCTTACAGTCACAGACGGTGTGCTAACGGTCGAGTGTCACGACCATGTGCAGGAAATCCATAGGGGACAGGTGTATAAGTTTGAGACCGATCAGCCTCATTTGTATCGCAATGATGGTGATAGGGTGGCAAGCTGCATGTGCTTCTTTTTGGATTATACTAATATTCGGTGAGATTTTTAGCCTCTCCTCACCACAGCACTTTTCCCTCTAAAAGCAATACCGATGCTTATAATTGAATTCACACCATTATCGCGCAGCTCTGTGTCGTATTTCTTTGCTTCTATCTGTTGCAGGGCGCTGTCGGCTAATGCAGATAAATCGGTATGTTCATCTTTAGTGTGTTTAAATTCAAAGATAAATCCGGGCATTCCCTTTGTTAAAGGCATAAGCTGAATATCAAATCGACCGAGGCCTGATTCGCGGTTTGAGCGTATCTTGTAGCGGTTTCCAAGTATGGCACAAAGACCAAGCATCATTCCGTGATAGAAGCCTTCATTAGCTCCATCAATAGAAGAAATGCTTTTTACCATAAAATCCTCCAGCAGAGCCTGGAGTTTTTGCGTGTCCTTGGAAAAGATAGCCTGACTGATAGATATGGCAAGGCTATTTTGGTTGGTGCGGTTTAGAACCTCCTTTTCGTAAACAAAAGTAATTTCTTTGTTCGGAATAGCAACGTCACACATGAAATTTCCATCGCTTTGCGGATAAATATTGGCAACCTTCAGGTATCCGGCTACCAGAAGAAAGCTGTATATACTATATGGATTATTCTGAACCTCGGGATAGATAACACCGGTATCAATATAGGCTGCGATTTTTTCACCACAGAGTAGCTTATAAAGGTCTTTGGTAATTTCAGGCGTAGCTGCCTGGATAATTTCTCCGATTATCTCATTGCTGCCGGTGGATTGCCAGAATGCTTTCGGAAAGCAGTTGTCAGAGATATAATTGATTACAGACCATGGATTAAAGATTTCTGTATTGCCAAAACGATATCCATCGTACCATTCGCTGAGCTCATTATATTTATCATCTTTTCCATAGTATCGCAGCATGTCTTTTACCTCTTTTTCAGTAAAACCAAAATAAGAGCTGTAGCCATCATCGAGAATAGAATAGGTTTTCAGATTGTTCATGCCGCTGAAGATACTTTCCTTTGCTACACGCAGTATTCCTGTAAGAAAGCCAAAGGCAAGGTGTGGATTGTCCTTGAGTCCTCCTGAGAAAAAATTGCGCATGAAATTTACAATTTCCGGATAGAAATTGCAGGTATGCCCCTGCTGGATGGGTGTGTCATATTCATCAATGATAATGATACATTCCCTTCCATAATGCTTATGAAGCAGTAATGATAAAAGCTGCAGACCCATCTGACAATCGACTTCATCCCCGCTGTCTCCGGCAAGAAGATGATATTGTTCTTTTTCGTAAGCGGTTAAAACAGAACTTGTCTCAAGCTCGTTATGTCGTATAAATTCTAGAGATATAAGCCTGCGGATTTTTTGAAAGGTTTCTTCCCAGGTCATGCTTTTAACATCTTTGAACGTCAAAAAAATGACAGGATACTGTCCTTGGTGTTTAGTGTAGTAATCGCCGCATTGCCATATCTGTTTGTCTTTGAAATAAACAGATGTATCCTCGTTTGTTTTTTCAAAAAATACGCGCAGCATATCCATATTCAGAGTTTTTCCAAAACGCCTTGGGCGTGTGAAAAGAGATACCATCGGCTTTTTATCCAGAAAATCACGTATCATCAGAGTCTTATCTACATAATAATAGCCGGTGGTTGCAAGCTTAAAATCAGATACACCTATTGGCAGAGATTTATTTTTCGCGAAATGATTCATGTGTATGGTTTCGTCAGGGATTAACCATTTACGTCCTTCCTTTATTGCACCGGACAATTCACCGTTTTTGCACATCTGCTGGATTCTTCGTACAGAAAATCCCATTGCTTTTGATGCATCTGAGCAAGATAAATATTCCATGTGGCACCTCCGCATAATAATTTAATAGCAATACTTTGATTATATTATATGTCATTATGCGAAATATAACAACTGTGATTTCACATTGATTTCGCATAACAAGGTGAAAATTTCGCATAGATTTCGTCTACAAACGAAATGCTATGTTATTTATCAGGTGTTATCCTGTGTTTTCATTGGTTATCCTATTGCATATATAGGTTTACCTATATATAATGATGTACG
>ERZ791907.1883-NODE-1883-length-12210-cov-2.341752_pt1 | contig 12210 bp, 12 predicted proteins | sample MGYA00510145_ERZ791907 | MGnify/ENA primary metagenome ERZ791907 (study PRJEB30046, sample SAMN00792089) | human gut metagenome | study: EMG produced TPA metagenomics assembly of the A metagenome-wide association study of gut microbiota in type 2... | reverse complement strand
TTTGAAAATTATCAGAATACTGTTAGCGCGTACGGGTTGCTCGCAGCAGATGTCAGCGACTATAATCAGGAGATTTATCCGGGGGCCTCTGTATGGCAAGCATCAAGCGGTGGGATCACCACGTTTTGTATCTCGGGCAGCCGAGACGATGCAGAATCCTTCTGGCAATTCTACTATGATAAGCTGATCAATGGGGCAGCCAACGGAAAGTTTACGCAGAAGTATGTTCCTTCCGACCTTAATCAGCCCCGCAGCGTGTACGGATATATAGAGAAAGGCGAGAAAAGCTCGTCCACAGAGGATCCTATCATCTATTACCGTGCAGATATTGTAGGTAACGTTTGCGTAACGGCGTCCGCAACTGATGAATCCCAGATAGAAACGATAACGCAGTTTTTTAACGCAATTGGTGTTCCTGAAAACGATAATATCGTTTATTGACTAAAAAGCATGTGCAACTTGTACTATACGTCCATCCGCGAATGGTATACGTTGCACATGCTTTTTCATTTTTCACTCAATATTATAATTATATATTGCAATTCAATCTTGTCGGTGATATAATAATGACATCATAAAGAAACACTATCACAATTGCTCAAAGCTCATCTGGCTCTGCAGCAGTCATACTCCTGGGGAATTCCCAAAAGAAAGGATGATTTATATGAAAAAGGGTAATGCTTTTTCCGAACTCGAATGTGTAAGATGTTTCACGAATATGAAACCAGGCAAACCTGATGCATTTAATGAAACCTTCTCGTCGTTACCGGCACTTGTCCTGCAGCAACTCAAGGAAGAGATCAAACGCAATATGCAGATGTCGCCTCAGACACTGCTTAATGAGATGATTAACACAGCCGCGATCGAAGCACGCTCAAGATACGGCATAAAAGCGGATGAATGCGTTAAAACATTCTTTTCTGAAAAGAAGTATGCCAAGATATTAAAGGACAGAATGGTCCGCGCACGTTTTGTAGCGTATGCTGCCTACTGCGTGATTGCCAGCTGCCGAGGCGATGATATGACGCGAGGGGACAAGCTGCTTGAGATGTGCGGTGATTTCGATTACGACAAGGAATTAACCCTTGATGATTGGATCGTTCCGATGACAGGCAATCTGGCTGTAGACGTAAGAGCTAACTTCGTTGCGAAATATGTTCGTAAGAGCGGTTTCGAATCGGCGGAAAAGGTTTTCAATAACGCATTGAAGCTCTCGATCGAACAAATTGAAGAAAATATCCGCCTGCAGGGACACACGAATCTGATTATTCCGTTTTTCCTCTCTCGCGAAATGGAATTTTTAAATGACAACTATAACATCGCAGCTGAACAGCTAAATGATTCTAAAGAAAAATTGGACCCCAACGAAATCGTTCTGCTGTTCTTTAAAAAATCAGATGTGCCGCATGAAAAGTCTATTCAACATACAAATGCTTTCATCTATCAGCAACTGCTTTCGCTGCAGTCGGACGAACCTGTTCTGTGGGATGCTGTACATATGTCGAAGCTCCCGTTTTCCGGCATATCTCCTTTCAACATGGGTGCATCTTATAACCCAGAGTATGGGTATATCGATAACCGGGTTTCCACTACAGCCAAGTCGGTTTTGGGTTTATCGTCTGTGCTGACTAAGAAGAGATACAATGCTATCGCAGATGAATGTGAAAGTGACAGTATGGAATGGACCGCCTCCTTCGATGAGCTGACCACATGTGCTGATGCCGGCCGCCTGATCGACAGAGAACGTGCGGATATCCTTGCTGCAATCAAGCGAAGAGAGCTCATGAAGGAAAAAGACAAAGAGATCGAGCGCCTGAAAAGAGAGCTCCAAAATGAACGAGCCAAAAACGAGAGACTCACTGCGGCACGTAGCGGAAAACAGCAGCAGCTTGAGGACGAACTCACTAAGCAGAAAGAGAAGTATGCAGCGGCCGTTCAGCACATGGATGCGTTAGAAGAGAAATGCACCAAACTGAAGAAAGCGGCCTCTACGGCAGAGAATCAGCTGTCTAATGCAAAGAAGGAAGCTGAGGCAACTGAAAAGGAAATTCAGGCACTGCAGCAGCAGACGGTATCTATGTACAAGGAGCCCGTCGAAGATAACGATCTGGACACCAGCATTCTCGATGGTCTTCGTATTGTCTGCGAAGGCGGACACAAGAGCTGGATCGCCGGCATGCAGGATCTGCACCCCGATATCCATTTCTACGGCGCAGATGATACTCCTCCGGCGGATGAGGTCATTCGTAACGCGGATATGGTCTGGATCCAGCCGAACAGCCTATCTCATCCGAGATTTTGGAGAACTTCTTCTATCGCGGATCAGGCCGGAGTCCCGATTCGTTTCTTTACCTATGCGGGTCATAAATTCTGTAAGCAGGAAATGCTTGCGGAAATCAAAAAGTATTTCGAATAAGGAGGCGCCCACAATGACGAAGTCTTTATTAGCGTTGTTGCTATCGGCTATACTCAGTTTGTCAGCCTGCGGCAGCACAGCATTAGTTGAGCCGAACAGCGATGCATCATCTCAAACCAGCAGTTCCTCCAGTCATTCCGAAACAACCAACCTGGACATTGGGTCACAGGAACAGCAATCTGACGTTGTCTCTGATACCAGCGCATTTTCGCTGGACGACCTTCCAGCATAACGCTGCAACCCGTAGAGACACAAATACGCCGTCAGCGTAAGCCGGCGGCGTATTTGGTGTTCGCAAAGCAGAAAATTTATTCTGTGCGTATTCTTCTCGCAAAAGCATATTCTTTGCTTCCCACCGTGTTAACAAGATAACTGTTCGTCCATAAGCTTGGAAGTCTCGACTTTAGCCATGGAAACTCATCTCTGAGATGATGCGCGGTTTCCTTCTTTAATCGCTTCACAACCTTATGTACCCCATACTGCGGGGGTACATCAAGCAGCATTTCCACCATGTATGTGTTGGTTCTTAGAAATAAAATTTGAACTGCCTGTTCTCTGCAGATGATATGAATCCATTCCTTGAGTTTTATATTGACATCATCTATCAAGACACTCTTTTGCTGCCTTGTACACCATATAATATGATATCGGCAGCAATGAACTACTTTTTGCGTGATTCTAAGTTTCATAAGAAATCTACCCCCGAAGAAAAAGAGGCCTTATCAGACTAAGCTGATGGAGGCCTCTTTTCTCGCTTATAATTGTATTACGCCCGACCAATCAAGCATTTGACCGCACCGACTACAAAAGTCAACACAATCCCTTTCCACTGTGACATCGCACTGTGGACAAATATAATACCGATCGGTCCCCAGCAAAATACCATCTCTCACCAGCATCGGCCGTCGATATGTCAGCTGTTTCTGCCGGGCAACGAATGATTTGATATATGTTCGGATAACTCCATTAGTCAAAATATCCGTATACTTCAGAGAACTCACCCGTTTCAAGGTGCGTATTACCCTTATATGCATCCAAGGTAACATAGACACGATAGGTGTAGCCATGGGCTACCGCATATTTTTTTGTTCCCACGGCAGCGGTTCTGCTATTCGAGGTGGTAGACCAGGATTTCAAGGTTACCCACTTGCGATCCTTCATCTGCTGCAGATGCACCGTGCAGACTACCTTGTCTACGCCAAGGGTTGATGCACTGCCATGGCCGGCGACCTCCGCAATTCCGAGAATCGAAGAGGGAATGTCAATACGCCCCCCTACAACGGTCACGTAGTTCCAACACGGGCTGATCTGGGAAGCACCGGCGGCCAATACCGCCGTACACAGAACAAGCACCATTGCTACTGCCAAACGAATTTTCTTTTTCATAAAAGATTTCGCCTCCTTTACCTCTTAAGACGAGATAGGAAGGCGAAATCTTATGAGTTTTGTCTTATATTGAAGAAAAGATTTTTTCTATTTCATCTTGTGTGATATTCCCCGATATAAGATATGTACAATCATCGGAATAACAGACAGCCAAAACACGCCCTTTTTTCTCGCAGAAATACGCCTTCCTTCCGTTGAGTGTTACCGTTTCATAGGAACTATCCTCCGTATCGATTGCATTGCTTTCAATATACAAAGAACAGGTCAAATCATAGTATAACCCTTCACCATTGGCGTATTCAATGCTAATGTAATCATCCGGATACTCTTCCTTTCGGCTAATCACAAAGCCTTCTGGAATATAAGAGGGAAGCGCCGATTGAAAATCGGGCGATATTTTCGAGTAAGCTTCATCAGATGCAATGATGTTAGAATTTGAGGCATCCAAATTCAGCAGGAAATTGATGACTGGGATCCGTATCGCTTCTACACTGCATACTACCGTCCCACTGATAAATAAGCAAACAATGATGGCGGCGACAATCTTACCTCCATGGCGATGCGTCCTTTTCGCTTTGGGCAATTCGCTCTTCATTATTCGAGACATCTTTTCCTCAAACTCAGCCGAGAACTGGTGCTCAGGGATACCTATGGCCTCCAGATCCTCATCGGTTTTTACAGCATCTTGTTTCTCCGAGATATTGACCATCGCCGCGCTGATCAGCTTATCAAGATCGTTCTCAGTCATAACAAGCCCTCCTTTGCCAATGTCTTCTTCAGCATCTTTTTCGCTTGGAACAGACGCTGATATGCCGTATTCGCAGTAATACCCAACGCAAAACAAGCCTCATCAATCGAATGGTCGTAATAATAGACTAAAAGCAAAATATCTTTATATCTATCTGGAAAACTAGAAATGATGTTTGCAATTTCATCAATCGTGATTTGACCAACGACTGTGCTCTCTGTTGTCGTAATATCGGCTACTTCGGTTATATCCTCGTAGGCCTCTTCCGAGCTGCTTCTCTTGCGAATCTCATCAATACAGATATTGTGAATGACCATGTGCAGGTATTTGGGCATTTTCTTAGGAGAAATCTGCGCAATCCGGTTTATGTTCTTGGCAATGCGCAGGAAAGCTTCGGATACCATGTCTTCTGCCTTGTATTCATCGTGCATGATTTCTTTCGCGTCATAGTACAGTCCCTGCGCATACTTATGATATAATTCCTCAAACAAATTAAGGTATTCTGGCTGTTCAATCAGAGCATATGATAACATTTATTCACCACCTGACATTGATTATTATATCATGGCAGTTGACAAAACACAAAGAAGCAAATATAATGATAATATATTAGTCTGTTTTCAGTGAATTCTCACTATGTCTCATTGCCTACGAAGGTACTGTTTAATACTTGCTATCAACACCTATTTTCTGCCATAGAAAATAGGTGTTTTTTAATATAAATAAAAAATCGCTCAAATAACCAACTTGGTTGTTTGCACAGAAAGGAGGAAACTATGTATTACATCTTGGCAAAAGAGATTGTGGACAAATGTATCGAACTTGATATATTGCAAGAAATCAACGGCTCCATTCCCATATGGGAAAGCGCATCTCCGGTCGATCCGGAACGGTATCCGGAAGGTTGGGTCCTGTATCCCAAGGAAGATGTTATCCATATGGTTATGGATAACGAAGAAGCGCAAAAAAATCTGCAAGACGCTCTCTTGGAAAAAGGAGTTTCGATGCTGGAACGGAAGGCGTACTGGGAGAAAATGCTCAGATACTCACCATTTCATTGAAAATTTGCCGGCGCATTCTCGCGACTTCAGTCGTGTGTTAGCCGGCAGAAAAGTAAGTTCTATGCTCAAAATAATTATCTGCCGTAGTATCGGCGAAAAGCCACACCTTTTTTGGGGGATGTGGCTTTTCTTATAAGGAGGAAAAGAAATGTCAATAATATCTGAATATTACAAATCGTTCAGCGAATGCGAACCGGCAATTGATTTCGCGGATAGCATCGTGGACTTGTGCTGCTGGGTCCTTCACAGCTTAGATAAGCGGGATGAAAAGAAAGGTTTCTCTGCGGTTGAGATGTCCGAGGATGACATTCCAAGTCGAGAACTGGGTTTCCGTGTTATGCCGATGGTGTATCGCAAGAAAAGGCCTGCAACTCGCAAGAAAAGGCCTGCAACACCTAAGAGAGAGACAATGGTTGAATTTTACGATGTATTCAATGGAACCTCTCAAAAAGTCCCCATGACAGAAACATTTGAATATGTCCCAATACCGGATGGAATGTTCCCGGCAAATGTTCCGGTTGCAGATGTAACGTGGTCAAGCTCAAACGGCGCGTCTCTCTGTTTCGCCTACAATTTGAATCTAGGCGAAGTATATTATGCTAATGGTATAGGTGTGATGTATGCTAACAGGGGAACAAGACTTTATACATGGCGTAAAAGACCGCATATTCTGGCTTTTAACTGGATTACAGGTAAAGCCTATGAAATTCCAATTCCAGTTGAAAAACTGATGGAGGCTCTACCTCGTGCAACTTGGTATTCCTGTAGCAGCGGACTCGCAGAAGACCATCTGGCTCTTTGCCAAATTGAGAGTAAACTCGCAAATAAATGGGCTCTGTGCACACCAGTTTTTAATTGGTTGGAACAGATTTACGACTTTCCAACTAATTATTTGAGGACTATTGCAGATGCATATAGCGAATACTTGCGTATTGTCAGGGGCTTCTCCTATAAGATTCCGTTAGGAAATTTATATTATAGCCTGGCTGGACTGCTCGTTTACTTCGGCAACCTCTTTCAGAGTGTTCTGCAAACATTGTCAAACTGCAGTTGGTTTTTGCCCCTGCTAATTTACACGATCAACATGGGTTCGCCGATGCCACAGAAGTACAACAGCATTCGAAATTGGCTTGGCATCACCAAACCAATTTACAAGAAGCTGTTCAGCGAAAAAGATGAGAAAAAGTTCGTCTTTTTTATGTGTATGAGAATGCATGAGCCAAACGTATCTTATGAGGTTTTCGAGCGGGTTTACAAAAAGGTTGAGCTTCTTGATAAAGAACTTTCAGAAAATGCTCTTTCTGATCCGGCTTTTTGTTATGGCGGTTCGAAAACCGTTGCAATCAGAGGACCCAGAGGCAGAAAACTATTTCAGACGAAAAGTCTTCCTGCTTCTATGGCTTTCTATATGGACCATCGTCTCCATAAGAGTATTTCGATAAACCACTATTACAAGTGGCTGCTCGACGAGTGCTATATCATGGCAAAGTCCGAGCGTTATAGTCGTGATGCGTATATCTGTGGTCTCGTACAAAAAACGACTGTTGACTTTAATCGTATGGCACAAGAAATTATGCCTGGTGCATCCTTTACGCTCCCGCATAATGTTGACGCTGCACATGACGCCATGCTTGTTAACTTCAACAAAATTAAAGCAGATGCAGGTGATAACATCACAGATACAGTAGCACTTGCAGCCTGCTATCGTTACAGACCGTTGTATAGTTGTTCTACTGGTAGGTACATTTTCTCCGCGCCTCTGTGTGCAAGTGATTTGTATGAAGAGGGTATTCAGCTAAACCATTGCGTCGGCAGTTACGCCAAGGATATTATTGCTGCGCGAGGCTCTATGTTGATCGTGTTTATGCGATATCGGAAGTCCCCGTCTAAATCGCTTATCACTGTTCAGCTCAATAGAGCAACGGGCGGCAACTATTATATATCTGAAGCAGCAGGTGCTGGCAATCGACCTCTTAATAAGTCTGAGAAAGAACACTTGCAGTCTTGGCTCGTAAGCTTTAATGGAATTGTATCTGATACATACGGTAAAAAGAGAGAGGACATTTCTGTAATGCCTTATCTGGATGGCTGGCTTAAATGGGCTACTGGACAGAAAATGTCCAAATCCGTAATTTCAGACGTCATTACACTTGATCCGGAAAAAGCTGCTCTGCACGTTGCACAAGCTTATTTCGCCGAACTCAAGGATCGTGCAGATAAGTATTCTGCCCAGGGTGGTGTCTTAAATGTAGATGATTACATCAATATTCGACTGGCGGCGCTGTACGGATATTGCGTAAATTCCCCTTGCCTTCGCGTAGAGGATTTCATCAGTATTGCAAAAAAAGGAACTATCTAACCAAAACGAGCCCGGACTCTCTCGTAAGAGACCGGGCTCGTTTTCTTCTCCGAATAATAACAAACATTTGTTTGCATTTTGGTTTAAGATCGAGTATAATAAGATAAACGAACAAGTGTTCGTTTATCTTATAAGAAAAGGGTGATATATATGCCTACCATTTCTGGCAAGCAAAAGATGATTCTGGCCTACATTGAGGAATTCTCTCTTGTGCATGGCTATGCGCCATCTGTCCGGGAAATCGGAGCAAAGGTCGGACTGCGCTCAACATCAACTGTACAGGCGCATTTGAACAACCTGCAGAAGGCAGGATACCTTGCGCCGGCGGCGCACAAACCGCGCACACTCTCATCCAAAAGGGGACCTGTTATGGTCCCGCGAGTTCCTATACTCGAGAACACGCTGGAGGGCATTATGCTGATGAAATGTGAGGGATACGTCCCGTTTATGCCGGCTGCACAGGGAGGAACGTATTTCGCAACCAAGACCAAAGATAATGCTATGAACGGTGCCGGCATTCTCGAAGGAGATCTGCTTATTGTACGCCGAGATGTGCAGGCGCAGGACGGTAATATCGTGCTGGTGCAGGGCAACACTGCTTTCGCATGCAGGATGATTCGCATAACGCCCACCGAAACATGGTTAATGTCCAGTAATTCTGCTACTCCACCTGTTCGAGGAGAAGATCATAAGGTGATTGGTGTAGTACAGGCGGTCCAGCGAGAATATACTATATGCGCTCCGAACATGCCGAGTAACGAGAAGGAAGATTCCGTAGGAACTTTCTGCTGCCGCACTACCTCAGTCTTGTCAAACACTGTTATCTGTGATATTATAACAATATAATAGTCTCTTTTTATCGCTCGTATGAGTGAATTGTCTCTTTTCGCCTTAAAAAAATGTGCGGACTGCAAAATGAGGCTGTTTCTCTATTTACACAAAGCTACTATTCTCTTTATTTACGAGAGGATAGTAGCTTTTTTATATATTTTTTATCAACAGGAGGTTAACATTATGCAAATCAAAGAAGAAGTGCTGCTCGACATTCAAAACCGATGGTTCGGTGAGCACAGAGCGAAGGTTTCTGTCTACCAGAACGATGAGGGCAGGACAATTACCGTCTTAGACTGGCGCAAGCCGGGGACCGGTGTGTTCTCTGTCCGCTACATTTTGGACGGTTACTACCTTCACGTCACAGGCGATTGCGGCTATGCCCTGTACCATCTGACAGAGAAGGCAGAGCTGAGAAGGCTCGCACACTACGACATGATGTACTTGCACGAGAAGAATGTCTGCATTGCAGAAAACGGTATCGTCTATGATCCGGAGGAAGCTGTCAGCACCATTCAGGAGTATATCTCCGGCGTAGAAGGTGATGTAGAGTGGAGCGAAGATGATAAGGATATCATCAACGACACGATTGAAGAAGCCCAAGGAGCCACTACAAGCGAGAGCTGGCATCAGCGTCTTGCGGTATTGGACTATCGATACAATCTTGACAATGTCTTCTCTGACTGGGCGGAGTGGCTGTATGACTGCGGCGATTGCTACAGCCATCAGGCAGTCGCCTTCTGGCTCGGTCTTCGAATGGCATACGCTCAGATTGTGGAACAGGAAAAGGAGAAAAATCATGATCAGTAAATCAAAGTATATGAGAGGGGAGCAGTGCCTGAAGGCACTCTGGCTCTCCGTTAACAAACCGGAAACCGCAGATGATACCAGTAATATCTCCACCCAGCAGGGTAACGCGGTAGGAGAGTGTGCTCGTCATTACTTCTCCGACAGCGTTACAATTCAGCTGGACAAAACTTTTCGCATGGTAGAGGCTACAAACGCGGCCATGCGAGCGGGCGCCAAGCACATCTGTGAAGCAACCTTCGCAAACGAAGAGATGAAGCTCTCGTGTTCCTGCGATATCATCGTTGTCAACGAGGATGGTTCACTGGATGTAATGGAAGTCAAGTCGTCCACGTCCATTAAGGACCGACAGCTTGACGACGTCTGTTTCCAGTCTTTCGTCGTTTCCACCGCTGGGTTTGAAATCAGGAATGTTTATCTTCTTCACCCAAACTCAGATTATTCCTACGAAACCGAGTTTGATGTGAGGTCTTATTTCAGTTTGGAGAACGTCACAGACATTGTACGGGCGAAAATGCCTTTCGTGAAAGAGCATATTCTGCGAGACATTGAGCTGAGCGCCGGCGAAGAACCGATGTGCGAGCTTGGCATGCACTGTGAAAAACCTCACGAGTGTGAATTTAAGTGCTACTGTCATCAGTTGCATTGCGTGCCGGAGCAGAGCGTGTTCAGCATTCCGGGTATGACGGTTTCAAAGAAGTATAATCTTTATCAGGCTGGTCTGGTATCGCTATGCGACCTTACGGGTTCGAAAAGCAAGAACGCTTTGACTGAAAAACAGAAAGAGCTGGTAACAGACTTGTCTCTGGCTCCCGGAGAGAGTATCATTAAGACAAAGGAACTGCGGAAGTTCCTTGATGGTATTCACTATCCAATTTATTATCTGGATTTTGAGTCCTTTCAGGAAGCGGTCCCGCCATTCCCGCACACGCATCCGTATGAACAGATTCCATTCCAGTATAGCCTTCACATTCAGCAATACAAAGGCGGCCCGCTTGAACATAAGGAATTCTTAGCGGAGGCGGGTAAAGATCCACGCCGCGCACTGTCCGAACAGCTGGTAAAGGATATCCCCGTAGGCGCTCATGCTATGGCCTATAATGCATCTTTCGAACGAACAGTTTGCCGTAAACTCGCGGAGCGGTTCCCGGATCTTGTGGGCGGCCTTCTGTCTATCGCAGAAAACCTCGATGATTTACTTATTCCATTTCGTCAGAAATGGGTATATACTTCATCTATGAGGGGCAGCTGCAGTATCAAAGCTGTGCTGCCGGCACTCTGCGGCGGTGATCCAGCACTGGACTATCATGCTTTGCCCGGTGTACAGAACGGAGCGCAAGCAAGTGCAACCTTCAGTGCGCTCGCAACGAAGACAGATGAGGCTGAAGTAAAAGAAATTAGAAGAGGTCTTTTGCTGTATTGTGGGCTTGATACCCTTGCCATGGTAAAGGTCCTTGAAAAATTATACGAATTTGCGAAGTGAGAAAGGAGGAATATCATGTGAATGTCATTCGTGATGGAGCACAACTGTATGCGGTGATCCACTCCGAGCTGCATCCCACAGAACGAGATCGGGTATGGGACATACACCCATTCGATACGGTGTGCAAGTATTTGCGAACTGCGAATGTCCAGCTGATGAGTGATGATAAAAATCAGCTTTTTATTCTGCGCAGCGACAATAAACTGTCTCCGGCTTATCTGCAAGGCTTGATTGACATCTGCCGAGGTCAAATTTCGATCAAGGCAAAGAAGAACAAGCCGAATAGCTTTGAGGCCAATTGTCTTGAAGACGATGCCTCGGATATTGAGCTGCTGGCAGAGACCTATCTGCCTCTGGAAAACGAGGCCAGAGAGCGGGGCAGAGTCAAGCAAGAGGAGAAACCTGCTGTGGTTGATATGATGGATGCATACTCAGCAGAACCGGATATCCCTGTGTGGATGCTCTTTTGACGGTTGCAATCCTCTGAAAAAAATGTTATAATGTAATCAATCGATAAATGTTCGATTGATCCCCAATGAAGGGTTTTGTATCTTTTTGCTTGGAAGCACTGTTCAGATTTGTTTTGAACGGTGCTTCCTTGCTTTTGAGAACAGGAAATTTTGCGAAGGAGGAATTCCTGTGAAAATCTTAAAACGCGATGGCTCGGAAGTCGATTTTGATTATACCAAAATCGAAAGAGCGATTGAGAAGGCAAATGGCAGCGTCATGCCGAAGGACCGCCTGCCACAAGAAACAATACAGGTTATCGCCTCGAATATTGAGTCGGAATGCAAGGCGTCCGGCAATATTCCCACTGTTGAAAGTGTGCAGGACAAGGTTGTATACGCGATTATGGCGCATGGAGCTTATGTCCTGGCGAACAACTATATCACGTATCGCTATTCACATGCTCTGCAGCGGCAGAAAAACACGACCGATGACCAGATCATGTCCATACTGCAGTTGAAGTCCCAGGCAGCCATGGAGGAGAACTCCAATAAAAATCCGACCATTGTTTCGACGCAGCGCGATTACATGGCGGGGGAGGTGTCCAAGGATCTGACACGCAGAAAACTTCTGCCTGCAGATATTGTAGCAGCTCATGACGAAGGACGCATC